>Ga0209186_1000088_pt1 | contig 74981 bp, 56 predicted proteins | sample SidtaG_FD_187426 | JGI IMG/M metagenome (GOLD analysis project Ga0209186, IMG submission 187426) | Marine algal microbial communities from Sidmouth, United Kingdom - Sidmouth_Male2 metaG (SPAdes) (version 2) | ecosystem: Host-associated > Algae > Red algae > Unclassified | place: Sidmouth... | reverse complement strand
AGTGATCCGCAAGGGCAAGCATGGTTGTTCGAAGATCCATGCTTGCCCAATATATCCACTGTAATTATAGTACAAGTGGAAAGTGTGATTATTTTCAAGTGACGCTTAGAAAGTCAGACTTTCACCCGTAGTTAATTGGTTCCGATGCTAATTCCGCTAAACTCTTATTCGCTAATAGAATCCGGCCATTTGGCCGGATCGAGCTGCGAAAAACCACCGCGTTCCCCTATCCGGCCAAAAATCCGGCCATTTGGCCGGATCGACCCGTAGCTCGACCTGAGGCCCTCTGAATCCGGCCAAGTATCCTTAGATGTCCCTCTCTCAAAAGGAACTCGAAGCCCACCTCTGGGGCTCGACTGAATTGCTCCGTAGGGAGATCGACTCCTCGGACTACAAGCAGCCTTTTCCCCCCTCAATCCCTCACGACAGGATTCCAGTGGCTGGATTGGTGGGCCGACGAAGACGAGCGCAGGCCGGCTCTCCATCGTCTCGGCAACCTCGCCCTAGTCGAGACTTCTCGTAGAACTGTCGCCAGGCGAGCCAATTTCCATCGCAGACTACAGGGAACTTCGCGGCGGGAGGTGGAGCGAACCGGACAGCGACGCAATGCCCATTAGACCATTGAGAGCTTACCCAAATTGCCGGAAATTGCCGGAAGCGGAGCGGGTTATTGCTGTTAGCACTGGTGAAATCCTATCTGAATTGCCGGAAATTGCCGGAAAGCCCTAGGGGACGCGAGGCCGAGGGACGGAGGCTTCGTCGGCGGAGTCCGCATTCGCTACTGATTTTTCTGGGGATGCCGTGAGGCACGTGAGGCACTGATCGAGAGCGTTATCCAATTCGTTCCAATTGCCCAAGGGAGATATGATTATGAGTTCATATGAATTGTGATTCATATGAATTCGATGTCGACCGCGAGTAAACCGAGTAAACGGGTATTCTAGCTAAAGATCAGATGCCCTTCGAACTCACCCCAAACCCCAAAAGCAATCCTGGCGATACGTCACCATCCGCGAGCATTTCCACCACGAATTCGTTGCTGTTGCACAGAAACGGAAGGGTTTGATCGGGAAGACCGACGTTACCGTTCCTATTTTTACAACAATCGACGCGTATTGTTCAAGCCATCGGCGGTCGTCCTGAACCTTCGAGCAGCTGCTTCGTAGTCGAGATAGTTTTGCCACTGGCATGGACGAAGCGCCGCCAAGCCGTGGCCTCGACGCCATGGGCTTAGGTCGAACACCTCCCAGCCGAACTGCGAGTTACGGTTGCCGTAGTCGTAGCGGTGAATCCAAGCACCGAATTCGTCCTTCCGCCAAAGCGCGTCGTCATTGCCCTCGATCGCCTGGGCGAAGTTCCAGACGCGGTCCACAACCTCACGATCATATCCTCGCCAACCCGGAGGTCGGGAGTCGGTAGGTGGATCATTCGGGGGGACTTCGTCCTCGGACATAGGAGCTATTCTAGCCGATCCTTGAACTCAGGCGACGGAAAATCGCAGCCTTTCCGGTTGCCGCCCTTTCCGCAGGCCCGATTTCGGAGTAAGGCTTCCGCCCACCTCCACTATTGAGTCAGATGACTGCGGCCAACAAGATCAGCCTCTTCCTCGCCCTGCGCTACCTGAAGCCGAAGCGAACCTTTGTTTCGGTGATCACCGTGATCTCGATTCTCGGTGTCACGCTCGGTGTTGCCGTCCTCATTCTTGTCATGTCGGTCATGGCGGGGTTCGAGCAAGAGATCAAGAATTCGGTTCTCGGTTTCGAGCCACATATTGAGGTCGGCGACAATTCCGGCTTCATGGCTATCCCAGAGGACCAGGCCGCTCCGCAGCCAAGCGACTGGTTCACCGCTCTCGAAGTCGCCACCGAGGTCGAGGGAGTCTCTGATGTGTTTCCCTACGTAGACGGGCTGGTCTTTCTCGATGCCGGAGAGAACCCCGCCGCCGTAGGCGTCCGGTCGGTTCGCCAAGAGGATCAGGGCAAAGTGCAAAAGCTCACCGGCATGATTGACGAGGGAGCCTTCGACCTATCCGATGTCGATCTACCCGACGACTGCGACGGTCGCATTGTCGTTGGTCGGCAGACCGCCGACCGGATGCGTATTGGCCCCGGGAGCATCATCACCGCCTACGCGCCGAACAACGTCGGCGAGATCGTCCGCGCTATTAAAGAAGCCGAGGACAAGCCGGAAGACGAACGGGGCGATCTCATGGACGAGGTCGAATCTTTAGTCCTACCCTATCAGCTCCAGGTCGCCGGCGTCTTCGGCGGCAATTTCCACTACGACCAGATCGCGCTCATGCCGCTGCATATCGGTCAGGAAATCTTCGAGACCCGCGGCGCCGTCACCGGCCTAGGCATTCTCACCGACGACGCCTACCGCGCTGGCGAGGTTAAAAAGCGCCTGCTCGAAGTGCTCCCTCTTGGTTGGTTTCCGCAGACTTGGATGGAGAAGCACGAGACTTGGTTCGCCACCATCCGAAGCGAGCGGGACATGATGCTATTCGTCTTATTCATGATCGTTCTAGTCGCCGCCTTCTGCACCATGAACACCATGATCACCGTCACCGTCCAGAAGCGCCGCGAGATCGGCATCATCACCGCTCTCGGGGCACGCGTCTCTCAGGTCATGTGGATTTTCCTTGGCCAAGGTATGGTCGTCGGAATTTTCGGAGCCCTCACGGGAGTAGGGACTGGCTTACTTGTCGTCGCCCTGCGTAATCAAATCCGCTCCTTTGTCTCCAACGTCTTCCGCCGCGAGATCTTCTCGGAGGAGATCTACGGCATCTCCGCCATCCCGGCCAAAGTCCTCTGGAGTGACGTCGCCCTCATCGCTGGTGGTGCCTTCCTGCTCTGCGCTATTGCCTCGCTCATCCCTGCCTACATGGCCGCCCGCACCGACCCGGCCAAGGCGTTGCGAAACGACTAAGCGAATTCTGGACGTCTTGGTCGAACGCCGATGGCTGACCAAGGCTACGATGCCGAGAATCAGAGGCTGCGAGGGAAGGAAATCGACCCAAGACAACTCGGACAGTGGGTCCGCTGGCTAGAATGACAAAATAGCCTCTCGCCCCTTGCCATCCTAGAGCCGAGCCCCTAGCGAGCTATGGCTAGGATCTCCGCCAAACCTGAGGCGCCAGCCCACACACAACCAGGCCAGCCCAACTCGCCAGAGCCCGGTCTGGAATAACAGAGCTTCAACCGATCTCCAAGAATATGAGCGACAAGTCAGCTCACCCTCAGGGCGAGCGAAAATCTAAGGAAAGTTCCACACGGACCGTGGGCGAGCCGTAAGAAGAATCGAGTTCAGCTCCAGCAGAGAATGAGCTGGAGCATTGATTGAACAGTGCTGTTCATGATAGACTGCAGCACTCTGCTACCAGTCCGGAAAATCCACCCCATCCGAATCCATGCCCAAACAAAGTATCACCGAACTGAGAAATGCCATCGAGTCGGCCCCGGAAATGACCGACCAGCACCGACTCGAGATGCTCGCTCTGGTCGATTCGCTTGCTACTGAGGTCGCCGAAGCTGAATCCACCGACCTTTCCAGTGCCCAACAACTTCGAGAAGCCATCACCTCGGCCGAAGATGTCGTGCGGAAGCGGACGACAGACGAGGATCGCAGGACTGAGGGAGAGCCCGACCTCGCCGAGCGCCTATCCGATTTGGAGAAGAAGGTAGAAATGGTCGCGATCGAGCACCCGGTCGTGGCAAATGTCCTCGCCGCTATAGGGCGCCTGGTGTGATGTGAGCACCAACGAAGGAGAAGAGTCGGAATGCGCAATGTGGTCCTCCCGGCAAGACGCTCTCTGGCCTCACATCAAGCACTTCTGAGATGTTGCCTTCAGAATTGGCGCGCTCAGCGGATTTTTCGGTATCTGTTGGGCGTACGATTAGGCCGAAGAAGCTCTCGCGACCTAATCTACCACTTTTGATCTACTCTCCGCCGCCCCGATAGACAGATTTTCGACCTAAAACGGCACCAATCCCCTCCGGCTAGCGTAGGGGATTTTTTGTGCCCTGCTATTCAGATCAACCCCTCGTCCGGAGTCAGTTCATGGCCGACTCAGCCCCTAAACAACTTTAGACATCTTAACTTTATTGTAAATGAGCCTAAGTATATATGGAAATTATTAAAAAAAGGTTGACTCTAATTCGTATCCGTGGTAATATCTTTCAGCGTTAATCTAAACCAAATACAAAATGAAAATTGCTATCCTAAACATCGCCCTTCTCGCCCTTACCGCTGGTGCCGCTTCGGCTCAGTTAGTCGCAATTACTAGAGCTACCGCCATCGGCCCTGAGCCTTCCAGCGCTATCCTTGCAGCCCTTGCCGGTGCTTTCGCTCTGGCTCTCCGCCGCCGATAGACCACAATTTCCGTCCTAGATGGAATTAATCCCCTCCGGCTAGCGCCGTAGGGGATTTTTTGTGCCCAGCTAGTCCCAGATCTTACTCCCCCCTTCTGGAACGTCGCATCGGAGAGTCCGGACCCTTCCCCCAGAAACTGCGCTCCCAGGAAAGCCTCGACCGCCCTGGTTACGCTCGGACCGAGTCCCCCTCCGTGGCCGCCACCATCGACGGTGATCAGAATCGTCGGCACCCCGGCCTGCTCCAGCTTCGCTTCAAACGCGACCGACTGTGAGTACGGCACTAGCTTGTGGGCAGATAGAGTTCGAGCATCTGGCGCGAATCGCCGTCACCGGTGTAGTCGATGTCTGCGCTCTTGACGACCTCGGCGGGGAGAGCCGGTGGTCCGCCCTTCTTCTTCCCAGGGGCAGGTGCCGCGGCAACGCCCCGCTGGAGGAAGGCCCTGTGCTCAGTGATCGAGATGATGCCATCGCTGTTCAAGTCTGCTTTGTCGAAGTTCTTCCGCGCCTGCGGCGGTCGCTCCGACTGCACCGGCACTCGGTCATCGTCCGTGTCCCACGCCCGGAAGATCTTCTCCGCCCGACCGACGTCTTCGGCAAGGACGCTGAGAGAAATAGAGAGAGAAGGAAGACGGAAGTGAACGGAGACTCATCTGCAGTGAACTCCCGGGAACCACTGGACTCTTGCGTTTGTCCCAAAACATTTTTCGCTCGAGTCGCCGATATCCGATGTCAGCTACTCGAGAACCAACGAGCCTCCTTGTCCTCGAAGAGTGCTTACCCGGATCTGCCTCCATTCCCAGACCCGCCGACGGTCGGAGACGTCACGGCAAGATGGATCACAAGCTTAAAAAAACTGCACACGCTCCTCATCACCGAACCGTAGCCCCTACCGGACAAGTTCACCATGGCTGACTAGTAGAACAATGCTCGTGAACACTCTATTCTAGCAGCTTCGACGAGTTCCCGCTCCGACGCGATCCAAAGCTCCGGCGAGCCGGAAGCACTCCATAACCGCTGCACCGCCACCCACGTTTTTGGAGTGCTGGCACTTGGGACAGCTTTGGATGGCGCATGCTCGTGAACACTCTATTCTAGCCGCTCCAACGAGTTCCCGCTCCGACGCGATCCAAAGCTCCGGCGAGCCGGAAGCACTCTATAACCGCTGCACCGTCACCCACGTTTTTGGAGTGCTGGCACTTGGGACAGCTTTGGATGGCGCATGCTCGGGAGCACTCTATTCTAGCCGCTCCAACGAGTTCCCGCTCCGACGCGATCCAAAGCTCCGGCGAGCCGGAAGCACTCCATAACCGCTGCACCGCCACCCACGTTTTTGGAGTGCTGGCACTTGGGACAGCTTTGGATGGCGCATGCTCGTGAACACTCTATTTTAGCCGCTCCAACGAGTTCCCGCTCCAACGCGATCCAAAGCTCCGGCGAGCCGGAAGCACTCCATAACTACTGCACCGCCACCCACGTTTTTGGAGTGCTGGCACTTGGGACAGCTTTGGATGGCGTTTGCTGGGAGCACGCCATTCTAGCCGCTCCAACGAGTTCCCGCTCCGACGCGATCCAAAGCTCCGGCGAGCCGGAAGCACTCCATAACCGCTCCACCGTCACCCACGTTTTTGGAGTGCTGGCACTTGGGACAGCTTTGGATGGCGCATGCTCGGGAGCACGCCGTTCTAGCCGCTCCAACGAGTTCCCGCTCCGACAGTTGAGGATCGCGCTCGCGTATTATTAGCCCTAACTCTCGCAACCAATGGCCTTCTCCACCTCACCAAGGGGCAAGCAGTTGATCACGTCTTCGCGGGTGAGCCAGCCTTTGCGAGCGGCACGCACACCGAAGTGCAGGTACTGTAAGCCGCCGGTGTCGTGGGCGTCGGGGTTAATGGCGCACTTCACGCCCTTCTCCTTGGCCAGCTTCCACCAGCGCCAGTCCATGTCGAGCCGCCACGGGTTGGCGTTCAGTTCGATGATGGTGTTGGTCTCGGCGCAGGCTTCGATGACAGCCGGGATGTCAACGGCGTAGGGCTCGCGACGCAGAAGTAGACGTCCGGTCAGGTGGCCGAGCATCGTGACATGCGGGTTCGAGATCGCCTTGATCAGACGCTCAGTCATCTTCGCCTCGGTCTGGGTCATGGCATTGTGAACCGACGCCACAACATAGTCGAGCTGGTCAAGAATTTCGTCCGGGTAGTCAAGATCGCCATCCTTGAGAATATCAACCTCGTTGCCCGCGAATAGGCGAAAGCCGTCGTAACCGTCGTTCATTCTGCGGATCTCCTCGACTTGGGCGAGCAGTTCTTCCGCACTCAACCCGCTGGCCTGGAACGACGACTTGCTGTGATCAGCGATGCCTAAGTAGTCGAGGCCGAGCTCTTGAGCCGCCTCCGCCATCTCGACCAAGGTCGCCTTGCCGTCACTGGCGATGGTGTGGTTGTGGAAGGTGCCGCGCAGGTTCATCTGCTCGACTAGGTCCGGGAGCTTGCCGGCGGCGGCGGCTTCGACCTCGCCGGTATTTTCGCGAAGCTCCGGCTCGACGTAGTCCATGCCGAGGAAACGGTAGAGCTCGCCTTCTGTGTGGATCTCGCTAGGCTCTGGCTCGTCGCCAGTCGGGGCAAGCCGGTACTCGTTGAGCGTATAGCCCCGTTCCTGAGCCCGGCTACGCATGGCCACGTTATGCTCCTTGCTACCGGTGAAGTAGTTCAGCGCGAATGGGTATTCGTTCGCCCCAACGGCTCGAAGATCGCACTGAATCCCCTTCTCCAGATGCACCGATGCCTTGGTCTCGCCATGCACGATGACATTCTCAACGAACGGCCCATCGACGAAATGTTGGGTCAAGGCAGCGGTGTCCTTAGTCTCGACGATAAAATCGACGTCGTGAACGGTTTCCTTCGCCCGCCGCCATGAGCCTGCGGCCTCGGCACGAGACACAGCAGGGTGAGCCTTGAGGTAGTCGAGAACGGTATCGACCACGCCAGCGACCTGCTCGAGCCGAAACCGGCTGGCGTTTTTCTCTCGGAAGTCGATCGCCTCAAGAATCTTCTCTACTGACTTCTTGCCAAAGCCACCTAGCTGGCTGACCTCGCCCGACTCGCAGACTTCCTTCAGCCGCGCTACCGAATCGACGCCCATGGCATCGTAAAGCGCTTTGACCTTCTTTGGCCCAAGACCGGAAATATCGAACAACTCAAAGATCGTTTTGGGAAACTCGCCCTTGAGGTTTTCGTGGAATTCCAGCTTTCCCGTGGTCGCCAGCTCGTGAAGCTTTTGCTGCAAGGCGTCGCCAATCCCCTTGGTCCCCTTCAATTGGTCGTCGGCGGCGGCTTGGACGATGTCGCCCGGAAAGCTCTCTACCACCTCGGCGCCGGTCCGGTAGGCTCGAATCTTAAATGGATTTTCGCCCTTCAGTTCGAGGAGAACGGCAATCTCCTGGAGGACGGATGCTAGGGTGTCACGAGTCATGCCCTGAGATAGTGGCAGGATCGCCCGGATGCCAACAAAAGCGTATCGCTAGGAAATATTCGGTTGAGGGCGCTCTCCTCTAAGCGTGCCCTCATTTGGACAAGTCGACTCCAAATCCGCTGAACTAACGTAAAATGAATCAGTTAGAGAATGACCAATAAAGAGAGACTGTCAACAACCCTTGCCCCTGGGCAGACTACCAAGCCGCGCTCGATGCCCGGTAGAGGCGGTTTTCGAAGTCCATGGCAGGGTTTGGATTTAGCGAGAGCACGAAAGTCGGTATCGAAGGCCGGAAAATCGCAGGCTTGATCCCCGCCGACGAAATGACCAGGGCGTAGCCGGAGAACTATGCCGTCGGGCAGGGCTACTTCTAGGCTAGCACGATTCAGCTCGCCTTGGATGCCGCCACCATGGCTATCCATGGACAACCCCATCCGCCCCGTTTACTCAGCGACGAGATCAAGCAACAGCCGTCCGGGGTGATCAAGGCGATCGACTTGGAGCCAGAGTTGCTGACCGGCTTGCACGACTCGATGCAAGAGGCGGTGCGCGCGCCCGACGGTAGAGCCAAACGGGCCAAGTCCGACTCATAGAGATTGCCGGACGAGCAAGTAGCGGAGGATCCGCCGGTGCGCAGCTCGCCCGCGAAATCCTCGGGCGGTTCGCCGAGCTTAAAACCGGAGCCACAAGAGATCGTGTCCCGTCCGCCCGACATCGGACACCTCGACGAGACCGACTTGAGGGAGTGGCCCATGCCTAAAGGTGGCAGAAAAAAACCAGATCGCTTTCTTTGCTACCGGCGAAGAGGAGCATCGATAACACAGCACAATGTACTTAGCTCGATTGGATAAGAAGCCATTCACCTTGCCACAAGCTACGGCGGAGTTAAACTTCACTAATGAAGTCGATCCTCCTGTTCGCCGCCCTCTTCTGCGCCTCTACGCTACTCGCCCAGGACAAGGCAACCATGCCCACGCTGAAATCCCTCGGAAAGCAAATCTCAGGCGACCCGATAACCCAAGAAGATCTGGAAGGAAAGATCGTCGTCATTCACCTGTGGGAAGCCCACTGACACGGCTGCAAAAAATGGATTCCCGAGTTCGGGAAGAAAAGTAAGCGTTGGGGCGATGAAGTTGTCATGATCGCGGCCCACCTCAGGGACAAGATCTCACTGGCCCAGAAAGTCATCGACGACAAAAGGCTGAAGGTGCCGGTGTTCCATGCAAAGAAGCCGTTCAGAAAGCCAACCTCTTGGCCAATGGTCTACGTCTTCGGTGCCGACGGGACCGAACTCTACGCGGGGAAATCCCATGACGACGCCGAAGACGCCGTCAGAGACGCGCGGTCTGCAAAGTCCAAGGTAAGCCCCCTCGACTCATTTCGCTAGGCTCATACCTGCTCCATACGCCAAGATTCCATGCCGCTCTCTCCTGCTCCGATTCTACTCTTCGCCGCCCTCCTCGCTTCAAGCGCCTTGGCCGAGCCCACCGCTTTACGAGAGTGGACTTCGCTGGCCAAGACAAAGATCTCCGCCGTAGCCAAATCCTGCGACGGCTCCGTCGTCCTATTAACCGCCTCCGACGGCAGAGATATCGAACTCGGCATCGACAAACTCATTCCTGCTGACCAGGACTTTCTGCTCCAACACTTCGGTCACCTAAGCGCCGCTGCGCCAGAGGGAGAGGCGCAGGACAGCCGTCGCCCGTTCGTGAAGGAGGGACTGGCCCATCCGATCGGAGAAGTCGCCGGACCGATCGATGCCAACGGCGGTGGGACCTACTTCGTCTACTTGCCCAAGACGTTGCGAAAGGAACGTAATGCCCCACTCTTGTTCATTTCCACCGCTGGTGGAGGAAAGGCCAATGGCCTGAAAAAGTACACACCGACAGCCGAACGACTGGGATGGATCGTCGCCATCAGCGTCGAAGCCAAGAACGGCTATCCCAACTTCCCCGAAGAGAACTTCAGCTATTCCGAAGCCTGTGTGAAGCACCTCCAGGAAGCCCTTCCCATCGACGGCGACCGGCTGTTCTTCACCGGAAATTCCGGCGGCGGAGCCACATCGATCCGGAACCTGATCGGCCTGGATGGAGCCGGAGCCATGCCCGTCGTCGGCTACACTCCGTCCGGCCAGGAAGTCCAGAAATCGGCTCTTCTCTACGGCATCGGCGGCACCACCGACTACAACCGCTACCTCACTGCCCGTGCAGCTTCGCTCCAAGGAGATCGCGGAGTGCATCGCTTCTACGCCGGCGGCCACGGCGGCTCCAAAGAGCGGGACTTTGTCGATGGCATGTTCTGGCTCGAAGGCCGGTTCCTCGCCGAGCACGCGGACGACTTCGCCAAAGACCGGCTCGACTACGAGGTTGCCACCATCGGCCTGATCAACGACCTGAAGGAGAACGCCCCGCACCGCGCCTACTACTGGGCCCAATTCCTCCTCGGCGACACCTACCAGATCTCCGGAGAAAACCGAGTCGTCCTTGAACCAATAGCCACAGCCCTGTCCGCAGACAGCACGAACCAAAACTACGTCGATGGCCTCGCTGCCCTCGACTCCCTTTCCGATGACGTCTTCGCCGAATTCGGGGAAGGTGGCGGCTCAAAAATGGGCCACAGCACGGCGAAGACCGAATCAGCGGCCAAGGCGATCCAAGAACAGTTCACCGGCACCCCGGAAATCGAAGAGCTGGCGAAAGCATTGCAGGAGCCGACGGTAAAGGCGGGCAAAAAGAAGTAGGCTACCACATCAAACATCGCGCAGGCGAAGTCCAATGTAGGACCTTGGACTCACTGCTGAGTAGTAAACACCGCTCTTTCCCGCCCTGAGGACATGCGAGTGCTGCGCCCCCCGACTGTGGCTTCAACTAAAGAGCCCGTTGCTATCGGTGCTCTATTGCATCCTCCGCTTTACAAGCCGCGCGCGCCCCGGATATTCCCCGTCCCATGGCCGAGCCGAGCAAGACCTATGAGCCCAAGGACGTCGAGTCCAAATGGTATTCCCGTTGGAACGACCAGGGGTGCTTTCGCGGAGACGAATCCTCCGACAAGGAGGCATTCTCCATCGTTATCCCACCACCGAATGTCACCGGTATTCTCCACCTCGGCCACGTCCTCAACAACACCATCCAGGACATCCTTTGCCGCCGGGCTCGGCAGGAAGGGAAGTCGGTCCTTTGGCTCCCTGGAACCGACCACGCCGGGATCGCCACCCAAACCAAGGTCGAGCGCCAGCTGAAGAAGGAAGAGGGCAAGACCCGTCGAGATGTCGGCCGCGAGGCCTTCCTCGAGCGCGTCTGGGAATGGAAGGAAGAACATGGCGGCATCATCGTTAGCCAGTTGAAGCGCCTCGGTTGCTCCTGCGACTGGTCACGCGAGCGGTTCACCATGGACGAGGATTACTCGAAGTGGGTCAGCCGCGTCTTCACCGAACTCTTTGAACAAGGCCTGATCTACCGGGGACGCCGTATGGTAAACTGGTGCCCGGTCTCGCTCACCGCCCTGTCCGACGAAGAAGTCATCGCCACGCCGCAGAAGTCGAAGCTCTACACGATGAAGTACGAGCTCGCCGACGACGTGGGCAACGGCACCGGCGAGTTCCTCAGCATCGCCACTACCCGCCCCGAGACCCTCATGGGCGACACCGGCGTCGCGGTCAATCCCAAGGACCCGCGCTACGGCAAGTTAATTGGCACCAAGATCCTGCGCCCGTTCCCGAAGGCCGCCATCCCGATCGTTGCCGACGAACATATCGACATCGAGTTCGGCACCGGTGTCCTCAAGGTCACGCCGGCACACGACAAGGCCGACTTCGAAATCGGCCAACGCCACAACTTGGAAGCGATCGACGTCCTCACTGCGGACGCCAAGATCAACTGCCCCGAAGTCCCCGAACTCCACGGCCTTGACCGATTCGCGGCACGGACCAAGGCGGTCGAAATGCTCGACGAGATGGGACTACTTATTTCCGAAGACGACTACGAGAACAGCGTCGGCTTCTCCGAGCGTGCCGGAGTTCCGATCGAGCCACGGCTGTCGATGCAGTGGTTCTTGAAGTACCCAGCCGTCGAGGAATCGATCCGCGCGGTCGAGTCCGACGAGATCAAGTTCCGCCCCGAGCACCAGAAGAAGACTTACCTGCGCTGGATGGAGAACATTCAGGATTGGTGCATCAGCCGCCAGCTCTGGTGGGGCCACCGCATTCCCGTTTACTACCGCAAGGCCGATGCGACCGAGCTCAAGGACAAGCCGCTCGACACCGCCGACATGGCCAAGGGCGATATCTACGTCGGTATCACCCCACCGCCCGATCCGGAGAACTGGGAGCAAGACGACGACGTGCTCGACACCTGGTTCTCCAGCTGGCTCTGGCCGTTCGCCACCATGACCGACGCCGAAGGCGAGGACTCGGAGACCTTGAAAAAATTCTACCCGACCTGCGATCTCGCTACCGGAGCCGACATCATCTTCTTCTGGGTCGCCCGCATGATCATGGCCGGCTTCCACTTCAAGGGAGAGAAGCCGTTCTCGAACGTCTACTTCAACAGCATCATCCGTGACTCCAGAGGCCGGAAGATGTCGAAGAGCCTCGGCAACTCTCCGGATCCGCTCGACCTGATGGACAAGTACGGCGCCGACGCCCTACGCTTCGGCCTGCTCCGCATCGCTCCGACTGGCACCGATGTGAAGTTCGACGAGAAGCAAATCGAGTCGGGCCGCAACTTCGCCACCAAGCTGTGGAATGCCTGCCGTTACCGCCTGATGCAGGACGGCACGCCGGAAGTCGGACAGCTGAACCCGTTCGACATCGACATCCTCGCCCGCGTTGACCAGCTCAGCGTCGACATGGAGACCGCGCTCGGCGACTACAAGTTCAACGACGCCACCACTGCGCTCTACGAGTTCTTCTGGACCAACTTCTGCTCGCTCTATCTAGAGAGCATCAAGGACGACTTCCGCGACGACGCCGACCCAGCTCGCAAGGCGACGACGCTCGCCGTCATCGACGAAGTCCTGCGCCGCTTCCTGCCGCAACTCCACCCAATCATGCCGCACATCACCGAAGAGCTGTGGGAGACCATGGGCTTCGGTACGTCGGCGGAGTTCGTCATGACCCGACCGCTCGCTGGCGATTCCGCCCTAGCGAACTCCGGCTTCCAAGACCACGAGATCGCAGCCTTGCGCGGCCTTGCCACCAAGACCTACGAATCGGCAGCCCGAGTCCGCAATCTCAAGGCCGACTACAACTTGGCCTCGAAACGCGACGTTCCGATCATCCTCAGGGCCCCAGCCGAAGGCGTCGAGCTGCTGACCACGGCGGAGAAGAAATTCTTCTACGACACCAACCTGCTCGCCCCGACCTTCCGCCTGCTCGCAGGTGCCGGCGAAGTCACCGTCGACACCGCCTTCTCCGCGCCCTCCGGAACACCCAGCGTGCTCACCGATCTCGGCGAAGCATACATGCCGCTCGATGGCCTGATCGACGTCGAAGCCGAGAAGGCCCGCATGACCAAGGAACTAGCCAAGGTCGAAAAAGAAGTCGTCAAAGCCGGCAAGAAACTCGAGAACCCAAAGTTCGTCGATAACGCCTCCCCCGAAGTCGTCGCCGAAGCCCGCGAACGCCTCGCCGAATGGAACGACAAGCACGGTAGGCTCACGGCGATGCTGGAGAATCTGGGGTAAGCGGTGCCGGCCAAGCAGGTAACGATCTCCTCGATCACCGTCATGGAACTCCAGACCGACATCGAGTGTGCAACCGTCAACGCCGAGAAGAAGAAGGAGCAACTTCGAAGGTTTTTGTCTGTCTACGACGTTCTCCCCTTTGCCAACGAAGACGCTATCGAGACTGCCTTAGTTAGAGCGAGGTTGCAGAAGCAAGGTCAACTGATCGGCCCCTATGATCTCCAGATTGCAGGAATGGCGATCAATAACGACCTGACCTTGGTGACCGGGAATGTGAAGGAGTTTTCGAGGGTCGAGAACTTGCGAATCGAAAATCCGTAAGAAACGCGGTTCTTGCAAGCGAATTTCCAAAGGTGACATCTACCGATTGCTCTCTAGCATAACGACCCACCCATCACCGACATGCCCGATTCATCCGATTCCCTCATCACGCCCTACGGCGGCGAATTGAAAAACCTCGTCGTCGATGAGGCCCGTGCTGCTGAACTGAAGGAAGCTTCCAAGGACTGGCCGTCTTGGGATCTGTCGGCTCGTCAGGAATGCGATCTCGAGCTTCTGCTTAACGGCGGCTTTTCTCCGCTCGAAGGATTTCTCAATAAGGCAGACTACGAGTCGGTGGTCGAGGACATGGAACTCGCCGACGGCACGCTCTGGCCGATTCCGGTGCAGCTGGACGTTACCGATGAACTGGCCAAGGAACTCGAGCCCGGCGGCCACCTCGCGCTCCGCGACGCCGAAGGAGTGATGATCGGCATTCTGCACATCGAGGATGTCTGGCAGCCGGACAAGAAGCTGGAAGCGGAAAAGGTCTACGGCACCACCGACCTCATGCACAAGGGCGTCGCCCACCTGTTGCAGCGCAGCCATGACTGGTATGTCGGTGGCAAGGTCGAGGGATTCCAGCTTCCCCAGCATTACGACTCCCGCACGCTCCGTCACACTCCGGCCGAACTCCGCGAGGAGATCCAAAAGGCTGGCTGGCGTAAGGTCGTCGCCTTCCAGACCCGCAACCCGATGCACCGGGTCCACATCGAGTTGACCATGCGCGCCGTAAAGGAAGAGCAGGTCAATCTTCTCGTCCATCCAGTCGTCGGCTTGACCCAGCCTGGAGATGTCGACCACTTCACCCGGGTTCGCTGCTACCAGCACATCATGCCACACTACCCGGCGCACACCGCTATGCTATCGCTGCTCGGCCTGTCAATGCGTATGGCCGGCCCGCGTGAGGCTGTCTGGCACGCACTGATTCGCCGCAACCACGGCTGCACCCACTTCATCGTCGGTCGCGACCATGCTGGCCCATCGAACGAGAAAACCGGCGAGTATTTCTACGGTCCCTACGACGCTCAAGAGCTACTCGAGTCGGTCGAGGAGCGCACCGGCGTGAAGATGGTCAAGTTCGAGCAACTCGTCTACAATCAGGATCAGGACACCTACGTGCCTCGCTCCGAAGGCGAAGCTAGCGGCGACAAGATCCTCAACATCTCCGGAAGCGAACTCCGCGCCCGCTTGCAAGACAGTCGGGAAATCCCCGCCTGGTTCACTTACCCTGAGGTCGTCGAGGAGCTACGCCGCACCCACCCACCCCGCCAGAACCAAGGGTTCACCTTGTTCTGCACCGGCTTTTCCGGTTCCGGCAAGTCGACCATCTCCCGGATTCTTCTCTCCCGCATGCTCGAAATCGGAGGCCGCGCGGTCACCTTGCTCGACGGCGACCTCGTCCGGAAGAATCTGTCGTCCGAGCTCGGCTTCTCCAAAGAGCATCGTAATCTCAACATCCAGCGGATCGGCTTCGTCGCCAACGAGATCACCAAGAACGGCGGTGTGGCCATCTGCGCGCCGATCGCTCCCTACGCCTCGGTCCGTGACGAACTTCGCAAGATGATCGGAGCCAACGGCGGCTTCATCCTCGTCCACGTCGCGACCTCATTAGAGACCTGCGAAGCGCGCGACCGGAAGGGCTTGTATGCCAAAGCCCGTGCCGGCATCATCCCGGAGTTCACCGGAATCTCAGATCCTTACGAGGTCCCCGAGAATGCCGACGTCGTCATCAAGACGGAAGACCGTACGCCCGAAGAGTGCGCCCAGGAGATCATCCTGTTCTTGGAAAAGGAAGGTTATATTGGGGCGAATAGCTAGTCGACGAAGCACCTGTGGGATCGTGGCGTCCCTAGCGTGAATGCGGCGTTAGTAGTATGGCCAATGTTAGCTGGAGATTTTACGAGTTCCCGTTCCGTTGCAATTCTAGGCTTCGCCGAGTCGGGAGCACTCCTCCCCCGAAATTTGGAGTGCTGGCAATTGTGGCGTTCTTCGGCTTGGCTGACGTTGGAGTGGTCGCTAGGGCTCCCTTCGGCAGGCCAGGGACGTCCTGCCCTGCCAAGGAAGGGCGCGGAGCGTTTCCCATCCTTTACTTGCCTTCCTAACCACGGGCTACTGGTAGGGCGGGACGTCTTCGGCCTGCCAGAGCGCAACCTTTCCAAGTAGCGCTCGCTCATTACTCCCGTGCCCTGCCATGCCCGCTCTGGGAAGCTCCGAATTAGCTATCGCGGTTCTATCGCCAGTTTAGTTTCAAGCATCTGTGGTATCGGAGGTCGCGCCAAGGAGCCGGTCTGAGATAAGATTGGCTCTGTTTGTGAAATTCTTCCCCCTACTCGCTCTTGTCGCGGTTCTGCTGTTCTGGCGTTTCCTGCTGTTCCTCCAGCTCAGCTGTTTCCGTTTGTTAAGAACTCGAAACCTGCTGATCCGACTACTGTAATTCCAAGCCACTTGGAGAAGGCATCGGAGATAATCCACAAGCTCTATGCTGAGTGGGACACGCCTTGGACACCGAGCCAGTCGGCTCCGCTTCGACGGTGCGGCAAGTCCGTCTCCGTCTCGATTCCTTTCTTCAGACTGAGTTCGAAAAATCGGAAGACGAGCCAAGTGCGGTTTCAGTTCGCGAACTTTTCGTTGCCTGTAAGGGCTAGCGTTTCCGACGTCGCTTGCCTCTCGGTAGCTTGGCCGGGCCATCACCGGCTCCTGGAACCCAGCCTTCGCCGAGGGCTTTGGAGGACTCGCCTTTGGAGGACGGTGGAGACTTGCGTCCCCGTCCTGCCGAAGATCTACCACGCGTTGACCGGCCTCTCCGCCCACGTGGCGCACGCTCCGTAGGCACCCAGCCTTCAGAGCGTTCGTCTTCGGTCTGCGACTCGGCCTTATTCGTCCGACCGGAAGAACGGGATCCGCGAGTTGAGGATGATGTTGATCCATCTCCGCCCCGTCCTCGGCCTCGACTTCCCCGGCTGTCGCGTCCGCCACGGGTTCCACGGCGGCCTCGCTGTCCGCGAGATCCTCGACCACGCGATCCGGAACCGCCCGATCTAGGCACTCCGGCCATGCGAAAATCAACCCTACGAGAACTCAGGTCAACATTGTCGAAGCAGACCTCGATCGGGTCCCCTACTTTCAGGCTAGCACCCCTCGGCAGTCCTCGGTAGCACATCGCTCCGCGCTCGAAGTAGGCATTTCCGGGAAGGTCGCGAGATCGGATCAAGCCTTTGGTCTGCCAGTCATCGATCTCTACAAAGACTCCCATACCGTTGCACTCGACGACCTTGGCTGGGAAGGCGCGGTCCGGGGTCTTCTCTTGGATTGCGGCGAAGAACTCGAACTGCTTTAGTCGCTGAGCATCCTGTTCGGCCGAGGCCGACTCGCGTTCGGTTTTTGAGATGTGACTCGCCGTCTGCTCCAATTCCGACTCGCTCATACGAGGGTCGCCTTTCTTGGAAAAGAGAGTGCGGTGAACGATGAGGTCGGCGTAGCGACGAATCGGACTGGTGAAGTGCGTGTAGTTATTCTTGGCCAAGCCGTAGTGGCCGTGTGGGTCGGTGCGATAGTCTGCACGTTTCAGACTGCGCAGGAAGCCGATCTTGATGGCGTGCTCTGCGGGGTGACCGTTGGCTGCGTTGAGAAGCTTCTGTGCCTCGGCGCGGTTGGTCAGGTCGCCGACCTTGAAACCGTGGGCGATGGCAGTTTCGCGGTATTCGAGAAGCCGCTCCTCTGCAGGATCTTCATGAACTCGATAGAGGCAGGGTCTTCCCCGATTCTTCAGTTCCTCAGCCACCGCTTCATTGGCAATGAGCATGCACTCTTCAATGAGTTGGTGAGACTGATCGCCATGGCTGACAACCAAATCGATGGGAGTGCCACTTTCGTCGAGTTTGACCCGGACTTCAGGGAACTCCATGTCGAGCCCGCCGTTCTTAAAGCGGTTCTTGCGCAGAATGCTGGCGAGCTTCCACGCTTCGAGAATAGCAGCCGCAGGTTCGTCGCCTTCCTCTACCTGCTTGCCATTGAGGTATTCCAATGCTTCCTCGTAGGTGTAGCGACGAGCACTGTGGATGATGGCGGAAACGAAGGTGGTTTTTCTGCGCTTGCCTTTGTTGTCAAACTCCATGACAACGCAACGGGTCAGGCGATCCTCGTTCGGTCGGAGCGAGCAGATGCCATTGCTCAATTCTTCGGGAAGCATGGGAATGACCCGGCTCGGCAAGTAAGTCGAGTTGCCCCGCTTTCGGGCTTCGATATCCATGGCAGAACCTGGCTCGACATAGGCAGAGACATCGGCGATGTGAACGGCCAGCTCCCAGCCATCGTCGAGGCGGATGATCGAGATTGCGTCATCGAAGTCGCGCGCGTCTTCTGGGTCGATGGTGAAGACCAGCTCCTTCCGCCAATCTTCGCGTCCTACAATCATCTCATGTGGGATGGTCTGTGGGATCGCCTTGGCCTCGTCGATGACAGCGCTGGGGAAGTGCTCGCGAATGTCGTTGGCGAAGACGATTTCGCGCATGCCGAGCCCCTCGTCTCCAGGCATTCCGAGACGGTCGAGCAGTCGGGCAACCGGTGGTTTATTCGGGTCAGACCAATCGGCGATTTCGACGAGTACCCGTTCCAGGTGCTTCAGCCCCTGGGTGTCCTTGGTGGTGGGAAGGTGCAGTGGATTCGGATAGGTGGATGAGTCCGGCTTGACCGTCAGCGCCCCCTTTTTCTTCAGGAGGCTGCCGATAATACGATGCTCTTCGCGCTGAATGATTCCGGTGACCCGGCCTTCGACCTTAAGTTCGTCGGCGGAGCGGAGATCGATGACCCGATGGTCGCCGCTGGGGTCGTTTCGCCAGCTGGACGGGACCTTGGTGGCTTCGAGAGCCAGCGAGACCCGATCGTAGGGCAAGGCTACGCCGGTGGTTCCACGATCCAAGTGGACAGAGACCTTAGCCGGTATCCTGATACCGCGAGCGGTGGTGGCGGGCTTTTCCAAGACCACGAAGGCAGTGCCGTTGTAGCGAAAGCGGAGGATTCCTTGGGCATCGGAGGCTGCACCAGCAGGCTCGCGCGAGTTTTTGCTACTAGCTTTGGGCGAGTTCTTAGTTGGCGTCTTGGATGATTTATCAGCCTTGGCCGAGTCCTTAGAGGATTTGTCAGTCTTACTTGCCAAAACATAGCGCCCTCGCCGAATCGACTCGATTTTCCCTTCGTCTTGAAGTTCACGCAAGACCTCACGTAATTCAGATCGCTCTTCCGTGGGAACGCTAAGCATCCGGGCAAGGCCGGATTTCGACTCGGGACGATAGTCCTTAGAGCCAAGAAGTTGCTGGATTTTCTGCTTCCAGTTGGAGCTACCCCGGGGGGATTTGTTGGGAGATTTCACAAAAATTGCTTTTCGAATTGGTAGCAATGTATTTACTTCATAAATTCATTGCTGGTTAAGCGGATACCTGATATGCTGAGATTGGCCTTGAGACGAAGGCCGATTTAGCCCTACAATTTCGGAGATAGACATGAACACCCACCTCCCCATCCCTCAGCGCACCGGGAATGCCCGCGGCTTCACGCTCATTGAGCTCCTGATCGTGATTACGATCATCGCTATTCTGGCCGGAATGGCATTTCCAGTAACCAATAGGGTCATTAATCAGGCCAGAAAGGCGGAATGCAACCAGATGATCTCAAATCTTGAGACTGCGATCAAGGGGTACCAGCTGGAGTATGGGCATATTCCGCTGAATGGTGGAGCTGGCGCGGATGTCTACGACCTGCCGACCGACATTGCCGGTCCAGGTCTTGAACTGCTCAAGTGTCTCATGGGGTTGCCGTCAGCTGGTTACACGAACCCGCGTCAAATCGTCTTCTTCGAGCCGAAGTACTCCGACAGTGGCCGTGGCGGAGTTGTCATCGATGCTATGGGAGTTCCCACCGGCCTCTTCGACCCATGGGGTGGGCCTTATTTGATCAGCCTAGACGCTGACTTCGACAAGAACCTTCCGGATCGGGAGACAACCACCGCCACACTTCGTAAGGATGTCCTCATCTACTCTCCCGGACCGGACAATAATCCGGCCGTCTGGAATGACAATCTCATGTCTTGGAAGTAAACCTTCCTCCACAAAAAAGACCGGAACCCACCCGGGTTCCGGTTTTTTTTGTGCCCGCAACGACCAATGAGCGACACCATTGAAATCACCGGCCTGCGTGCCGCCACCTACATCGGCGTTCCTGAAGAAGAACGGGCCAACCCACAAACCGTCGCCATCGATGCCATCTTACGGCCGACTCAGGGTTTCGCTGGAATCAAAGACGATATCGAAGGCACGATCGATTACTACACGGTGTCGCTACGCTTGCGGGAGGTGGCAGCAGATCGTCCACGCAAGCTGATCGAAACACTCGCAAACGACTTAGCAGCCGCAGTTCTCAAAGACACTTCAATCGCGGCCATCGAGATCCGTGTCCGCAAATTTATTCTAGCGGACACCGACTCGGTCGCGGTTCGAATTCGCCGGAGTCAGGACGACAATTAGGGCCCTCAATTCTCACGACTGTGGGTATTCAACCTTGTTTGAGCACTCTGAGGGTGCTTGGATGTCCACAGAAGTCTCTGACCGCACTGCCCTGTAGCGGCTGACATGATCAAGTCGATGCCTATCCGGAAGAGAAAACCAGACGCAGACGCCGATCTGGTGGCGCGGGCAAAAGACGGAGATACTGCCGCTTTCGACGAGTTGGTAGTCAAGCACACCCAAAAGCTCTATGGGCTGGTCTACAACATGACCTCGAACCATGAGGATACCCATGACCTGCTCCAAGACATCTTCGCCAAGGCCTATCGTTCGCTGAAGCGATTTCGTGGCAAATCGTCCTTTTACACCTGGATCTACTCGATCTCGGTCAATATGACGCTCAACTTCCTCAAGAAGCGCAAGCGCCGTCAGGCGATGAGCCTAGACGATGTGGATAGCGGTATTCACAACGACAAGGACTTCATCGAGATGACCTCCAAAGTCGATACCATCCGCGAAGTGAGCATCGGCGAGCTCCAGAAAAGATTGAACGAGGCAATGATGAAGCTGTCAGACGATCATCGGGCTGTGGTCACGATGTACGACATTCAGGGTATGCCTCATAAGGAAATCAGCAAGATTCTCGGCGTCTCTGAGGGCACCGTGAGAAGTAGATTGTTTTATGCCCACCGCCAGCTCCAAAACTTTCTTGGCGACTTTCGGAAGCCGTAATCCGCAAAAAACCGACTACCACCCCCAACAGTTCACCTAATCTCCATGAGCGAAGAGAATGAAATTTCCCGGCTGATTCGCCTGAAACGCCATGAAAGACCATCCGAAGACTACTTCGAGGGTTTCGTTAAGGAGTTCCACAGCCGCCAGCGGTCTGAACTTCTCCGTGGCTCGACCAGAGGTATTTTCTTCGAGAGACTTGCGACCTACACCGCAGACTTCGGTGGTAGCCGGATGCTCGCTGGAGCGGGACTCGCTTGCGTAGCTGGCATTGCCGTCCTCGTTATTCGAGCCGGTAGCACAGAGGTGGCGAACGCTCCCACAGCCGACGGGTCCATGGATAGGTCCATGCCTTTCCGGGTCCAACCCGAAAAGCCCCTCCCCCTACCCGAGGAGATCATGCCGTACCCGACCGATATCTACCCCGCCGGAGTTCAGAAAGTGAACAAAGAAGGCGACTTGCTCCTTCTGCGCGAATTTTAAGCCGACACTTGTTATTCCTCATGGCGGATTGTCACCAAATCCTTCTGGCTCGTTCTCGGATACTACCCTTCTTTGGTCTGTTTTTTGGCTTTGTCCTGCCTCTTTCTGCCCAGCACTCAGCCTCTCCGATTGGCTACGTCACCATAGGAAGTTCCGCGAGAGTGGGCCCTCCAGCCGTTCTCGCTTCCGGATGCTTCGTGGGGGACGGCAAACAATTCGTCACAGTCCTAGGATTTGGAATTGGCCCAGAGACCCGAGATCTTGCAATTCACGGTTTCGATGGACCAGAGCTACCCGCCTCGTTTCTTGCCCAAGATCCGCAAACTGGACTGGTTCTACTTGAGGTCCCGAGCAAGGAAGCGGCTGGCCTGACGCTAGGAGAGTCCAAAGGGTTGGGAATTGGAACACCTTTGCGCATCGGAGGAAGTGCCGTCAGGCGGACAATGCTAGGAGAACCAAGGAATGTTCCGGCCGTGAACGTTGGAGGCTCACAGATGCGCAATGCCCGCCTTGTGGGATACGAAATTTCCCATCGGGGGCGAGCTTTTCCACTCCGACATCTCCTCGTTGCCCAACCCGACGCCAGGACCGCCACGATGCCTGGAACCCCAGTACTATCCGAAAAAGGCACTCTCGTCGGCCTAGTCCATGGAATGACCAATCAACCTCCTGGCACCTGTTTCGTCCTCCCTTCAGAGGCTATCGCCAAGGTCCAGTCATGTTACGCCCGTGATGGCATGGTCAGTCCCGCATGGGTAGGACTCGTCGTAGATACAGGTCGAAATACTCCGGTAGTCCTAGAACTTCGCGCCGATTCACCTGCCGCACTCTGCGGTATCCTGCCAGGGGACGTCATCTGTGCCGTCGCCGACCGGTCCGTGCGTAGCGTATCGGACTTAGTCGACGCCTGTTACTACCTAAATCTCGATACTCCAGTCGATCTCGCCTTGATCCGCGGCACGGAACCGATGGCAGTCAGCCTTACCCCTGGGAGAATGCCGACCTTGAAGACTAAGGCTAAGCCGTCTCTTTATCCGGTATCGACTGGCGGCGAAGAGCAATAGCCAAGAACGCCTCGACTGATCGGTAGAGTGCTGGAAACTAGCCGGGTCCGCGCTACCCTGCAGCTACAGTCATGATCCGCGTCTCCGAGCTACGGCTCCCCATCGACCATCCCGATAGCCTCCTCCGGCAGAACCTCGCTCGCGCACTCGAGGTCGAGCTAGCCGCTATCCGCGAAGTCGAGGTGCATAAGCGTGCCGTCGATGCCCGCGGACGTGGCCCGGTTGCCTTCCGCTATATCATCGACGTCGCCTTGTCCGATGAAGACGAAACTCAGGTGCTCTCCCGTCCCGACCTTCCCAAATCGATCCAGAAACGCCCGGACGAGACCTACACTCCACCAGTCGCAGATCCAAATTCCACCGCAGACTCCCGCCCAGTCGTGGTCGGCGCTGGTCCCTGTGGACTGTTCGCCGCCCTACTTCTCGCCCGTGCTGGTCGGAACCCGATCCTCCTCGAACGGGGCAAGGCTGCCGGTGATCGAGCCCGAGACGTCACCGGATTCTGGCGACGCGGAATGGCCTTCGATCCGAACTCCAACGTCCAATTCGGCGAGGGCGGAGCCGGTACCTTCTCGGACGGTAAACTCTATACGCAGATCCGCGACGCCGGACACCGCATCCCTTGGCTTCTTCGCGAGATGGTCGCGGCCGGTGCACCGGAGGACATCCTGACTAAGGCTCGGCCGCACATCGGCACCGACCGATTGATCAAGGTCATTCGCCACGTCCGCGAAGAGATTCTCTCGCTCGGCGGCGACATCCGGTTCGAGCACAAGATGACCAACCTGCGGATCGAGGACGGCCAACTCCGCGCCGTCCAAGCCGGTGGTGAGTGGATCGTGACCAACACCTGCATCCTCTCGCTCGGCCATTCCGCCCGCGATTCGTTCACCATGCTTCATCAGGCCGGAGTTCCATTCGAGCCGAAGAACTTCTCGATCGGGGTCCGGATCGAGCACCCGCAGAAGCTGATCGACGAGGCTCAATACGGAAAATTCGCCGGTCACCCGCGGCTTGGCTCTGCACCCTACAAGTTCGCAGCCAAGGCGCGCACCGGTCGCTCGGCCTACAGTTTCTGCATGTGTCCAGGTGGGCTGGTCGTCGCCTCCTCCTCGGAGCCGGGAATGGTCGTCACCAACGGCATGAGTAGCTACGAGCGCGCCGAATCCAATGCCAACTCGGGCTTCATGGTCGAGATCACGCCGGAGGAAATCGGCGCCACCGCCGAGAAGCCGCTGGCCGGTATCGACTACCAACGCAAGTGGGAGCGGAAGGCCTACGAACTCGGCGGCAGCAACTACTTCGCCCCTGCCCAGCTCCTCGGTGACTTCCTCGCCAAGAAACCGTCCACTGGCCCCGGCAGCGTCCTGCCTTCCTACCAACCCGGCGTCACTTGGACCGACCTCCGAAAGTGCCTGCCCAATAGCGTAACCGACACCCTCCAGTCCGCCGTCGCCCGCATCGCCAAACGCCTGCGCGGTTTCGATCTGCCCGATGCAGTCCTGACCGGAGTGGAGACCCGAAGCTCCTCGCCCGCCCGAATCCCACGCGATTCAGAGACCATGCAATGCTTAGGCATCAAAGGGCTCTACCCGGCCGGAGAGGGAGCGGGCTACGCAGGTGGCATCATTTCTGCTGCGGCGGATGGACTTCGCGTCACCGAAGCAGTCCTCCAAGGTAAGCCGTCCGCCAAGTAGCCGTCATTTCTATGAGCCCTCGAATCCTTCTCGCACCCGACAAATTTAAAGGCTCGCTAACCGCCGCCGAAGTACGAACCGCGTGCGAGAACGGACTCCGTCTAGTCTTCCCTAACGCCCAGTTCACCGACGCCGCAGTAGCCGACGGCGGCGAAGGCACGACCGAGGCAATCCGCTCTGCGCTGGGAGGGAGCACAGAGACGGTCGCTGTCCAAGATCCGCTGGGACGCCCCATCGAGGCGGAGTTTTCTCTCGTGCAGATTGGTGGCAAGACCGTCGCGGTGATGGAAATGAGCGCCGCCTCTGGATTCGAAAAGGTTCTCGATGTCCCGCCACATCCTGAGCGCGCATCGACCTTCGGAACCGGCCAGATGATCCAAGCCGCAACCCAGCTCGGCGCCGAGCAGATCCTCATCGGCATCGGCGGTAGCGCGACGAACGACGGTGGTGTCGGCATGGCGCAAGCCCTGCAATTTCGCTTCTTCCAAGACGACGGCATCCCCTTGTCCGACCTCCCCACAGACTTAGAAAGACTCACACGAATCGAGTCCACCAGCCCCTTCGACCTTCCCCCCATCCTCGTCGCCTGCGACGTCGATAGCCCGCTACTCGGCGAGCGCGGAGCCACCCGGATCTACGGTCCTCAGAAGGGTATTCAAGAGGACCAATTTCCGCTATTCGAATCCCGTCTCGAAGCCCTAGCCGTGGCTGCCAGCGAGTTCACTGGCACCGATCACCGCGACCACCCCGGAGCCGGAGCCGCCGGTGGGCTCGGCTTCGGACTGATGACATTCTGCGGCGCCACGCTGCACCCAGGCTTCGATCTCGTCGCCGATATCACCGGCCTCCACGAGCAGATCGCCAAGGCAGATCTGGTCCTCACCGGCGAAGGCAGTCTCGACTCCCAGACTCTCAACGGCAAAGGCCCCGCCGGCGTCGCCGCCCTCGCCCGCGCCGCAGGAAATCCGGTCATCGCCCTGTGTGGCATCACCGATCCTGATGTCCCTGAATTGGCCAAAGCCTTCGACCTTGTGCTTCCGATCAAGGACGACTCGCTCAGCACCGAGGAGTCTATCTCCCGGGCTGCCGAGCTTCTGACCGCTCGCATCGCCAGAGCATCCGATTTCATTCAGGCCCTAGTGGAATAAAAAACACCCACCACTCAGCCTTGTCAGCGCTCCGAATCTGGGCAGAATGGCTGCATATGAAAATCGTCGCGCTATTCTCCGGTCAGGGAGCCCAGAAAGTGGGCATGGGTCAAGATCTCCACGCCGCCTACCCTGATTCAAAAGAACTCATCGACCGATCCGACGACGCTCTCGGCTTCGCGCTATCAAAGGCCATGTTTGAAGGCCCGATCGAAGAACTGACCCGGACGTCCTTGTGCCAGCCCGCCCTCTACGTCCACGGCCTCGCCTGTCTGGCAGCCCTGAAGTCCCGGCTTCCCGAGCTCGAAGTCATCTCCGCCGCCGGTCTTTCCCTCGGAGAATTCACTGCCCATAGCGCAGCCGGAAGCTTCGATTTCGATACCGGACTCAGCCTTGTCCACCAGCGCGGCACCTTCATGGAAGAAGCCTGCGATGCCGCTGGCGGAGCCATGGCTGCCATGATCGGTGGCGACGAGGAAGCCGTGCAGACGCTGGCAGCCGACTGCGACATCGACGTCGCCAACTACAACGCCCCCGGCCAAATCGTCGTCTCTGGCTCCGAAGAAGGAGTCGCCAAGGCGGTCGCGCAGGCCAAGGAACGCGGTATTCGCATGGCCAAGCCACTCACCGTCGCCGGAGCCTACCACTCCCGCCTGATGGCTAGCGCCCAAGAAAAGCTCCAGCCCCAGCTCGACGCCGCCGCCATTTCCGCCCCACCGATCCCCGTCTGGTGCAACGTCGACGCCCGTCCGGTCACCGATGCCGACGACATCCGCCAGACCCTCGCCCGCCAAGTCACCGGATCCGTCCGATGGGCTGGATCGGTCCAAGGCCTGATCGATGGAGGAGCCGACCTGTTCCTCGAACTCGGCCCCGGAAAGGTTCTCGCCGGTCTCATGGGACGCATCCAAAAAGGCACCCCAATCCACTCCATCGACGACTGTGAGAGCTTAGATGCAGCGGTGCAGGCGCTGAGTGGGACTTAGATGACGAAGAATTTCGTCGCCTTCCTGATCTTCGGACTTTTGATTTGTCTGGTAGGTGCTCTGGCCCTACCAAAAATCAAAACTTGGATCGAGATCGACAGCTGCTTGGACCGGGGAGGTAGTTGGAACCACGAGACGAACGAGTGTGACGGGGCCTAGCCTAGTCAGTGTCCTCTTCTTTTTGCTAGCCTTTGCTTCTTCGCCTCAGCCTTCGCCAATCCGGCCTCCTTCTAAGCGATCTTCAGTTGCTTGATTTCTTGCTTCGGCGGACTTCTTCTCGCTCATCGACGAAATCTTTCTACGCTTCCACCTCATCGCGGAGCCAGTTCACGTGCTTGATCAATCTCCTGCGACCGATGGCCTTGGACACGAGCAAAGTGCGGTAACCGGCGCAAGGCGAAGGGATAGTTCTCACCGAAGGTCGCAATCAAAACCAAGTCGTGGGCATCAGGCGACCGACGTCCCCGAAGCGAGCCCGTAGTCGCGTAGTCGGCGCGGTCCTGAAAAAGCTCAACCCTAGAAACGGCAATAGGATCTCCCGGAAACCTGTGATCCCCGATGTCTCCGAACCGTATCCTCCGACACCGTCTCTTCTCCAAAGCCATCCCCATTCCACACAACCGGTTGCCCAAAGATTCCAGACTTAGCTCGCTAAAGGCTCGGTCTGGAATGACATGAACCTACAACCGATCTCCATGACAACAAATTCAGCTCAGCTCCATGGTGAACGAAAATCGAGGCTTTATTAGCAATGATCTCGTTAATGTTAGCCACTTACGACGAATGACTGAACTCTTTCAACAAGGTGGTCGCCGCAAGCGTACCTAATTCGTTCGATACCAAGGGGCTTGCACCCGTGATCAGCTTGCGATCTAAGCAAACAGTCTTGTCCGACTTCGTGTTGATCAAATTCGCGCCAAGACTCTTCAGTTTCTCGCTCAGCCCCCAAGGCATGTGCCCAGGAAGGTAGCCGATCATCGGAGTCTGCTTGTCGATCGCGTCGGGGAACACAGCCATGTTGTAGCCCTCGTAAAGGAACGACTTACCCTCTATAGCGGTTGCCAAAAACGAGCCCGGCCCATGGCATAGGCTGATGGTAAACAAGCCGTTCTCGTGAGCCCAACGAAGCGCGCTCCCAACGTTCGTGTCTTCAGGAATCCCCAGCATGGCGCCATGCCCGCCCGGCACGAATACGGCCGCGTAGGAGGCCGCATCGGAAAGCGACTCGTCGACAAATGAGGCGAGGCTTCTGGGCCGCTCAAACTCCGACCTGTAGGTGTTATAGATCTCTTTGACCTGCTCGTCTTTCTGAGGGAACGCCCACATTTCAAAAACGACGGGCTTTCCTGTTGGGGTGACGATCTCAAACTCGAAACCGGCATTCTTTAAATGCAGCATCGGCACCAAGGCCTCGACCGGGTGGTTGCCTGTGGAGAACGACTTACCGTTCTGCATCTCCATATTTTTTTGCTCGGTAGAGATCACCAAGATCTTTGACCGCGAACCGGTCCTCTTCGAATAGACAACGTTCTCAAAATCAGACTCCGCTACCGTCCCGAGTTTGAGTGCGAGCCTCGACGGACTGTAGGAGCCGTCTGATTCCAGTTGAGGGGCAATACCGAGCAATTTCTTGAACATGGTGCGTCATTTGAAGGGCGTTTTAACTTTCAAAAAAGAAGTAATCCTCTTACTCTGGTTTCGCAAGTTCGTTGTGGTATTCTAAGCAATGGCCAATGGTTTTCGCTGTAACTGCTTCATTACATCGGCGCTGGACGTCGTTGGTGACAAATGGAGCTTGGTGATCGTCAAGCACATGCTGTTGGGCGGGAAGAAGACCTTCAAAGACCTGCTCGAATCCGAAGAGGGCATCGCATCGAGTATTCTTGCCTCACGTTTGAAGAAGCTAGAAGAATTTAAGATTGTTACCAAACGAGGGATCCCTGAGAACAAGAAGACCAAAATCTATCTACTCACCGACAAAGGTCTCGCTCTTACACCAGCCATCGTCGAATTGGCTCTGTGGAGTAGCGACCACATGGCGGAATTTCATGCGTCCTTCTCGACCGACGAGCACATCGAACGTGCGCGGAAGGGCAAAGCCAAGTATGCAGATTGGGTCATCAAGGAGTACACCGAACGCGTTCGAGAGCCCTACGCGACCTGAGTTGCGGGGCGGATATCGCAGTGGCTACTTCTTGCGCTTCCAGAATGGCTTGCTCGCTTCGGCGACGGCGATCTGCTTTTCCTTCTTCGCTACCTCGATCTTGGCCTTGAGCCTCTTGATCTCTTGCTTGAGCTGATGCTTCTCGGAGCGGCGGACTTCCTCCCGCTCTTCGACGAACGCCTTGTGCGCATCGACTTCGTCGCGCAACCAGTTCATGTGCTTGATCATCTCGGCCGATCGATGCCCTTGGGCACGAGCGAAGTGCGGTAGCCGGCGCAAAGCGAATGGAAGCTTCTCGCCGAAGGCCGCGGTCAAGGCCACGTCGTGGGCGTAGGCCACCGACGTTCCTGAATCCGGTTCGATTTCGCCATCCCAGCGGAACAGAGGCTCAGGCACGACCTCGATCTGCACTCCTCGCGCCGCAGCCGCAGCCAAGAACGATTGGTCTGGCAACGGGCTGGCCTTGAGCGGAGCGAACCCTCCGGACTCGTCGTAGGCAGAACGCGAAACAAACAGGTGTCCCGAGCCAGCCGCCGGCTTGAGTAGGTTGAGGAACGGGTCTCCGCCAGCTGGATAATCCGGTAGTAGCCCGTTCAGTGCCGCATCGGTAGAGCTACCGCGCGGCTTATGGTAGGCGGTCAGAATTGGCGCCTCGGTCCGACGGTGAACCCGCAGGAAGGTCTCCACCTCGTGCGGCTCCATCGCAGTCGCTGGCCGGGCGAACAGAAGGAATTCTCCCTCGGCAGCGGCAGCCGCGGCATCACGGAGTTCCGCCGGAGTCGCACTGTCCTCGACCTCGATCACCCTCGCGTGGTCCGGCACACAGAGAATGCCCTTGCCGCTGGTAGCCAAGACGATCTCGAGATTGGTGTGGGTCTGGTATTGAAAGGTTTCGAGGAGTTGCTTTGAAGCCGCCGCCTCGTCCGCAGTAGCCACCGCGACACACAGAGTAACCTTGGTCCCCGGCGCCCGGTTGTTGACCTCGTCCTCGTCGCGCTCGCTGCGATGGAGTTCGCCCAGACGTGCGTGCCAGTCGAGCGTCACCAGCTCATTGGTATCCTGCTCAATAGCGGGTCGCGCAGGCCCATGGCCATTCTTGACCGCCCGGTCGATCAGCTCGGCGAGGAGCCTGCCCCGCTCGGCGATGTCGCGATGGTAGAACGTGTGAGTCGCCACGTCGCCCGGGTGAATCAGCTCAGGAATACCGCCGGTGCGCGAAGCTAAAAACGGCACGCCCAGACCAATGGCCTCGTAGACTGTGTTCGGAGAATTGTCGACCGGCGATGCCATGATCGCGACACGGCCTTCCCCCTGGAGATACTCCACAGCTGCGTCTTGAAGCAGGTTGTCGATAATCTGCCACTCGAACGGCCATCCCTCCGAGCGACCGGCGATGAACTCCTTGGCCAGCACCCCATCGATCATCGCCTCCTTGCCCATGAACGTGATCCTCAGCCCATCCACTTGGCCAATAGATGCGAGATGATCGAGAGCATCACAGAAGATCGACAGTCCCTTGCGGGTCTCGAGCCGTCCGAAAAAGACCAGCTCTTCTACCGCCCGAAGATCCCTTGGCGCATTGGCATCGCCCCTGGCCGAATGGGGCTGGATGTATTGTTGCTGGAAGACATGTTCCTCCGGTAGTTCCCAGTGGTGGGCACGCATCCACTGGAGCAGATAGAGGCTCGGCCCCAGAACCGCATCGGCCCAGGCTACGGCACCTCTCTCAAGGAAATCGGACGACAGATTGAAGAACGACTCGAGCGAAACATTGTTCGCTTGGAAGATCCACTCGGTGCTGCTGTGGGTGCCGACACACAAGGTGGTCTCTTGGAAGGCCAGGCCCTGACGCTTGGCCAGACAGCTGAAGTAGGCATGACCATTGCACTCTGGGAAGTGGATGATGTCGAACGGGCAAACCGTGTTCGCCTGGCGCAACCAGCTGAAGGCGAGGTGGGCGTAGCGGATGTTGTCGTGCTCCCAATCGAGCGTCGGGTGCTCGGCGATCTCGACCTGCTCCAGCCGGATACGTCGCTCGCGGTAATGTTCGCGCCAGTGAGCCAAACCGTGCTCGTCTGTCACCTTGCCGAGATAGAGAATCGTCACGTCGTGGCCGGCAGCAGCCAAGGCCTCGGCCAGCGAAGTATAGGCAGTTCCGATTCCGCCATTCTTAGTCGGCCCGAAAATTTCATTGGTCGCGATGCACACCCTCGATCCACGCGGCTTGTCCGATTCCGGAAGCCGTGGATCCAGCGAGAGGTTACGAATTCCGGTGGCAAGGGCGGCGCGTACTTCGTCCTCGAACTTCTTCGACAGGGCGAAAGCTACATCGTGCCGCTCGTAGTGGGGCACATCGCTGAAACACAGTCCTCCCCAACAGACAGGCAAGCCAGCCTTGACCAGCACCGACTGAATCGCCTCGAACCCTACACCGCCCGTCGCATGAAGATCCCCATCGGGCCCAACAATAAGAATAGCAGCAGCCTCCGGGACGGCCTTCTCCAAAAATCCTACCAGCCTTCCAACAGCCGCCTTTTCCTCCCCGAAGACCGCTACACAGACTGCGTTCTTCAGTTTCTTGGAATCCGCCGAATCAATAGCCGAAACCCCATCTTCTCCTTGGCTAGAGAACCAATCCACCAACTCCGGTGATCCGTAGACACAGATGCTGTCGGCCTCGAGAAATCCGCGTAGACGGACCGCTAGGGAGGCGACTTCAGTTCCTTTTCCTGATCCAGCAGGAAGATCTTCGGGGGGATCCACGATTCTTCGTATGGCGCGGGCTAGCACCGAGGGTCAGAGTGCCGACCTGGCCCAGTGAAGTCAAAGGGATTTGTCGCGAGGCTCGAATCCGAATAGCACAAACTCCAGCCCATAGAACGCTGAACCAGGCGACCCGAAGAAAAAAGCTCATTTTGGGCAGACAAACCGCGTCAATATTGTTGACACTCCCGGCCAATTTCGGGTTAAATGAGCGCTGGAAGATCCCGATCGGGGTCCTAATTCGACTTTTCAGACTATGAGTGACGAGGCACCACAGCCACCCAAGCCGCCGAAGCCAACCGCGAAGACTTCTACCGTTCCCTTGAAAAAGGAGACGGTTCGCATCACGCTTCGTGCCAAGCCCGGCGCAGGAATTACCCAGCCGAAAGAGGAGACCACCCAGGCTCCAACCGTGCAGGGATCAGCCCCAACGCCACCCGTTGCTAAGCCCTCTGCCGCCCCACCGCCACCAGCTACTGCCGTCGCCCCGCCAGCTCCGCCGAAGCCGCCGTCTGCATCGGTTGGCGTCGCCCCGCCAGCTCCCCCATCCGCCGCAGTTTCCATCGGCGGTGACATGAAGAAGACGCAGAAAGTAACGGTCAAGGCATCTCCAGCTCCTGCTGGCACCGCCTCGGCTCCAGCCAAGACGGTTCCACTCAAGGGCGCTAAGCCCGTCACCGCAGCAGGCGCGGCGCCCGCCAATAAGGCTCTCCCAAAAGCCACCGTGAAGCTGCAGCAGCCCACCCAAGCTCTCGCCTCAGAATCCGGTGCCCCGCAACCAACCGGAACGCTCAGCGCATCCGACTCGGTGATCCTCGAGGACGAAGACAGCGAGGCTGGCCTTCTCCCGTTCGCCATCGGCGCGGCCATTCTTGGACTCGGAGCCTTAATCGTAGCTATGATGGCATCTGATCAGGTCGGTATCGGCGTCCCTGAAGCAACCAATCCCGCTTGGGAACGTTCAACCGACACCGGCTGGACCTCAAGCTTCCCCACCAGACTTCCCGAAGTTCCCGTCTACGAGTAGACCAGAACCAAACGGAATCTCAGACTTAACCAATTCCTATTTCAAGGACCTATGTGGATTGCCATTCTCTGCTTCATCTTCGCCGTCGCGGCCGCCGTGTTCCAGTTCCTCGCTCGCGGGGTCTAGACAAGGCGTAGCCAGCACTGTCTTCGTCCCGCTTGGGACAATAGAAGGACGGTGATCTGATCACTCATAAACCCCTCCTTCTATGCCGCTCGCTTGGCTGGAAGGAGGGTTTTTCTATTCAGGGCACAAGACGCTGAATTTTCTATGTCAGGAATCCAGTTGAATCCGACCTACCCCGTGACAAATTCAATTCGCGCCTAGAAAGCGCCCTATTCCTATGTCTTCCCTCACTGCAGTAACTGAAGCTAGCTTCGAAGAAGAGGTCACTAAGGCCTCAGCATCCGTCCCCGTCCTTGTTGATTTCTGGGCAGAATGGTGTGGCCCGTGCCGCATGCTTACCCCCGTCCTCGAACAAATCGCTGAAGAAAAGGGTGATGCGGTCAAAATCACCAAGGTCAACGTCGATGAGAACCCTGCGCTGTCCCAGCAGTTCGGTGTCAAATCGATCCCCCTGATCGCTTTCTTCAAAGATGGCGAAGTCAAAGAAACCATGGTCGGCGTCCAGCCAAAGGACGTCATCGCAGCCAAGCTCGACGAGCTAGCCCTGTAATCGGGACAACTGATTTCCACACCGGGACATCGGCTCAGCCGGGTCCCGGTGTTTTTTTTGTCCGGAATCGAGGGTGTTTGGCCTGAACTTGTCGGCTGGTTACCAAGAACCGCTCGAGTGCCCATGACCGGCGTCTTCAACCACAATAAGCCGTTACGCCAAAAACGGAGTGTTGGTGTCACCCCTCCGAGCTAGGCGGCTTCTCATCGGATCCGAAGGAATTCATGAAGACCGCGCCATCAAAGATTGAATTCGTCGCTAATCCTAAAACTGATGTTACCCTGATTCCGTTCGTTAGCCTTTGATCATAGACTTCCTGAGCACGAGCAGGCGCACATTATTACGACGACAAAAGATGAAGTCGCTCTCGGAATATCCCTCGCTCCCAACACCCGGGGATGGGTTTTCGGCTACTACGACGATGGTCACGAGTCCCAGTAATTGAGTCTGTTACGGATGGCCTGCACACAGGTCAAGGTCGCTGATGCATAGCCGAAATCTTTCTCCAACCTCCTCCTACTCCCCAGCTAGCGACTTCTTCACCTTCCGCGTCAGCTTCCCTAACGCAGACCCTTTCTTGCCCGAGCCCGAAGACTTGCCTTTCAGGTGTTCGATTTTTTCGTCGCGGCGGGTAATCATGCCGCGGAAGTTTTCGACTTTGGCGCGGAGTTTGGTGCGGTCTTGGCGGAGGCTTTGGTTGTCTTCCCAGAGTTCGCGGGCTTCGTCGTCGAGGCGGGCTTGTTCGCAGATCTCGACGGTGTGGCGGTGCAAGGCGGTCTCGGGGAGCGGGTCGGTGCGGACTAGGGCTCGTCTTGGTGAGAGGAGAAGACTGGCCATGCGATCGACCATGGCGGCGAGTTGAAAGTGATCGACGATGCGTTTGCGAGACGCCTTGGCGGCGGTGTTGCGGCTGTCAGTATCGGAGATCCAGCGACTGAGGGCTTCGACGTAGGACTTCTGTTCTTCGGTCGGGGTTCCGGGCTGAATTAGGGTGCCGAGATCGGCGGTGACGAGCTCTGGCTGGCCACCGACGGCGGCGCCGACGACGACGGTTTCCATGGCCATCGACTCGAACAACGATAGGGCGATGCCTTCGTGTTGGCTGGGTAAAAAGAAGATGTCGGCGGCGACGAGTAGACGGCGGATGTCGGTATTCGATAGTTCACCAAGCAAGACGACCTTACCGTCCATGTCGGCGGCGTGCTGTTCGTGGAAGGCCCTTACCCAATCGCCATCTTCGCCGTCGCCGGCAATGGCGAGCTGGAATCCGTCTTGATCTCGGCACAGTTCCAAGGCGGTGCGCATCAGCACCTCCGGTTGCTTCTGAGCGCACAGACGACCAGCGAACAGGACAAGGCAGGCATCCGGATCGAGACCGAATTCCTTGGCCACGTCCGCACTGTCGATGCCACTCGGATTCCAGGCAGTTGGGTCGATGTTGGTCGAGCAGACTTCGATGGAGGCCGAGTCTCCGCCACGATCGACAAGCCACTGCTTCAGGTGCTCGGAAGAGGTGATCGTGCAATCGAGCGACTCTTGGTAGTGCAGGGCAAATCGCGGGTATCCGCCGGACTTCCATTCCTCCATCTCGATGTGCAGGTAGTCGGTGAAGACCACATCGGGACAGCGCGATTGTAGGTAGGGCAGGACTTGGTAACCGAACGTGCTGTGGCTGACGAGAATAGCGTCGATGCCCCGACTCTCAATGAGGTAGGTGAGGAACCTCGGCCAGTCAGCATGACCGACGAACCGCCCTAGCACGAAGACATCCGGTGTGATCGCTCCGAGTTCCTGGAGCCAGCTTCCGCCTTCGCGTCCACGGGTGGTGGCGATGGTTACCCGCCAGCCCTTGGTTCGAACGAGGGCGTCGAGCAGGTCGAGATTGAACTTGTCGGACCCACCCATCTCCATATGCGGAAGGATGACGAGCAGGTTCTTGGCCCAATCCTGGTCCGATGCTGGCTGAAGCGGGTTGGCGATCGGATGGTCATGCTCGACCGGGGCCATCGACTTCGGCACCAGCCCGACATCGGGAAAACCTTGTTCGCTCCAGACTTCGGCATATTTCGCGCGAAGCCTATCGCCGAAGGCCTTCGACCGATCGGACTCATCGAAGTCGTCCCAGCGATCGGCATGGTTCTCTCGACGCCGATACCAGATTAGCGGGTCCTTGATCGTCTGGCCCCAATACCCGAGCGATGCACAGCGCATCCAGAATTCCCAGTCCTCCAAACCGTCGCGGATCGACTCGTCATGACCGCCGACCTGCTCGAAGAACGCCTTGCGGTAAATACCGTGGGGATTGGCGGCGTTGCGTTCGAGAAACTTCTCGGGCAGGTGGAAGCCCTCGGTCCAGTGGTACTCGAAGGCATCGAAGCCGACGATCTGGCTGTTCGCCCACGGAACCTCCGGGTGAGTCGCGAGGAACCACGCCCACTTTTCCAAGGCGGTCGGTTCGAGTAGATCGTCGCTATCGAGGAAGGCGACGAACTCGGCCCGGGCTTGATCGACGCCGCGATTGCGAGCGGCGGAGACTCCGACATTAGCATCTAGCTCGATCACTCGAATCCGATCATCGCCAGCAACCGATGCCTTGAACTCCTCTAGTAAGGCAAGGCTATCAGAATTGGTGGAGCCGTCGTTAACCACCAACCATTCAAGGTTCTGCAAGGTCTGCCGTTGCACCGACAGAACGGTCTCGAGGAACTCCGGACCGGTATTGTAGAACGGCGTGATCAGGCTGACGGCGGGAGCCTTGGCCGCATCTGGCCCCTGCCGGGGGACGTAAGGAAAATCCGGACACTCGTCGGAGGCCGGGGTTACAGAGAAGTCAGGACGGAGAGCGTTGAACATCGGAAGTTGCCACTTACTCTAAGCACCTCGGCCCGATTGTCTAAGCATCGTCGAAGCCCGATTCCAACCAATTTTTTGCCATGTCCTTAAGACTTGCCCACTACCTTTTCATCGCCAGTTGCTCACTCCTACTCCTAGGAGCCTGCGGCGGCGCGTCCAAGCCTAAGGACTACGTTACCAACCCCAGCGAGTCGCTGTCCGAGTTTGCTAACGGCAGTCGTGCCAAAGTCGTTTGGGCTCGAGCCACCGGCGACAACCACAGCGACACATTCGTAGAGAAGCCGATCCACCAGTTGTGGAAGCTCGACTCCGACGTCGGCGAGGAACAACTGCTGATCGAGGATATGGGCAACTACCGCCGCCCCTTGATCACACCCGATGGCGAAGGCGTCGTCTACTCGGACCATCTAACCAACCGCATGCACTTCATCCAATGGAAGGGCTCTGGCAGGAAGAACCTCGGCACCGGTATCGCCCTAGACGTTTGGGAGGACCCGAAGACTGGTAAGACCTGGATTTACTTCGCTCCAAACTCGGAGTTGGCGACCGGACAGACCAAAGCCCCGAGCGTCAGTAGATTCCCGCTCGACAAACCCGAGGCTCGTGAGCCGGTCTGGAATAGCAGTGAGGTCGGTCTCGATAACTTCCATGTGTCGAAGGATGGCAAGACGTTCACCGCCTTGTTCCCGTGGCCCCAAGCCGGCGTTGCTGACATCGCTGCTGGAACTTGGAAAAAGGTCCTGCGCGGATGCTGGCCCTCCCAAGCACCTGACGGCAGTGGGGTCGTGTGGGTGTTTGACGGTCCCCACCAGAACGTGAACTTCTTTGCCCAGAGTCCGAAAGACCAGAGCTGGAAGAGTTGGAAAGTGTCGGTCAGCGACCATCCAGACCTCGAGGGCCACGAGACCTATCACCCCCGTTTCGGCAATCATCCTCGTCTTTTCTCCGTCACCGGCCCCTACCTACACACCCCTGATGAAGGCGGCCCCCACATCCTCGCAGGAGGTGCCAGCGTCGAAATTTTCGTCGGTCGCTTCGCCCCGGATCTGGGCAAGGTTGAAGAATGGTGGCAGATCACCGACAACCAGTCGGGCGACTTCTATCCCGATGTTTGGGTAGAGAACGGCGACAAGGCCAAGCTCGATCTCGGCCTCGTTACCAAAAACAAAGATGAGGGACTGCCATCTCATGCCCTTTCGAAGACCGACTGGCCTTGCTCCACCAAGCGTCTGCTGTTCGCGTGGAACAACGGCCTCGTGCAGAACCAGGTCACTCTGGAAAAAGCTGACAAGCCGACCTCTTGCGAGATTTCGCTCGAAGGAATGGCCTTCTTCGGGCGGGACTACGATCTGGTCCTCGACGGCGGTCAGGCTCGCACCGACACCGCCACCGCCCGACGGTTCCTGGACATGCTCCGCGCGCGCAGACAAGGCACCATTCAATTCGCCGTCCTCAACGGCCAATTTAATAACCCTGGGCTCCAGCCAATCGTCCGCCTTGGCACGAAGGAGTCAGGCGACATTGTCACGATTGGCCAGATCGAAGGCCATATCTACCTTCTCAGCCCAGCCCTCGGCATCCACGAACCCCTCAAAGGTCCACACCTGAATTGGAACGAAAAGACCTTCGTCTCTGCCAACCTAAAGGAACAATCCGGCACAGTTCTGTTCGGCAACGGCACGATCTCAGCCGACATCCATGTCGCCAAGATGACCCTGCCTGGCCCGGACGAAGAGCCCTACCTGATCTTCGGTGGAACCAGCTCCGCAGGTATTTACTGGGACGGACAGCTAGAAAAAATCTCCCTCTTCGGACGTAAGCTGAACCCCTCGGAAATCGATTCGCAAAACGATACGATCTTTAACGAAATTTCCGCCCGGGCGAAGGTCGAGACCATCGAACTCAAGGCCAAGCTAGTTGCCACCCAGCCCGTCCCCTCGGTCGATTCTCTCGGCGCCTACACACGAGCCATGGTCGTCTACACCTATGATGTCACCGAAGTCATCAGAGGGAAACTCGACGCCAAACGAATCCAAGTTGCCCATTGGGCCGTCGTGAACAGAACCGCACTCGGCACTTTCCCACGCGGTGTGGGCGGTAACGACGCTTGGCTTATGATCGAGCCGTTCGAGGCCCACCCACAGCTCTCGTCTGAGCGGATCTCCGAGTATGGCTTCGATGCCCCACTCTACTACGACATCACGGTCCCTCTGATGAATTGGAAATAGGCCGTTGTTCGTCGAACATCGTTGGATGATCTCCAAATTGAAGTAAGGTCCACGGCAAATGGCAATGACCAAGAACGAACCCATCTCCGTCCCCGACACCGGGCAGGAACGCATCGTCGTCGTCGGCGGCGGCTTCGGCGGAATCAATCTCGTTCGGGCTCTGCGCGACTCCGACTACCAGGTCGTCTTGCTCGATCAGAACAACTTCCACCAGTTCCAGCCGTTGCTCTACCAAGTCGCAAGTTGCGGCCTCGAGGCCGACTCGATTATCTTCCCATTACGGAAGATCGTCGGCCCCTTCAACAACGTCCGCTTCCGCATGGCTCAGGTGGAAAAAATCGACCCGAAGAAGAAGGTCGTCCACACCAGCGCCGGAACCCTGAACTACGATCGCCTTGTCCTCGCCACCGGCAGCGTGTCGAACTTCTTCGGCAATGACGACCTCGAGAATCTCTCGATCGGTCTGAAGGACATCCGTGAGTCGCTCGACATCCGCTCGCAAATGCTCCACAACCTAGAGCGCGCCGTCGCCACAACCGACGACGACGAGCGCGAGGCCCTAACCAACTTCGTTGTTGTCGGAGGCGGTCCGGCTGGAGTCGAGACCGCCGGAGCGCTGGCCGAGTTTCGCTCGCACATTCTCTCCTCCGACTTCCCCGATCTGATCACGGATATGATGAAGATCTACCTAGTTCAGAGCGGCGACGACTTGCTCAAGGGTATGTCCAGCTTCTCGTCCGATACCGCCAAGTCCGACCTCGCCCGCATGGGAGTCGATCTGGTCATGGGCAACCGGGTGAAGACCTACGATGGCCTAACCGTCGCTACCGACACTGGACTGGAACTAAAATCCCGTTGCCTAGTTTGGACCGCTGGGGTCAAAGGAATGATTCCCGCCGGCGTGGACAAGAACTGCGTCGTTCGCGGTGATCGGATCAAGGTCGATCGCTATTCCGAGATTGAGTCGATGCCCGGTCACTACGCCATCGGCGATGTCGCCTGCATGGCTGAGGGCGAAAAATATCCAGATGGTCACCCGATGGTCGCCCCAGCTGCCATCCAGCAGGCCGGGCTACTCGGAGAAAACCTGATCGCCATCCAGCGAGATCAACCGACGAAGGAATACAGCTACAAGGACAAGGGAGCCTTGGCCACTATCGGTCGTCAGAAGGCCGTCGCCGAAGTCGGTGCGGTTAAACTCCGCGGCTTTCCTGCTTGGCTGATCTGGTGCTTCGTCCACGTCGCCTCCCTCGTAGGCGGCCGCGGCAGACTGCTGGTGCTCAGCCACTGGATGGCCAGCTACTTCACCTACGAGAAGGGCAACCGGTTCATCGTCAGGAACCCACCAAGAGAATAATTAAGGACTCTCTTACCATTAACATCTCCTTGCAACTTGGGCGGGTGGGTTCAAGTTCCCGACATGAGTAAGGTATGGATTCGATGGGTACTTCCCGTCTTGGCTCTCGGGCTCGCGTCTTGCGCGAGCAACAACGGCGTAGCTGAAAACGAAAACTCGGAGAAAGCTCTGCATCCAGATGGTTATGTCTTCGATTCCGACTACGGCCATGGCAGCTGGGATCCCGATGATCCGACGGTGAACACATCGACTGATCTGCCCAGCGAATACCGCGGCACGATCAATATTCCCGAGCCGAATTTCCCATCTGCCCCACCACGTGTCCTCACGTCGGCCCCACGGCCGACACCTACCGCGCCTAGCCAGCCGACCGTGGCAGCCGTTTCCCGGATTCCCTCCCCTCCAGCCCCGTCTCGGCCTATCGTATCTGCTCCCCAAGCCACTTCCAGGCCAGCACCGGCTGCTCCACCTAGGGGTGTCAGCGGTTTCTACACCGTCGGTAAGGGCGACACACTTTGGGGTATCGCACGTGCCCACGGAACCAGCGTTGACTCTCTCAAGTCGGTCAACAGCCTTACAAGCGATAACATTCAGCCAGGCCAAAAACTACGAATCGTCGGCGGCCGCGCGCCGGTGGCGACATTGTCGAGACCCAAACCAGCTCCGGCTCCGACATCAGGTCTGACCCACACCGTCAGCCAAGGCGAAACGTTCTGGAGTATCTCCCGCCGCTACAAGGTTCCCATCGCCACTATCAAGTCGGTCAACAGCAAGACCAGCGATCTTCTCAAGGCCGGCGACACGCTGAGGATCCCCAAGGGTAGTTAGTGTTCGATTGCCTCTGACTAAGAGCCCTAGCGAGCTAAGCCCGAATGGGAGCGTAGCGGACATAGCCGAAGACAAATTTCCCGCAAACCTGTGATCCCCGATATCCCCCAGCCGCATCCGCATCCTCTCACACCGTCCATTCTCCAAAGCCATTCCCTATTCCACACCACGGGTTGCCCAGAGATTCCAGACTTAGCTCGCCGGAAGCTCGGTCTGGAATGACAGAGTTTACAACTAGTTCTAAAGGACCGGCACTCCACCATTCCACCATTGAGATAGGTACTCGATCGCACCGACTCAAGAGTTCGTTGGGTTTGCTGGCCCGAAGTCGAACTTCACGTCGTTTCCTTCGAGTTTTAGCTTCGCGGAAAACAGCTTGCCTGACTTCGCTTTGAAACCGTTCAGCACAGCGGTCTCGCCCGAGGCCAGCAGTTTCTTTACAGTTGTCTTGGAGATATTTTTTTTGGCTATCGTTTTCCAGATCACAAACTTGCATCCATTTCGCCAGTTGCTGCAACCGTAGCCCTTTTTGGTCTCGCTAATTGTTCCTCCACAAGCCGGACAGATACCCAGCGCTTCCCCAGCCCCTCCCCTTCCCTGCGGCCCCGGAGAAGTTGCATCGATCAGCTTGTAGATAACCGTCCCGTTCTTCTGCAGGTGGAGTATGCCGAACACCGGGCTGCCATCGACCGTCAGCAGGTGCGGCGTCAGAGATGCGTGATTGTGTAACAGTTCAGTGGCGAGCCCGGCGTTGATATCGACACTGAAGCCACTGGCCTTCAAGACGAACTTGCAGCCATCTTTCCAGCCGGAACAGCCATAGAATTCCCGGCCTTTGATGACAGCCTTACCACAGAGTGGACACGGGCCGAATCCGCCATTGGCCACAGCCGTTCCTGTTCCCTGCCCCCCGATGATTGCACGTATATGAGTGATCACATCCTGCATGAACTGCCCGGGGGCATAGGCACCGCGCTCCATCTTTTTAAGGTTGGCCTCCCACTCGCCGGTCAGCTCGGCTGATTTGAGCCGCTTGTCGTGCACCACTGTGACTAGATGCCGCCCGTTACTGGTGCTGATCAGGTTCTTCTGCTCCCGAAAAATGTAATCGCGGTGCAACAGAGTTTCGATGATCTGTGCACGCGTAGCGGGCGTTCCCAAGCCCTTTTCCGCGAGTGCTGCTTTCAGCGACTCTTCCTCAACCATACGCCCAGCAGTTTCCATCGCTTGCAGGAGAGTTGCCTCGTTGAAGCGCGGCGGCGGCTTGGTCTGCAGGGTTTTCAGTTCCGGCTCATGCGGGCCGTGTTCGCCGTTCTGAAAAGTCGGCATTTGCTGCAAGGCTTCAGCCGCTCCACTGGCGTTGTGACCCTGTCCCGATCGAGGTTTCTGCGCCTGAGGCTGCTTGCGGTTCAAATGTGGATACAGCGCCTGCCACCCTTCCTCGGTGAGAGTGCGTCCAGTCGCCTTGAACGGTTCTCCGTTGCTGTTCGCCAGCACCGTCGTTACTTGCTTGCGGCAATGTGGGTAGAAGGCCGCGATAAAACGCGTCACCACCGCTTCGTAAACCTTGGCCTCATCACCACTCAGACCACCGGTTCTAGGCACGATCTCGGTGGGAATAATCGCATGGTGATCGGTGACGTTGGCATCGTTCACGAGGCGCTTGGTGAATGTCAGTCTTTGCAGATTCAGCCGAGCGATTTCTGTTCCCCTGACGGCTTTTAATTTCTCCAACAACCCGGGGATTCCAGATTTCATGTCACTGGAAAGATACCGGCTGTCGGTGCGGGGATAGGTCAGGTATTTACGCTCGTAGAGATTCTGAGCAGCCTTTAATGCACGGGTCGCAGTCATACCGAAGCGCCGATTCATCTCCTTCTGCAGATCGGTAAGGTCGTGCAGCAGTGGCGGCGGGATTTTCTCTTCTCGCCCCTGCACATCCCCGATGAGCAAGTCGTGGCCGGTGATTTTTCGCAGCACCGCATCCCCCTTGTCCTGTGATATGAACTTACCATTCTGGTGTTTGAACAGAGTTTCGCGATAGCGAGTGTGGACCTCCCAGTAGGCTTCAGGCGTAAAATTTTCGATCTCGTGGTCCCGGTTCACGATCATTGCGAGCACCGGTGTCTGCACCCGGCCAATGCTCCACAGCGTGTTGTTTCCACCGAACCGCAAAGTAAAATAACGACTACCGTTCATGCCGACGATCCAGTCTGCTTCCGACCGGCATCGCGCGGCATCGAACAAAGGATCATAGGCGTGCCCATCGGCAAGATTCGCAAAACCCTTGCGGATCGCCTGCGACGTTAATGAACTAATCCACAGCCGCTTGAAAGGCACTCGCGTCGATTGACTCCAGATCTGGATATAACGAAAAATCAGCTCCCCTTCCCTCCCCGCATCCGTCGCACAGATGATCTCGTCCGCCTGCTTGAACAGTTTTTTGATCGTGTTCAGCTGCTTCCGCGCCCCCTCGTCACCTGTCGGCTTAAGCCCGAATTTTTCCGGGATGATGGGCAGGACATCAAGATTCCACTGCTTGTACGACGGGTCGTACTCGTCGGGCTCTTTCAGCCCTATCAGGTGACCAAACGCCCAGGTCACGATGTATCCATTGCCTTCTAGGTATCCGTCTTTGCGGCTGGCGGCATGCAATTCCTTCGCGATATCGCGGGCGACCGAAGGCTTCTCTGCTAGAACTACTTTCACGACCTTTGGACAACGTTAGCGGACCTGCATCCGCATCATCCACTCCAGCCCTTCACGGCCGGGGTAGGTATTCTCCGGGCACCACTGATCGATGATATCGAACCTGCGCGAGAACCGCTCGACCAGTTCTTCCTTCTCCACCCCATGCGGTGGACCTTCTCCGGGCGTATGCTCTTCGTCGTAGGGGTTGAGATAGAATACCCCGACCAGTTCACCCCCAGCACGTAGCGAACGCGCCGCAGCAGCCACATGGTCATCGCGCCGATTCTGGTCGATGGCACAGAAGCAGGTGTGCTCCCAAACGACATCGAACTTGTCCTCCTCGGCAGCTTCGTCCAAGGCGAACCAATCGGCTAGTAGGTAGCTCTCCTGCCCGGTCTTTGGGAACGACTTGGCCAGATCGACGGCTGATGGAGCGAGGTCGAGGCCGACAACCTCCGCCTCCGGACAAGCTGCCGCGATGACCCGAACGTCGTGGCCCTGCCCGCACCCTGGAACCAAAATTCTCCCGCCGTCCCAACCATGGGAGGTAGCCAGATAGTCCACCAGCGGCGGTGACCCCGCACCCTTGTCCCACGGTGTCGTGCCTTCTTGATAGAGCTGTTCCCAATCCGTCATATTGAATGAAGCAGAATCGCCGCACGTCAGAACTGCAACCATGAAATCGATACACAATCTACTTCTGGCCCTCGTCGGGATTACTCTCCTTCCACTCGCCGCCCATGCTGGCAGCTCCCGCGTGGCCATTGTCTGCGATCTCGAACGCGAGACCGACACCCTTATCGAGGAGATCCGCGATGCCCGCAACGCCTACGCCCGCGCCCACCGATGCCACAATCACGACAATCCCTACAACCGGATCTACTCCGCCTACAAGAACGTAGAGGAAGACGTCGACACCCTCCATTACCGCGTCCGCAAGAACCGGAGCAAGCACAGCCAAGCCGATGCCTTCGAAGACGTCATGTCTGCCTACCGCGAGGCTCAAGCCCGCCACCGCACCATCCCTAGAGACGGCGGTCACATGAATGGTCACCTACGCAACATCGACCGCCTCATCCACAGCCTCTGCGGTGAGTTCGCCCACTCCTCACACACCGGTTCCCGCCGACCCACCCTAAAAACCATCAACTCGCACCATGGCCATGATCAACACGGACATGGACAAAACAGCCACTACCGGAGCCTCTCTACCACACGCTCGATCCACAACCCCCAGGTCCGCAAGCAGATCGTCCGCGCTATGCGGGCATTTCGCTAAGGCTCGCGCCGTCAGCCCTCCCGTTGGTTCGTCAATGAACTACTTCCTATACTCCTCGAGGCAAGCCAATCGACCTGAGGAACGTGTTCCCGAGCATGCGTCATCCAAAGCTGTCACAAGTGCCAGCACTCCAGACTTGGGTGACGGAGCGGTTATTTGGAGTGCTCCCGACTCGGCGGAGCTTTGGATCGCGCCGAAACCGGAACTCGTAAATTACGCCAGCTAAAATTGGACGGTCTGCTAGTCGCTTTCCCATAGCCAATCCCCCGCGACAGGCGTAGGGAATGGCGTGGGTCTCCTCGGCTTCTTCGCACTCCTTCGGCAGTTCGTCTGGCGCCATGCCCGACTGCACCCTCTGATAGCCACGCTGAACGTCGCCAGCATCGCGCTCGGAGTGGCCGTCTACCTGGCGGTTCAAGTCGCCAATCACAGTGCCACCCGCGCCTTCGGTGCTAGCATCGACTTGGTCTCGGGCAAGACTCAGCTGGAAGTACGCGGGGTCACCGGTTCGCTAGAAGATAGCCTTCTGCCCCTCGTCACTACACACCAAGGGGTCGCCGCCGCCACTCCCGTCCTACAGGCCTACGTCACCCTGCGCGACTTCCCAGGAGAATACCTCCGGGTCCTCGGCATCGACGTCTTCAGCAATGCCCCATTCCAGACCGCCGATCTCGGCTCTGGCGGATTACTAGCCTCGGGGGCAGGTATCACTTGGCTGGCCAATCCCGCACAAGTCTTTCTCACCTCCGACTACGCCGCAGAGCACGAACTCGAATCCGGCGACCAACTCTGGGTGCAACACGACGGCAAGTCTTCCTCACTCGAAGTCTGGGTCATCGACACCGAAGAAGGGCTCGATTCGGCCACGTCCGATCGCTTTGCCATCATGGACATCGGCTGGCTTCAGGAATTCACCGGAACCGCAGGCAAGGTCGAGTCGATTCATGTCCTACTCGACGAGGGCCAGGAGATCGAGCCGATGCGCGAATCTCTCCAAGCCGCCCTACCCGGGGACATCGTCGTCACCACCCCCGCTCAACGCGGCCAGCAAATCGATACCATGGTCGCCGGATTCCGCCTCAACCTCACCGCCCTCAGCATGGTCTCGATTCTGGTCGGCGTGTTCCTAATCTACAATACCGTCGCCGCATCGGTTGTCCGCCGCCGGTCCGAGATCGGCACTCTCCGCGCCACCGGCGGATCGCGGGGACTGGTCCGTTCGCTATTCCTCAGCGAGGCCGCCATCTACGCAGCTCTCGGTTCGCTGGTCGGAGTTCCGCTCGGGTTATTGTTGTCACAGGCATTGGTCACCCAGGTCTCCAGCGTCATCTCGGTACACTACATCTTGGTTCACGTAGCCGCAGCCTTTTCCGATCCAGTCCACGTCGCTCGGGCAATCGGTTACGGCATGCTTGCCTCGCTGGCCGGAGCTTGGATTCCAGCGAGCGAGGCCGCATCGATTCCACCCGCCAGCGCTCTTCGACCACGCGGCGAAATCCAACAAGCTGAAGCTTGGCGTTGGCGCACACCAGCGGGTCTCGGTTGTCTACTCCTTTGCGCAATCGTCAGTTGGGCGACCTTACACAGCCACCTGCCGCCGGTCTGGTCGTTCGTGTCCTGCCTACTTCTCATGGTCGGGTTCTCCCTGCTGATCTCCTCGGCCATGCGGCTTCTCGCCATCCCCTTGCGCTACTTAGTTCAAGGCCGCGCTGAACTTGCCCTCGCCGTCGATAACTTGACCCGATCTCTGCACCGCAACTCGATGACAGCGGCAGCGCTGATGGCGTCGATTGCCATGATGGTCGGGGTCACCATCATGGTCCGCTCGTTCCGCAATACCGTCGATCTGTGGATGCAACGTACCGTCGTCGCCGACATTTTCGTCTCTCCAGCGGCCAACGAATCGCTTGGCATGGTTGCGTTTCTCGATCCTGCCATCCGCGAGGCCGCGATGAAAGTCCCGGGAGTCCTCAGCACCGATACCTATCGCGAAGTCCCGATCGAAACCAACGACGCGGTCTTCTCGCTGTCCGTCATCGACGGCCCGCCCCGCAACAACCTGCCCCTAGTTCGCCCCTCAGCCGAAGTCGAGGCCGGATCTTGGCAGGCCATCGGCAAGGCCCTGATCAACGAACCCTACGCCAGGCGCTTTGGCGTGAAGGAGGGCGACACCGTCCAGCTCCCAGCTCCCGGTGGCCCAGTCGAATTCGAAGTCCTCGGCATACATTACGACTACGCCGACAACCAAGGCAAGATCGCCATTTCCCAGGCCAATTTCGACGCCCACTGGGATGACTCCCGCTACCACTCGCTCGCCCTCTATCTTGCGCCCGGCACCGATCCAAAAGACATCATGGAGCCGCTGCAGAAGCAGTTCAGCACCGCCGGCGAACTGAGCATCTACGCCAACTCCCAGCTCCGCGAGAAGGTGTTCGACATCTTCGATCAAACCTTCGCCGTCACCTACGTCCTGCGCACAATCGCGGTCGCCGTCGCCATCGCTGGCATCCTCCTGACTCTCTGCACACTAGTCCGCGAGCGCACCCGCGAAATCGCTGTGCTCCGCGCCATCGGCGCCAGCCGGGGTCAAGTCGGCCTCAGCTATCTCGCCGAAGCTGGATGCATCGGACTGTGCAGCGCGCTAGTCGGTATCGCCTGTGGGCTGTGCCTATCGCTGGTCCTGACTTACGTGGTCAACTTGGCGTTCTTCGGCTGGACCGTGAACTTCCACCTGCCCTGGTTCGAGCTTGTTCCCATCCCCTTCTGGGCCACCGCTGTCGCCGCCTTGGCCGGACTGATCCCCGCTCGACTCGCCGCCCGACTGGACCCAGCACCGGCCCTCCGCGAACTCTAAACTATTTGATTCCCCCGATGCGGCTTCTGCTCCTCACCTTGCTTCTGCTTCCTACGGTCCTTTTTTCCCAGTGGGACATCGCCCGTCCGGGGAAGACCTACTCCTTCCCTGCTGACCATTACTGCCACCCTGACTTCAAGACCGAGTGGTGGTACTTTACCGGCAACCTCCAAGCCGCAGACGGCCGCGAGTTCGGCTACCAGATCACCTGGTTCCGACAAGGTATCCGCGAGCCAGGCAACCGCGCTCCAGCCGACTCGAACTTCGTCATCGATCACCTCCACTTCGGACACTTCGCGATCAGCGACCTAAGCACCGGCGAGCACGTCTTCGAGCAAGCGATCAAACGCGGCGCCCACGGCGAAGCCGGAACCGGTCAACCTGGCGACAAGGCTCTAGTCTGGGTCGATCCCTGGACCCTCAGCCTCGACGACGACGGCTCGTTCCGGATCGCCGCCAAGTCGAAACGCATCGAACTCGACCTGCACCTCGTGCCCACCCGGGAACCAGTCTTCAACGGCACCAACGGCGTCAGCAGCAAGGCACCCGGCGAAGGCAATGGATCGCACTACTATTCGTACACCCGGCTTCGTAGTAGTGGCCGCCTCGCCATCGATGGGCGCGAGGTCTCAGATATCACTGGCTCCAGCTGGTTCGACCGCGAGTGGAGCACCAGCGTTCTCGGCGCCGAGCAGATCGGCTGGGACTGGTTCTCGCTCAACCTCAACGACGGCTCCGACCTAATGATCTACCAACTCCGCGAACGCGACGGCGGAGTCAGCGAATTCTCCTCCGGCACCCTGCGCCGCCCCGATGGAACTGTCGTCCACCTACCATCCGATTCCTACACGCTCAAGCCAGGTAGCACTTGGAAGAGCAAGGCAACCGGCGGTGAGTATCCGACGACTTGGAGCGTGAAGATTCCCGAAGAAGACATCGAATTCGAAGTTCAGGCGGTCTTCGATGCCCAAGAACTGAATCTTTTCCCGGTCACCTACTGGGAAGGCGCCGTTCGAGTGAAGGGGTCGCACAGTGGTAAAGGCTACATGGAACTGACCGGCTATGCTGGAGAAGTGCCCCTCCACTAAGGCTATTCATTAATAAGGGAGTCCTTATAATTCGTATTTCCTTATTAAATATGAGCCGCCCAGATTAGATAAATTATCAATTTCGACGAATAGTCCTTTCTTTTTAACCAATTGCCATTACCTTTTCTTTAGCAAAGTGCGCTCGCTAGACGATGGCAAGCACCCCGCGCTGATGAAACTTCCCCCTCCTATTCCACTGAATAGGAGGGGGCTTTTTTTTGCTCGGAAGACGAACTGGCCGCGCGAACGACTGGAATTCTGCCAAGACGACGCCGGTCTCATCAACTACCACCGCGCCAATTTCGATGATCTCCATCTCGTCTCGAGGAACCTCTTCTCTTTTCGAACAGGTGGCTTCGATATCGATAATTAAGATATGGGCGGATTTTGGCATGACTCTTACAGCCCCGTCGGGTGATCGATGAACTGCCACGGTAATCCACGCGACTCTTTCAGATGCTCGCCCAGCGCCTTCACGCCGAAGGTTTCGGTGGCGTAGTGGCCGCCGTAGAGGACGTTCAAGCCGATCTCTTCTGCCATCGGAAAACTCCAGTGCGGGCCTTCGCCGGTGACGAAGGAATCGATACCGGTGTCGCGGATGGCCTGGACTTCGGACCCGGCACCTCCCGTGATCACACCGACCGAACCGGCTTGCTCGTCACCGCCAGGACAGAGGTGCACCGGGCCACCGACTGCCGACGCGACCTTGTTCTGGAGGTCTTCCCGGGAGCCATGGAACTCGCCGCGAAGTCCGAGTTGGATGCCTTTCCAGTCAAAGAACGGCTCGGCTCCTAGCAAACCGATCTCTTTTGCCAACTGGGCGTTGTTGCCCCAGACCGGATGCACATCGAGCGGGATGTGGCTGCTGTAGATGGCAAGTTCCCCGGCCATGGCCAACTCCAGTTTACGAAAGGACGCGGCGACATGACGTTGCGCCCCCGACCAGAACAATCCGTGGTGAACGAGTAGCAAAGCCGGGCCTTCACCATCTGCGGCCAGACACTTCTCGATCACCGGTAAGGACGCATCGACGGCGGCGAAGACACGACCGACTTCGCCACTGCGGTTTTCCAACTGAAGCCCGTTCAGCGCCTGCGGATAGTCGGGGATGTCCGCTGTTCGCAAATCGAGATCCAGATCGATGACGATGTCCTTGAGACTGCTGTCCATACCGACAACAAGAGCCCGCTACTTTTCGCATGCAAGGCAGATCGGACTGTACTAGATTCGCGCGCTATGCTCCAGGCAGGAATCGTCGGTCTCCCTAACGTGGGAAAATCCACTCTCTTCAACGCAGTCACCCGTTCCCGGAACGCGGAGGCTGCCAACTACCCATTCTGTACTATCGAGCCCAATAAGGGTATCGTGACCGTTCCGGACGAACGCCTTCAGGCCCTGTCCGATATCTCGGGCTCGCAGAAGATCATCCCCACCGCCATCGAGTTGGTCGATATCGCCGGACTGGTCGAAGGAGCAGCCGAAGGAGCTGGACTGGGCAACAAGTTCCTGTCCAACATCCGCGAAGTCGATGCCATCGTGCAAGTCGTCCGTTGCTTCGAGAACGACGACATCATCCACGAGATGGGTTCCGTCGATCCGCTCCGCGACATCGAAGTCATCAATACCGAATTAATCCTCGCGGACATCGCGACCTTGGCCAAGCGCCACGAGAACCGCGCCAAGAAAGCCAAGCAAGGCGACAAAGAAGCTCAAGCGGAGGTGGCCGTTATGGACAAGCTCCGCCCCCACCTCGATGACGGCAAGCCAGCGCTAACGCTCGAGCTAACGGACGAAGAAAAAATTGCCGCCGCCGACTTCTTCCTACTCTCCGCCAAGCCGACAATCTTTGCCTGCAACGTCGCCGAAGAAGAACTCGCCGCCGCCTTGGAGAATCCCGACTCGAACGAACTCGTGGCCAAGGTGCGCAAGTACGCCGCCGAGCACCACGGAGCCGAATCCGTCGTCATCAGCGCCCGCATCGAGGAAGAGATGGTCGAACTCGAGGAAGCTGACGCCAAGGAGTACCTCGAAGCGCTCGGCATCACCGACAGTGGAGTCACCGCCTTAATCCAAGGCGTCTACGAACTGCTTGGCCTGCGCACTTACCTGACCACCGGCGAAATGGAAACCCGCGCGTGGACGATCACCGCAGGGGCTCTAGCCCCGCAGGCCGCCGGAGTCATCCACACCGACTTCGAGGCGAACTTCATTCGTGCCGAGATCGTCAGCTACGAAGATCTCGTCGAACTCGGATCGATCTCCGCATCACGCGATGCCGGCAAGCTTCGCGCCGAGGGCAAGGAGTACGAGATGAAGGACGGCGACGTGGTCAACTTCCTCACCAGCGCCTAGTCTAGTCTCTAGTTATGCAGGATCCCGTTGGAAATCTCTACGCCGCTCTCGGCGAGGAGAAGATCCGCGCCATGGTCGCTGCCTTCTACAAGCAGGTGCCAGATGATCCGCTCATGGGTCCGATGTATCCCAAGGACGATCTTTCTGGTGCCGAAGAACGCCTCGCTGACTTCATCGTCGGACGGTTCGGTGGACCACCGGTCTACATGGAAAAGCGAGGTCATCCCCGGCTACGCATGCGCCACAATCGATTCTCCATCGGCGAGCTCGAACGCGATCGCTGGATGGAGCTAATGACCAAGGCCACCGAGGAAGTCGCCATTCCGGAAGAACACCGAACACCGATGCTCCAGTTCTTTTACGGTGTCGCCGACATGATGCGCAACCGGCCGTAAAGAAAGCGTCCGAGTGACCGGGGATTCCGCATCTTGGGCTGGGTACGCCGAGGATGTAAGGCCGACTCACTCAAGAAGTAGCTATCTCCGCGGCTCATTTAGGAATGCCAATGAACCTAACGACAACGAGGGGAATACCCATGAGTCGGCATTGAAGGAGACTTTAGAGGGGCGGGGGCGTGATGCTGAGCCGCTTCCGCCACCACGAAGATTGATTCGGTCGAGATACAATCGTAAAAATCCCGAGGAGATTATGTAGCCTTTGGGAAGTAGTGGGCCCGGCTGTGAACGCGAGTTCCTGCTCCGACACGATCCGAAGCTCCGGCAAGCCGAAGCACTCCAGAGCACCTCCGCCAAGCTGAGGCGTGCTTTACCAAATCACCGAATCGCGATCGGGAACTTGGCTTTCAACGCATCGAGGATCTTCGCGTGGGCAGCATCGACTTGCTCGGCCTTCATGGTCGCCATGGGATCGCGGTAGGTGAGGGTGTAGGCTACTGAGCGTCGGTCAGCGGCGAGCTTCTCTCCACTCGGATCGGAGAAGACATCAAACAACTGGACATTGACCAAGAGGGGCTCCTTTTGCTTGGAGAAGAAGTCATCGAGATCTCCGGCGGGAAGATCTGCGGCGATCTCGATAGCGACGTCGCGAGTGATCGACGGGAACTTGGGAAGCTCCGCGACCTGAAACGATCCGGTGGTCTGTCGCTGTAGGACAGCGAGATCGAGCTCGGCGATAAGTAGGTTGCCGGAGGCGCCGATTTCGCGGGCGCGGCCCGGGGCTAACTGAGCGGCGAGACCGACTGGCTTGCCATCGATCTTCACTTGGGCAGCGAGCGGGAAGTGGTCGTGCTGGCTGGAGCTGAAGCTGACCTTGGCTCCCGGAACGAGAGCCTCGATGGCTCCGCGGAGTTCGGAAAGCTCGACGCCGGACGGGCTGGGATCGACCCACGAAGCGGGTGCAGCCTTACCTGCGACGGCGATGGCGAGCTGCTGGATCTCGGTGGCGCCGGGGCGCTTTGCTTCGTCGAGGAAGCAGGTGCCCAGCTCGAATAGGCGGACGTCGCTGGCGCCCATGCGGATGTTCCGTTCCACGCTGGAGAGAAGCCCGGGGACGATGCTGTTTCGCATGTGGGTCTGATCGGAAACCAGCGGATTCTTGAGTCGGATCACTTCACCGCGGCGCATGCCGAGCCCGAGCGTATCGGCGAGCTGGTCTTCGGCAATGAGCTTCAGAGTTGTGCACTCGTAGAAGCCTTGAGCGGCCAGGCGACGGCGGAGCTTGAGGCGGAAATCGTAGGCGAGATCGGCCTTTGAAACGTCGGCGGTGGGGCCGTTGCAACGTCCTGGGATCTTGTCGAGACCGTGGATGCGGGCGACTTCTTCGACTAGGTCGATCGGGCGCTGAAGGTCGAGACGGTAGCTCGGGACTACCCAAGCGATGCCGTCTCCGTCATGCGGCGTTTTGAGTCCAAGCTGGGAGAGGACAGTGCTGATGTCGTCGTTGTCGATGTCGCAGCCGAGAACCTTGCGGCAGTAGTCGGGGTCGAGCGACACATCGCCGACCAGTTCCGGTGGAGTACCGGCAGAGTGCGTTGCTTCTTCGGCGGTGCCGCCGGCGATCTGGAGGATCAGCCGCACAGCGAACTCGGAGGCGCCGAGGACTTGGACTGGATCAGTGCCACGCTCAAAGCGGTAGCTGGAGTCGGAGCTGAGATTGAGCCGACGCGATGTCTGGCGGATTTGTGACGGGGTGAAGTAGGCGGACTCGAGTAGGATGTCGGTGGTGCCTTCGGTGACTCCGCTGCCCTCTCCTCCCATGACTCCGGCGATGGCTAGAGATTTCGCCTTGTCGGCAATAACTAGGTCGTCGGTGGTGAGGGGATACTCTTCGCCATCGAGGGCGGTGAGCTTCTCCCCATCGGCTGCACGCCGCACGTGGATGCCACCATCGAGCTTGGCCTGATCGAAGGCGTGGAGCGGGTGGCCCATTTCCATGAGCACGTAATTGGTGATGTCGACGACGTTGTTGATCGGGCGTAGGCCGATGCTAGTCAGCTTGGTCTTCAGCCACTCGGGTGATTCCTTGACCTCGATGCCGGTGATCTTGCGAGCGGTGTAATAGGGGCAGTCGTCCGCAGAGTCGATGGTGATCTCGTCGGCGGAGGCAGGTTTGCAGTCGTCTTCCGTTAAGCTGTGGTCCGGGGTTTTCTTGAGCAGACGACTGGTCAGCGGGAATAACTCGCGGGCAATGCCGAGGTGGCTCAGGCAGTCCGGCCGGTTCGGCGTGACCTCAAGCTCGAAGATCGTGTCGGATTCCACCAAGTCACGGATGAGAGTGCCAGGCGCGGGCTTGTCCACGAGAATCAGCAAGCCTTCATCGCCGGTGCCGACTCCGATTTCCTTGCCGGAGCACATCATGCCGTTGGAGAGGACTCCACGGAGCTTGCCCTCCTTGATCTTGAAGTCGCCGAAACTGGCTCCGGGAAGAGCAAGAGGAACGTGATCACCAACCTTATAGTTCTTGGCCCCACAGACGATCTGCCTTGGCTCCGCACTGCCGTCATCAACTTGGCAGACGCTCAGCTTATCGGCATCAGGGTGCGGGTCGGAAGATTTGATCTGGGCTACCACGAGCAAGTCGGAACTGACTCCGGTAGTCTCCACTGCTTCGACTTCGACGCCGGAGAAGGTAAGCAGGTCGGTGATCTCTTCGGTGCTAAGGCCGGAGAGGTCGATGTGGTCGTTGAGCCAGTTAAGCGAGACTTTCATGACGGTGATCTAGGTGGGCTGGACGCTAGGCGAACTGCTGGAGGAAACGGGTGTCGTTCTCGATGAGGAGACGAATGTCGGAGATGCCCCAGCGGATCATGGCGAGGCGTTCGAGCCCCATGCCGAAGGCGAACCCAGTGACGTTCTTTGGATCGAGGAGGTCGTCGCCGCGAGATTTGCTGACGGCGGCGAAGACGGCGGGATCAACGATACCGCAACCGGCGATCTCGATCCACTTCGGCTCTTTGCCTTTGGCGTGGAGCAGGATGTCGATCTCGTAGGACGGTTCGGTGAACGGGAAGAAGTGCGGGCGGAACCGGGTCTCGGTCTCTTTGCCAAACATGCACTGGAAGAAGTATTCCAAGGTGCCCTTGAGGTCGGCTAGGGTGACGTTCTCGTCGACGTAGAGTCCCTCCAGCTGATTGAACGAGCTCAGGTGGGTGGCATCGATCTCGTCACGGCGGAAGGCGCTACCGGGGGCGATGATGCGGATCGGTGTCTCCTTGGCCGCTTCCATCGTGCGGATCTGCACGGAAGAGGTATGGGTGCGCAGCAGATTACCATCTTCAAAGTAGAAGGTGTCCTTCTCGTTGCGGGCTGGGTGGTCTTCGGGGGTGTTAAGCGCGTCGAAGCAGTGGAACTCGGTTTCGATCTCCGGTCCCTCGGCGACGGCGAAGCCGAGACGGCGCAGGGCGGATACGGCGTCGTCGAGAATGATGGTCAACGGGTGCAGGCTGCCTTGAAACGAGCCTCGACCGGGTAGCGTGGGGTCGATGCCGCTGACAGCTTCGGCGTCCTTAGCTGCTTGAATGGCTGAAGTAGCCGACTCAAGGCGTTCGGTAATGGCTGTACGAACCTCATTGAGCTTTTGTCCGACCGCCTTTTTCTGATCCGGGGGGACATCACGCATGCCTCCTGCGAGAGCGGCGAGTTCGCCCTTTTTCCCGAGGAACTTTACGCGCGCAGCTTCGAGGGCGGTCTCGTCGGAGACGGCTTCGAGCTCGGCGAGGGCGGTGGTGAGGAGCTGGTCAAGTTGGGCTTCCATGAAATTGGTTGCTTCTGGGTCTAGTACTGGGCCAATAAAAAAGGCGCGCGCCCTGAGATCAGAGCGCGCGCCTTGAAGTTGGTCAAGTGGCCTAGGCCTCTTTATGCTTTGCCTCGACTCCGCCCTTCGCTTGCGCGACGAGCTCGTCAAAGGCGGCTTCATCGTGGATGGCAAGTTCGGATAGGACCTTGCGATTCAGATCGACCCCAACATGCTTGAGGCCCTCCATGAAGCGGCTGTAAGTGATGTCGCGGCTACGGCACGCAGCGTTGATCCGCTGTACCCAGAGGTTGCGGAACGTGCGCTTGTGGTTTTTGCGGTCGCGGTAAGCCCAAGTCTGGGCTTTGTAGATTGCGTCCTTCGCGTAGCGATAGTTGGTGGATCTTTTTCCGCGAAAGCCTTTGGCTTTCAGAAGCATACGCTTCCGGCGGCTTCGGCTTGCGGGACCGTTGGTTGCTCTTGGCATTTGTCTATTCTCGTAAGCGGGCTGTTCTCATTGTCCAACTCCCGTCTCACCTGCTTGTAGATCCGGCAGTATCCGGATCAGGCGGGATGTTGGCCGAAGCGTAATTGCTTCGGATACCAAGTGACTCGTGAGCCACTCAGCGGGGCTAACCCCAGGGCATGTTGGCCTTCACCATCGGTGCATCTGCATCCGAGACGAGGGTGGCCTTGCCGAGGTTCCTTTTACGCTTGCGGTTCTTCTTGATCAGGAGGTGGCGTTTTCCCTGCTTACGGCGGAGAATTTTACCTGTTCCGGTGATCTTGAAGCGTTTTGACACCGCTTTACGTGTCTTTGCTTTTCCAGCTTTTCTGGCCATGGGGCGTCAAGCCTAGGCGATCCGGCCCATCAAGCAAGGGATTTCTAAGAGACCAAGCCATGGGGAAAGGTCCCGGATTTTCGATTTTGAGACTCTTATTATACCTTCTGATAATTAAGGTTTACTAAGTAGTTTCGTGATCTATGATGGTAGGTGTTCGGGTCTCAAAAACATCGACAGTAAGGATAGTTAAAATGAGCCAAATGGTAGAACAGATTCTCGCCGTCAACCGTCACCTTCGAGCCGCCATCGACCAGGTTTCGGATGGTGTGCTTATCATCGATGCGGACCTCAAAAGGGGGGCTGGACCTGAAGTTGTATTCGTAAATCAGGGCTTCTGCCAGCTCTGCGGCAGGACACGCGAGGAGCTCGTAGGGCGTTCTCTCGTCGACATTTTTCCATCGAACCACCTCTCAGCGCTCACCAGTTTTCTCCAAGGCGTCGAGGCAGCCGGAACTGGATCAGCGAATTTTCCTGCGCCGCTGGAGACATCGCTGTGCGGTGGGGACACCATCGTGTTGAATGGATCTGCCAGTGCCACTCTAGGAAGTGGGGGACAAGCCCTGAACTTTACCCTGACGGTTGCGCCCGTCGCGGAATCCGATGTCAAAGGTGAATCTCAGTCGCCGGTAGCCCCTCAGCAAATCGTTCCGGTCGCCGTTTCCACTGAGGTTGCTTCGTCGGAACTGTGTGCTGACGATGAGTCCAGAAAGCCCGCTGGTGCCAACGAGATCATGGACGCCAGTCGTATGGAATCGCTTGCCTTGGTAGCGGGTGGCATTGCCCACGACTTCAATAATGTCCTGACCACGATCCTTGCAAATCTATCGTTGGCTATGCCACTGGTCAGGGACGAGAAGGACTTGGGTGCTTATTTGAAGCACGCGGCTTCGGCCTCGGAAAGTGCCAAGGGTCTGACCAAGAAACTTCTCTCGTTCGCCCGCGGCGGTAAGCCAAAAAAGGAGCCTTCTCATCTCGGTGCTCTGCTCGAAGAGGCCGTCGAGCTATCCACCTATGGTTCCAATGTGCGGTGCGAGGTGCGCATTGATCCAAATCTCCACCAGTCGGATGTCGACGGCATCCAGATGATTCAGATCTTTAACAACCTGCTCATCAATGCTTGGCAGGCAATGCCTAGCGGTGGGGTGATCCAAGCGACGGCGGAGTATCTCTACCTGCAGCCTGGAGAGGATGCTGATCTACCAGCGGGCCACTACACGATGATCTCCGTGCGCGACCGCGGCTGTGGTATTCCTGAGGAGAAGCTGGGCCAAATTTTCGAACCGTTCTACACAACGAAACGCCACGGAAGCGGCCTTGGTCTGGCGACGTGTGCCACGGTCATCCGCGAGCACGGTGGCGTCATTCGTGTGAAGTCTAAGATCGGTGCTGGCACCGTCTTCCGCGTCTATCTTCCAGCAAGTGAAGAGATGGCAACCAGAGTCACTGTTCCGGCTCCTGTTGCTGATCGGGACAAGGAAGTGGTTCGGGGCCAAGGAGGATCCGTCCTTGTTGTCGATGACCAGCAGGCAGTCCTCGATGTCGCCTGCTTGATTCTGACCAAGCTAGGCTACGACGTTCATGGAGCTGTGTCGGGACAAGACGGAGTCGAGCGATTCCGCTATCTCTCACAGAGCGAATCCCGCGTCGAAGCGGTGCTCATGGACATGACCTTGCCCGGTGGAATGAATGGCCGCGAGGCGACTGCCGAGATCATGCGCATCGACCCAGGTGCTCGGGTGGTAGCAACCAGTGGATTCTTCGATGACGAAGCCCGCGATACACTTCAGATGAGCGGATTCGTCGGCGTGCTTCCGAAGCCATTTACGATCGAGAGCTTGTCTCAGGTGATGCACGACGCGGTCAATCCTGAGGAGCTAGGGTCGGACACCGTGCAATTCGCCTAGCCCGCACTCTGTCTCCACTCGCTGATTAAGAGGAGGTCGTCGGTAGGACCGCCCCTTCACTTCAGGTTGCGCAATCCTGCAAATTTATTTGTTTACTCGCGGAGGGTGGCGCGCCGATGCCACTCTCGAGTCTGCGGAGTCCGGGATCATTGCCTTGGACTACCGGAGGAAGACCGGTTGGATCCGTGGGGGGATTCGGGTCGGTTGGGTCTGTGGGATCGGTCGGGTCCGTGGGATCGGTCGGGTCTGTGGGATCGGTAGGGTCGGTGGGATCGGTAGGGGTCGTCGTATCTCCAGCTTCGCTTTGGTAGCCGCGAAATTGTAGTTCGCTCTCTACCTGCTCCACTACTTGGTCAAAGGTCAGCTTGTTGTAGTTGGAGATGTCGCTCCTAGGTTTCGAAAAGTGGAGACTTACTGGAACGGTGCCGGAGAAGCCGACTCCTTCTTCTGGATCGAAAAATTCACCCGACTCGGGGTCTGAAGCGACAAAGTAGCCTGTCAATTTGCGGGCGGTCTTGCGATCAGAGGTGCCCCCCGAAAATAGCTCAGTGTCGGCCTTCCCATAGGTAAGGAGGGAGGAAAGTGCGGTCTCGGCTCCCGATCGGGCGCGGACGACCTGCCTGGTCCTGCCATTCCCGTTACGGACGAAAAACACTTCGGCAGCCCGGTCTGCGCGGGCGTAGACACGATCCTCGCCTGGCTCATCGAGAGTAAAGATGAAGGTGGCCTCGCCGGTGGTTCCCGGGACGACCAGAAAGCCGCCCGAGTAGAAGCTGTAGTTAACGCTATCTCGCTCGGGATCGCCGAACTCGACTTCGTAAATGGCGACTTGAGCCAGCAGGCTACCGCTGAACAGCAGGCCACCAATGGAAAAAATACCCGAGAGAAATCGGGAGATTCTGATCGGCGGAGGAGGTTGAGTCATCATATTGCCTTACTACTGCTGGGTCACCCCACCAGGAACGACTTGTACATTGCCGGTGCCGTCGATCCAGAGCCAGCGCAAACTGTCCTCGGAGTATGCCCATCGTCGAGCGCTGACTGCGCCACCGCTATGGTGCCGGACGAATCGATTTGCTCGAGAGCGGAAAGGTTGATTCCATCGCCATCGAGATCGACGACCAGAAAACCGACAGCATCCTGAAATCCTGCATCGCCTCCAATTGAACTCTGGTGGACAGAGGAAAACGCGAGCACGGAGGACGGGAGAATCGCTGCGAGCGTGACTATCCCGGAAAGGAGAAGGGAGAGGGGATTGTGGGACGACTTCACTAGTTTTAAGAGTCCGGTAAATCGGTGATGCGTTCAACCTTCATTTTTGGAGTGGCCTCTTTTGCTCCAAGCGGCTTCGGGCCGATAAGGACGGCTTTGACTACATAGTTCCTACCCTCTTGATCGCGGGCGATCTTGGTGGATGGTTCGCGCCCCATCCAATACCATGCTAGCCGCCGATAAAGTCGGGATTCAGTTCGGAGCCCGTAAGCTCTTCTGGGATCTCTCGTTCACCGTCCGACCGGGCGACCGTGTCTCCCTTGCTGGACCGAATGGAGCTGGCAAGTCGTCGCTCCTGAAACTTCTGTGCAATATCGAGGAGCCGCACGCCGGGCGGATCGTCAAAGCAAAGTCGACTGAGGTTGGCTACCTGCCACAGGACGGTGTTGCTCATGCGGGTAAAACTCTCTACGCGGAAGCCGAGACAGCCTTTCAAGCGGTCCTCAAGCTTCAGGACGATCTCGACAAGTTGGGCGAACAACTCGACGAACTCGACTCGACCACCGATGAGTATGGCGATGTGCTAGACGAGTTCGGCGAGCTTCAGCTACGGTTAGAAAACCACGATCTCAGCCGCATGCGACCAAAGATCGAGACCATCCTCGGCGGCCTTGGATTCAAGCCTGGAGACACCGAGCGCGATACTGGCGAGTTCTCTGGCGGATGGCAGATGCGGATTGCCTTGGCGAAGCTCCTACTAGCCGAGCCCGATGTTTTGCTTCTCGATGAGCCGACCAACCACCTCGACATCGAGTCGGTCTCGTGGCTGGAGAGCTACATGCGCAACTACCCGGGCGCGATTATTCTGATCAGTCACGACAAGGCGTTGCTCGACGCGATCACCAACAAGACCTACGCCTTCGAAAACGGCACAGTCGAATCTTACTCCGGCAATTACAGCTTCTATCTACAGGAGCGGGTCGCCCGGCGCGAGTTGCTGGAGCGGGCCTACGTCAACCAGCAGCGGGAGATCGAAAAGGCCGAGCAGCTGATCAACCGGTTCCGGGCCAAGGCGTCCAAGGCGGCGATGGTACAGAGCCGGATCAAGGCGCTGGACAAGATGGAGCGCATCGTGCTCGATGTCTCCGGTCCCGAGGTCAGCTTCCGCTTTCCCCAGCCACCCCCGAGTGGCCAGAAGGTCCTGGAACTGACCGGAATCGACAAGGCCTACAATCCAGAAACTCCGATCTTCGAAGGTCTCGATTTAACCGTCGAAAAGGGAGACCGCATCGCCATCGTCGGCGTCAACGGAGCGGGCAAGTCGACGTTCTCACGCATCGCTGCCAACCAAGAGCCGTTCGACGCCGGCACGCGTGAAGAGGGATACAACGTCCTCACTGGTTACTTTTCCCAGGACCACGCCGATGCCCTAGGCACCGGGAGGACCGTACTCGAGGTTGCCGAAGATGGCCTGCGCGGAGACGCAGCAGCCTCGATCCGCAACATCCTCGGCTGTTTCCTGTTCCGTGGGGACGACGTTTTCAAGTCGGTCGATGTCTTGTCCGGTGGTGAGCGGGGAAGACTCGCTCTGGTAAAAATTCTGTCTCAGCCGTCGAACTTCCTGATCCTCGATGAGCCGACCAACCACCTCGACATGCAGTCGCAGGAGGTTCTGCAGAAGGCGTTGGCTGCCTACACCGGCACCTACATGATCGTGTCCCACAACCGGGACTTCCTCGATCCAGTCGTCGACAAGGTTCTCGAGTTCCGCGTCGGTCTTCCGCCGCGAATCCATCTCGGCAATGTGTCCGACTTTGTCGATAAGAAGCGCGCCGAGGATGCTGCCGCAAGGAAGCTGGAGCGTTCAGGCGGTGCCGCCAAGGCGCCGATGGCACCCGCTAATGCAACAGCCACGCCCGAGCCGGCTAAGGTCAGCGGTAAGGCGAGGAAAGAGCAGAAGAAGATCGAAGGCCGGATTCGCCAAGAGCGTGCTTCCGTGCTGAAGCCTCTTCAGGAAAAATTCGAAAAGGTCGAGGAAGCCATCTCCGAAGCCGAAAAGGAAAAGGCCAAGCTGACGGTAGAGATGTCGGACCCCGAGATCACCGGCGATGCGGAGAAGGTTCGGATCCTGTCCGAGCGGTTCCAACAACTGGGCCAAGAGACACAGAACAATTACAGTCTTTGGGACAAGCTTTCGGAGCAGATCGAGGCCATGGAAGCCGATTTCGCACAGCGTTTAGCTGAAGGATAGGGCCTGAGTAGTTGGAGTATGGTTCGCTTGCGACCACTTTGGATCGCGCCGGAAAGGGACCATGTAGCATCGGTCAGAGCGAGCGCTCGGTGCATGCGCCAGCTAAGATTAGATTAGACGATCTGCTAGACTGTTATCCTTCTTCCTTCGGCTCCCAGACGGAAAACACCGCGCCCTGCGGATCCTTGACCACAGCGAAGATTCCCATTCCGACTTCCGTCCTGGGGCGGATGATCGTCGCGCCTAGAGACTCAGCCTTGGCAATAGCGGCGGTGCATTTCTCGACCATGATGTAGGACATCCAGTGTGGAGGACAGCCCTCCATTTCGTCGGTGATTTGCATCATGCCTGCGGTCGGATTCTCCTCCCCAGCTTGCTTGGCGAAGTTGTAGGTCATGCCATTGCCCATATCCATCGAGCTGAACTCCCAATCGAACATCGCGCCATAAAACGATTCCGCGCCTTCCGCACTCGGGGTCATCAGCTCGTTCCAGCAAAACTGTCCGACTTTCTCTTCTGGATCTGAGGCCCTGCGTAATTCTAAGACCGAAACCGACTGAAAAACAAGTGCCGTGTCTATAGATGGTTGAGGCCTAAGTGATTCGTGATAACTGGGTTAGTAACTTTTCATTCGGGGAATTGCTCAAAACCTGTCTTAGGACTTGGCTAGCCAACGCCGTTTGTTTCTGCCATCGTCCCGGCGTGAGACTGTGCCTTTACCTCTCCCTTTCGTTGCTTCTTGTCGTCACTCAGCTTGCTCGTGCTGCGAAGCCACTGCCCGTATTCGAAGCCGCCACGATCGATGCGGACATCGAGATCGGCTACGGCTTGGCCATCGCTGATGTGGACGGCGATGGGAAGCAAGACATCCTCCTGGCCGATAAGGGGGAGATCGTCTGGTATGCGAACCCGACTTGGCAGAAACATGTCGTCGCGCGCAAGCTGACTTTGCGGGACAACGTCTGTTTGGCGGCGGCGGATATCGATGGTGACGGCAAGTGCGAGATCGCTGTCGGGGCGAACTGGAATCCCAGCGAGACGACCAGCGAAAAGGCAAGCAGCGCGGTCTTTTACCTAACGCGTCCCGAAGACTCGACCCAGCTGTGGGGATCGGTTCAACTTCCGCACGAGCCGACGGTGCACCGCATGCACTGGCTGGTGCATCGCAATTCCGCTCGTCTGGTCGCCCTGCCGCTGCACGGACGGGAGAACAAGGCGGGCGAAGGGGAGGACGGCAGTCGAATTCTCAGCTACACGCCGCCGAGGAAGGCCGCTGACATAACGAACCCAGAGAACTGGAAGATCGAGCCTCTCGAAGGCGAGCTGCACCAGACCCACAACTTTGATATCGGTGTTGGTGGTGGCTACGACGGAACGGTTGTTGTCGGTGGGTCTGAGGGCCTGTTCCAGACCGGCGGTGCCTTACCAGAGTATCTGTTCAAGGCCGAGGACTTTGATGGATTCGAAGGCATCGGAGAGGTGCGATGCGGACCGCGCTACACCTTCCGCGGATCGGACATTCCGATGTTCACCACCATCGAGCCGATTCATGGCAACCAGGTCGTCGTCTACGAACTGGCTACCTCCAATGGCGATGAGTGGGTCTTCGACCGGGAGGTTCTCGACACTTCTCTGAACCAAGGCCACGCGTTGGCCTGCGCCGATCTTCTCGGCCTTGACCGACAGCAGATCCTTGCTGGTTGGCGCAAGGCTGATGCCGACGGTAACACCGGCATCCGGCTCTACCATTGGTCGGAGCAAGACGATGCATGGAAAACCCACACGCTCGACCGCAACGACATGGCCTGCGAGGACTTGAAAGTGGCGGACCTCGATGGTGACGGAAAGCTGGACGTCATCGCCTGCGGGCGATCGAGCAAGAACGTGAAGATCTACTGGAACCGCAGCGAACTCGGCTCCAAGCCCGCACTGACCGGTGCGGCTGGCTGGAAGAAGCACGTCGTCTGGGAGGCGACCAAGGGCGGCGGACCACCGGCGGCGTCGGCCGGCGACTACGACGGCGACGGCCATATGGACATCATCTTTGGGCTCAATGACGGCGAGCATCTGCTCCCGGGACCGGACTTCAGCGAAAATATTCTGGTGCGCAAGAAGACACCCGGCCAAGCAGCCCGTGGCATTCACTGCACGACGATGGATGTCGATGGCGACGGCGACCTCGACTACGTCGGCGGTGCGCGCTCGGTCTACTGGACGGAGAACCCCGGTGGAGCGGACGCCCGTGGCGCATGGACCTACCACGACGTAGACAAGGAGATCAGCGGCGTCCACTGCGTGCTCCCAGCCGACGTCGATGGCGACGGCGACCTCGATCTACTGGCCAACGAATTCAGCGACAAGGGGCCGGTGCCCAACTCGATCACCTGGCAGGACCAGACCACTGCGGCCGACGGCTCGCTGAGCTGGGCGCGTATGGCGTTTGCTGCTGGCGATGCTCCAGGTGGGAATCACTACATGGGCTTCGGCGACATCGATGGTGACGGCTTTGGCGACGTCGCCTGCGGAGCCAAAGGCCGGCCGTTTCTCGGTGGCAACTGGTTTGCCTGGTGGAAGAACCCCGGCGGCGATGCGATGCGCAACCAACCGTGGAAGAAAATCGTGCTCGCCGATGGAATGATCGGTGCGACTTGTATCCTAACCGGCGATCTCGATGGCGATGGCGATACGGATCTGTTCGCTACGCGGGGGCATGGCAGCGGCGTGCTCTGGTTCCGGAACGAGGGCAAGGCCGAATCCTGGGAGCAGATCGAAATCGATTCGCGCTTGTCCCGACCGCATTGTCTGTGCGTTGCCGATTTGGATGGCGACGGCGATATGGATGGCGCCACTTGTTCCTCCAGCGCCGACCGACGGGCCGTGTGGTTCGAGAACGACGGAAAAGGCAACTTCACCGTCCACGACATCGATGATGACCAGCAAGCCTACAATATCGTCGCCGAGGACATGGATGGCGATGGGGATTTAGATCTGCTGATCGGCGGCCACGGCGCGGGGAACGTGGTGTGGTATGAGAACGTCATGGAGTAGGTTGAGATGTCAGTTAGGTGTTAGGATCGAACGCACAGTCGAACGGATTCAATGATGGTAGTTGCTGGCCACTGATCGGCATTCTGAGATCCCTGCTCGTCTCCCTCCGACTTGTCGGAACTCGGTGCGGGATGACAGAAACGGCGGGTCAAGGAGAGTAACATTTCTGTCCGCTCACAGCGAGCTCGAGGCGAGCGCGGTTGCGAAGGGGCGGCCCACAGTCAAAGGTTGGCGTAGAAGGGGCGGCTAGCTGTACGAGGAGGCGTTTAGCTGGGGACGATCCGAAGCATAGGGGCGCCGAATTCATCGATGGGTATCCCGAGATCCCAGCACCTTTCCTCCGACTCGTCGGAACTCGGTGCGGGATGACGAAGGGGGCAAGGAGGGGCGAAACTACGCCCGCAAAATCCCGCGATCGCTGCCTTCGATGAAGGTGAGTAGGTGGGCGACTTCGGGAACGGAGCTTGCTCCTTCAGTCTTGAGCTTCTCAACTGCCTGGCTGGTGTTTAGCCCAGTGCGAAACAGTGTCCGGTGGGCGTCAGCGATGGCCTTGATCGTCTCCTTGTCGCAGCCGCGTCGCTCAAGACCGATCTTGTTGAAACCGCGGATGGTGGCGGGGTTGCCGTCGGCGATCATGAACGGCGGGATGTCTTGGACGATCTTGGAGCAACCGCCGGTGATCGCTCCGATCCCGAGTCGGCAGAACTGGTGCACAGCAGTGAGTCCGCCGAGAATGACGTAGTCTTCGACATGGACATGTCCGGCCAAGGTGCCGTTGTTCGAGAAGATGACGTGGTCGCCAACTTGGCAGTCGTGGGCGATGTGCGAGTAGGCGAGGAAGTTCCCGTGGTTACCGATTCGCGTGACCTCGTCGGCCTTGTCGGATCGGTTCACGGTGACGCACTCGCGGAACACATTGTGCGAGCCGATCTCCAGATAGGTGGGTTCCCCGGCGTACTTCAGATCCTGGGTTTGTGCACCGATGCAGGAGTGCGGGTAGAAGATGTTGCCCTCGCCGATCTTCGACGGTCCGGAGAGTATAACGTGCGAATGCAGGTGGCAACCGGCTCCGAGTTCGACGCCTGCATTGATGATGCAGTAAGGGCCGATCTCCACATCGTCGGCGACTTCAGCGCCGGGATCGATGATGGCGGTGGAATGGATGGCCATGGCGAGGTTTGAAGACGTTGCGCCTTAGAGGTCGTCCATCAGGGCGAACTTCAGTTCCGCTTCGGAAACTACTTCGTCGTTGACGATGCACCGAGCGACGGCTTGACCGATATTGCGCCGGATTTTGATGATTTCGGCTTCGATGAAAATCGTGTCGCCGGGCATGACGGGCTTGCGCCATTTCACTTTATCCGCACTGAGGAAGTAGCCGATTTTGCCTTGGTTCTCCACGGGACGGAGTAGTAGGATACTGGAGACTTGCGCCATTGCTTCGAGTTGAAGCACACCTGGCATGACTGGATGACCAGGGAAATGACCTTGGAAGTACGGCTCGTTGATAGAAACGGACTTGATGCCAGTGCACTTGTTGTCGCCTTCGAAGCCGACGATGCGGTCGACCATCAGGAATGGGTAGCGGTGGGGAAGGACGCGCATGACCTCGTTCACGTCCATCACCGCCTCGCCCCGCGGGATGGCGACGCCGGGAACCATCGAGCGCATCCGCTTGTACTCCTTAGACAGGACTTTGGCCATCTCGGTGTTGGGGCCGTGGCCTGGCTTGACTGCGATGACGTGTCCCATGATCCGCTTTCCGCAGAGCATGAGGTCGCCGACGATGTCGAGAATTTTGTGGCGGGCGAACTCTTCGTCGAAGCGAAGCGGCTCTTTGCTCATGACCGAGTCATCGCGGACGACAACGGCGTTCTCAAGCGAGCCGCCCTTGATCAAGCCCTTGTCCATAAGCGGCTGGACGTCTTCGTAGTAGACGAAGGTCCGGGCAGGGGCGATTTCCCTTTCGTAGGTCTCGGGGTTAATCTCGGTCGAGTAAAACTGAGTGAACTTGCCGCTCGGTCCGACTTGGGTGCAGGAGACTCGGAACTTGTTGTCGGGGACGATAGTGATCAGCGATCCGCCCTTGGTCTCCAAATGGATCGGCTCTCGGACTTCGAAGACTCCGCGCGGCGCGTCCTGTTGCATAAGACCAGCAGCCTTGATGCATTCGACGAATGGTGCGGAACTTCCGTCCCCGATTGGCGGCTCGTTGGCGTCCATCTCAACTAGAGCGTTGTCGACTCCCATGCCGGTGAGGGCGGAGATGACGTGCTCGACAGTGTGGACCTTGACGCTACCCTCAGCAAGCGTCGTAGCGCGCTCCACCTGCTGGACCTTATCGACGTGAGCGGGAATGAATGGCTTATCTTCGAGGTCGATCCGCCGGAATTTAATCCCGGTGTTCGGTTCCGCCGGGTGCAACGTCAGGGTGACCTTAGCTCCGGTATGGAGTGAGGTGCCGGTAAGCGACGAAGTTTTCGCCAGTGTGTGTTGGAAATCCGTCTCTGCCATGGCCAGAAATAAGGGCTTCATTTAGGCACGGTGGGAGAAATGGTCAAGGATCGAACTTCTGCAACCACCATGATCGTGCGGGGGTCTGACAGGCATGAAGCTTACCCACATAGCTGTCTTTGGATCGCTTCTCAGCGTTGTTCTGGTGCCGTGGCTCAACGCTCAGCGCAAGAGCCCTCACGGTTCCGTCGATAAATGGTCGAAGCACTCGCCAAGCTGATGAAGTAGATCAGCCAGAGCTACGAATCACCCCTAGGTCGACAGAGTACGAACGGCGACACCACGACGGCCTCGAATTCGGTCTCTGTGCCCTTCCACTGAGCCACATGGATGGCCTCGATTTTGACAAGATCACCCCGCTTGAGCCAGCCTTGCACAGAGTCGGAGTCGTCGTCGGTGAAGGCCCGACCGGCGTCTTCGAGGGAGATCTCAGGGTCTACGAACAGCAGGGCTCCGGCCTCGAAGTGAGGCTCGAGGTATTCCCAAGAGACGTTGCCCGTGTACTTGGCGAGCTTGTCCTCTTGGCTGGAGGAGTCACATCCAAGCATACCGTAGGGCATGCCCTCATCGGGCTTCGGTGCTTCGCTATCGGACTCAGCCATGTTGGCGGAATACCAAATTTTGGCAAATTCGGCTACCTGAGGAGCCTAGCCTAGCTCTTGGTGTAGGCCAAGGCGTCTGCTGTGGAAGCGACGTCGTCGGCTCCAGAGAGAAGCTCGGCGATCGGGTCCCAGGCTCCCTTGGTTAAAGCTTCGTGGGCTGACTCGTGGAGCACGACGGGGAAGCTCTTGTCTCCGTAGTGGACCCGCAACTCCTGAACGTCGATGCGGACTTCGACCTGCGGGTCGGCTTTGATCGCCTCGGCAAGTGTGGCGATGTCTTCAGCTGTCGCAGTGACGCAGGGAATCCCCAGCGTCGTTGAGTTGCCGAAGAAGATCTCTGCGAAGCTCTCGGCGATGACGGCGCGGAAGCCGAAACGGTAGAGTGCTTGCGGGGCGTGCTCGCGTGAACTGCCGCATCCGAAGTTGGCTCCGGAGAGCAGGATGCTTGCGCCTTCGAAGCGGGAGTCGTTGAGCGGATGCTCGAGGACGTTGCCATCGGGATCGTGACGGACGTCGTAGAATGCGTACTCGCCGAGTCCGTCGAAGGTGACGCACTTCATGAAGCGGGCGGGAATGATGCGGTCGGTATCAATGTCTTGACCGGGAACGAAGACGCCGCGTCCGGCGATCAAAGTGATTTTTTCAAGTGCCATGGTAGTGGATGCTTGGGTTCGGAAGTTTTGGGACGGACGTTTAGGCAGTGGCGAGGCTGAAGACCTCGCGGGCGTCGGTGACTTCGCCGGTGATGGCAGCGGCAGCGACCATGACGGGGCTCATCAAGACGGTTCGTCCCGTGGGGCTGCCTTGGCGGCCTTTGAAGTTGCGGTTCGAGCTGCTGGCGCAGATCTGGTCGCCGATGAGCTTGTCTGGGTTCATAGCTAGGCACATCGAGCAACCGGCTCCGCGCCATTCGAATCCGGCATTCTCGAAGACTTCATGGATCCCTTCTTGGCGGCACATGTGGTCGACAATCTGGGAGCCGGGGACGGCGATGGCAGTGACGCCTTCGGCGACGGTATGGCCTTGCAGATATTTTGCGACTTCACGGAAGTCGGAGAGACGGCCATTGGTGCAGGATCCGACAAAGCAGACATCGACCTTCGTTCCCTTGATTGGCGTGCCGGGTGCGAGCTTCATGTAAGCGAGCGCCTCCTCGATGCTGGCCTTCTCCGACTCGTCCTTGGCGTCGGCCGGATCGGGGATGGTGCCGTCGATGGAGAAGCCCTGGTCGGGGCTGACTCCCCAAGTGACACTAGGGGCGACGTCGGCGGCGTTGATGTTGACGACGTCGTCGTATTCGGCATCCGCGTCAGAGGCCCATGCGAGCCAATCGGCGCACTGGGTGTCCCAGTCGATTTTCGAATTCACATACGGGCGGCCCTTGAGATAGTCGCAGGTCTTCTGGTCGGGATTGACGTAGCCACAGCGGGCGCCGCCTTCGATCGACATGTTGCAGACGGTCATCCGCTCTTCGACCGAGAAGTCGTCGAAGACGTTACCGCCATACTCGTAGGCAAAGCCTTTGCCACCACCGGCGCCGAGAAGGGCGATGATGTGCAGGACGACGTCCTTTGCGTAGACACCGGGAGCGAGTTCGCCCTCGACGTTAATGCGACGGACCTTGAGCTTGCTCATGGCCATCGTCTGGGTGGCCAGAAGATCGCGGACTTGGGTGGTACCGATGCCGAAGGCGATGGCGCCGAAGGCTCCATGAGTTGCCGTATGGGAGTCACCGCAAGCGATCGTGGTTCCCGGCTGGGTGATGCCTTGCTCCGGCCCGACGACGTGAACGATGCCCTGCTTACCGCTGGCGAGGTCGAAGTAGGTGATATCGAACTCGTCCGCGTTCTTGCGAAGCTCCTTGATCATGGCGTCGGCCAGCGGATCGGCGAATGGCTCTTGACGCTGATCCGTCGGCACGATGTGATCGACGGTGGCGAAGGTACGGTGCGGATACTTTACCTTCAGATCGAGATCGCGGAGCATACCGAATGCCTGCGGACTAGTCACCTCGTGAATGAGGTGCGTTCCGATGAGGAACTGCGTCTGGCCATTGGCCAACGTGCGGACGCTGTGCGCGTCCCAAACTTTTTCAAACAAGCTCTTTCCCATGATCGTGGTCCCTGAGTAGGGGCGCGTAACGTAGTATACCTGTTGCGAGCGCTCAACGCTGAATTCGTTCCTTGGGCGGAAATAGAAAATTCGCCCTTTTTACCATGAAAATCGTCGAATGCCGTATCCCAATTTATGTAAGTAGGAGTATTCCGATCGCCTTCAAGAAAGCCGCGAGCTCTGGAGACTTGTCGCCTTTGTGCTGGGCCGCGGAGAAGGTCAGGGTTTGCGTCGGCTTACTTTATGAGGGTGAAAGTCTGACTTTCTAAGCGTCACTTGAAAATAATCACACTTTCTACTTGTACTATAATTACAGTGGATATATTGGACAAGCATGGATCTTCGAACAACCATGCTTGCCCTTGCGGATCACTTTTCTAAACATTTCAGAGAATCCTTTGTCAGTTTACTGCCAGAAATACTCGAAGACAAACCCGAACAATGTTCTTCAGAGCTCATTTCATCCGCCTGCAAAGCGCTCAGTAAATCTTCTCAAGAAGTATCGAGACGTGCTCTTGAATCCTTGCTTCAAGGTTTCGAAACGGAGGAGGCTATCCTTGATAAGGAAGGGATTGAATATCGCTTCAATCGACGGAGCAAAAAGATCTTCCTGACTCAGTTCGGGAAGATCGAACTTGAGCGCTCGCTCTACTATTCTATCGATAACCCCAACGAAGTGAAACAACCTGCTTATTGTCCCTTGGATGAAGCGTGGGAAATGCGGGGACGATTTGCGACACCAGAAGTCGTCGAAGCAATCCTCTTCGCATCGGCTTCACCTGGATCCTAAGGAAATTGAAAAATTCTTCGGAAAGTTGGGAGATTTTCCGCTCAGCGCGGAAGCGATCTACGACATCCGCACCAACGAAGGAATGGCAATCCACGATTGGGTGCAAACCGAAGCGGGGCTTCAAGCAAGGCTACAGGCGCTCGAATGCCCGCAATCTGCAGGGGCGTCCTCTCCGAAGACGACATCCAGCATCCAGTGACAACGGTTCTCGACTGACCAGTGAGCCCTCGCCAGGGCCAGCAGGTCCTGTGCCTGCCGACGCCCCCCGGGAAGGGAGCAGAGATAATACCGATCCTCACAGGTTGATTCGGACATATCCGTGCCCCTTCCGCTATGGCGACAGATCTCTGTGCGAACCCTTACCACGCAGGTCAGCCCCTGCCATTTCCACGACTTGCCGAGGAACGACAGATCTTCTTCGACCGTGCAGGTGCGAACTTCATACCTGCCCCGCGAGAACTCCTCGGTGCGCGCGCACGCCCCTCCGCCACCGGACTCAAAGTGCTTGGACACCGCAGAATGGGTCTCGGCTTGGTTCTTCTTGAGGGCCAGTAAGTAGAAGCCGCCGCCATCATCTATTTTTGAGGCGATTTCCGTCTGGCAACCAATGGCATCGATGCTCACTGCTGCCCCGTCTAGCACCAGCTTGTCGAGCAAACGTGGGATGGCCTCGATCTCGTTCGACTTCTCTGCGCAGGCGACTTGGCCTACCGAGATCCCGTGGGAGTCAGCCCAAGCACAAACCAGATGGACTCCTGTTCCGCAGATTGCCTTACCGTCAATGGCCAAGTGCCCGTCGGAAACCACCGGCCGGCCAGACCACTGTGCAAGCACCTCGGAGAATGCGTCCGGATTGATCCCCGAGAAGACGTTCCGGAAAGTGTCGTGGGAAGGCGGGCCGTCGCGTAGTTCAAGGAACTGACCAAGCCAACCTTCTTGGGATTTCGCGAACAGTTCCATCTCCGTGAAGTGGTCGAGCCCGCACATCATCGAGCAGAACCCGATGGTCAGCACCTCGCCCAGCGGATACCGAACTTTTCCCTTCTGTCTAATATCCGGAAGGTCGGAGAACCGGGCAGAGAGTTTCTTTAGGGCAGAGAGTTGTTCGACGGAGATGTCTTTGGACATCCATCTTAATATTCACCATAAATTAAGTTACAGGGGATAAATTAAAGTCTGAGTAAAAAACACAGGACTCTTCATGCGTAAGCCCTGCCTCTTCTAGCTTACCGCCCTCAAGACTCCACACTCTAACCTCCCTACCGCAGACATCGTAGATCATCGCTCTTCCTCGGTAGAACGCGTTCTTCAGATCTCCTTTGCCTGGCACAGCTTCCGAAATCGGGTGGGAATGGAAGGAGCCAAAAATCTCAACCGTCGGTGGCAGATTGGATTCGACGTCGTCGAGTTCAGCAACGGATATCGAAAAGCTACAATCACGCGGGCATCAATTCCCACACCGATCTAACAGGGCTCTGGACCTGTCGGCTTACAATGCTCCCTACCTCCCACCATGTTCGCTGGGTCCTTAATATGCGCCCAAGCATGAACGTGCGGAGCACCACGGAAATACCAGACCATCGATGGTCCCTCGATCTGCCAGACATCCCAGACGCCGTCTTTGCCGAGGTCCTGCTTTTGGTAGTAGGCCAAGTGCAAATTTTCCGTGCCGCCTTTCTTGATTAGCTTCATCGACTCGTCGCGGTCAGCCTTGCGGAACGGTGCCAGACACTCCCCTAAGCTGTCCATGACCAGTTCCTTCTGATCGGCACTCAGATCGGACAAGGCAATGCCCGGTAGCCCAAACTGATTACCGGTCAAATCCACCGTGCTGGTGCCCTTCTCCGGACGGCGGCCATTGTAGAGCGACTGCTTCCGCTGGGCTCCATCGAGCGAAGTAAAGACCTTGTTCGCCGCCTTGGCCTGAAACCAATAGGCATTCCCTGGATGATCGGGAGCCTCGTTAAACCCCTGCGATGCATGACCATAAAAGATCGGTCCACCGAACGCCGAGCCCTCCACCGAATCCCCATCGCAACGCCGCGTGCAGTGACGACCGGTCAGCACGAACTCAAACTTGCCCGTGCCCGGCTCGCCGAAGACACCGACCGAGCACTTGCCGAAACCATCGTCACCACCACCGTCGCCCGCCACCTGCTGGTAGACCGCATCGGCATATTCCGCGCTATGAAGATCGCGGAAGATCTGCCGGATCATCGCCTGCTGGTCCTTGCCAAAGTTCTTGCCGACCGAAGCCTTGGTGATCCGCCAGTTGTTATCGACCTTCGAGCGAAGCTCATGATCGAAGCCGAAGCACATCAGCTCTCGTTGCTGCTCGTTCAGCGAATCATAAAACGTCTTCACCAGAGTCTCCGGCTGGCCAACCACATTGGCCAGTTGCTTGCCGAAGGCCGCCGGAGCGGTCGCGGCGAGGGCAGTGCCTGCCGAAGTGGCCAAAAATTTGCGTCGTTTCATTCCTACAGAACGTGCCACGGATCGAAAAGTTGTCATCGCAGAACCGCCGCTTTCATCCCATAGTCAGCAATGTTCCGCTCTCTTCCGATTGCGCTATCGCTCGCACTTCTGCTCAGCCTTGTCCCTGTCCTCGCACAGGAACAAGACGACGGCTTCGCCGAGATCGAGCGCCTCACCCGTGCCATCGAACTGATCCGTAGTGCCTACGTCGATGAGGGCAAGATCGGCTACTCGGACCTCATCGATAGCGCCATCGACGGCATGCTCACTGGGCTCGATCCGCACTGCCAGTTCATGGCCCCGAGCCTCTACGAGAACATGAAAAAGTCCCAGACCAATACCTACGACGGTGTCGGTATCGGCGTCGGCATGAAGAACAATGCCATCACCATCATCAACGTTCGCGAGGACGGACCTGCGGCCAAGGCGGGTGTCCTGCCCGGTGATCAGATCATTCAAATCGGCGAGACCTTTGCCGAAAAGGTCGGCGCCATGGAAGCGATCCAGATGCTCTGCGGTAAGCCCGGTGAAGAACTCGAACTGACGATCCGCCGCCCCTCGACCGGCGACTTCATCACCGCCACCATGGTCCGCGGAGTACTTCGCGAATCCACCGTGCGCGACGCCTTGATCCTGCCCCCCGCCATCGCCGGCGACCACAAAATCGGCTACGTTCGCCTCACCCAGTTCAACCAGCCGTCCGCCTTCGAGATGGAGCGAGAGCTAGAGAAGCTCGAAAAGCAGGGCATGTCCGCCCTCGTTCTCGACCTCCGCAACAACCCTGGTGGCCTGCTCAACATCGCCGTCGATCTCCTCGGTCTGTTCCTCCCTCCCGACACCGTCGTGGTCAAGACGCGAGGCCGACTCAAGAAACACACACCACCGCCACTCCGCACGCCGAAGAAACAAATCCGACCACGCCGTTACCCGCTCGTCGTCTTGGTCAATCACGGTAGCGCCAGCGCCTCCGAACTGGTCTCCGCAGCCCTGCAAGACCTACGCCGCGCCGTCATCGTCGGCGAGACCACCTTCGGCAAAGGCTCGGTCCAATCGATCATCCCAACTGGCAAAGGCGCCGTTCGCATCACCACCGCCAAGTATTACACCCCCGGCGAGCGCACCATCCACGAGCACGGCGTCGAACCAGACATCATCGCCACCACCACCCCAAAAAAAGAAGCCCAGCTCTTCTCCTGGTGGCGCGAACGCAACCGTGACACCGACCTAGCCGGCGGCCTCGTCCGACTCCAAGACCCCCAACTCCAACGCGCCACCGACACCCTAAAAGCCCTCCTCGCCTACGCCCCCATGGTCGAGGAACCCAAGCCCAAAGCCAAACCAAAGAAGAAGCACCCCGCTCCTCCGAAGGAAGAACCAGTCGATGAACCAACCGCACCAGAGGCACCCGAAGCGGACAACGAAGCAGAACCCGAGTTGGAGCCCGTTCCCGCTGACACATCAGAAGAGTCTCCCTAGGTAAAGGTGCTTCCTCCGCAAGATAGTTACGCACTTTCCTGTCATCCAGAACCGAGCCCTAGCGAGAGTTAAGAATGGGAGCGGAGCAGACATAGCCGAAGGCAATCTCACGCCCAAAGCCAGCGCCCCTGCTCCCCACAACCCATCGCAAACCTTTCCCCAAAACATCCGACATCCGATGCCCACCCTCCTAGCCCTCGAGACATCCTGCGACGAAACCGCCGTCGCCATCCTTTGTGGCGGCGAGGTCCTGTCCTCCGAAGTCGCCTCGCAGATCCTGCTCCACCGCCCCTACGGCGGAGTCGTTCCCGAGTTGGCATCGCGGAACCACCTCATCGCCCTGCGCCCCACCATCGATGCCGCCTTGGCCACCGCCGGAGTCGGAACCTCAGACATCGACGCCTTCGCCGCCACCGCCGGACCCGGCCTAGCCAGTTCCCTCGTCGTCGGCAACACCGCAGCCAAGGCAATGGCACTCACTGCAGGCAAGCCCTTCCTCTCGGTCAACCACATGGAAGGCCATCTGCTCTCGCCCTTCATCGGCTCCCCAGACGGAATCCAGCCCTGCCTCTCCCTCATCGTCAGCGGCGGCCACACCATGCTCGTCGCGCTCCGCGCTCCAGGCGACTACACCATTCTCGGCCGCACCCGTGACGACGCCGCCGGCGAGGCCTTCGACAAAGTCGGCAAGATGCTCGGCCTTCCCTACCCCGGTGGTCCGGAACTCGAGAAGGTCGCCAAGACCGGAGCTCCCGAGGCTTTCGCCTTCCCCCGGAGCATGATCAAGAAAGGCCTCGAGTTCAGCTTCAGTGGACTCAAGACTGCCGTCCTCTACCAGACCCAAAAACTCGACCAGTCCGACCGCGACACCTGGCTCCCCGACATCTGCGCCTCGTTCCAACAAGCCGTCACCGATGTCTTGGTCGAGAAGTCCCTTCGCGCCGCCCACC
>Ga0209186_1000087_pt1 | contig 75414 bp, 67 predicted proteins | sample SidtaG_FD_187426 | JGI IMG/M metagenome (GOLD analysis project Ga0209186, IMG submission 187426) | Marine algal microbial communities from Sidmouth, United Kingdom - Sidmouth_Male2 metaG (SPAdes) (version 2) | ecosystem: Host-associated > Algae > Red algae > Unclassified | place: Sidmouth... | reverse complement strand
GATCCCGAGCCGCCTAGTAGCAACGACCGGACATGGCGGGATCTGGCGGGCGCGACAGCGGCCCCCTGCCCGCCCGTGTACGAGACCTGACCGCGCATCCCCCAAGACCCTCTTCAGATCGTCACAGGGCCCACGAAGAGCATCGCGGAAGCCCCCTTGCTGGTCGCAATCGACCCCGAGTAGGGCTCCAGCGGGTGAATGATGCGTTTTCTCCCAGGCACTAGCTAGCGAAGTTGAAGGATCTCACGACCGAGGACAGCTTCAGTTCCTACCAGAACCCACCGACAATCATTTAACCGTTTTCCCTCGACTAGGTTAATCCAATCCTGTCCCTTGCCCGGAGATTGCCTGCGGCTGTGTCCGCTGCGCTTCCATTCATCGTCGCACACTCCTCTGGATGACAAAGTCTGCTCACTCTGAGGTGAGCGGAATTCGCGTGTCTGGCAAGTTCTAGTGGGCTTCCTTCTCCCTACACCTCCAGCGACCCCTTAACCACTCCGACCATCTCAAGCGCGTCGACGCGGTCGCTGAGGAACTCTGGGCTGGCGTCGCTGCGGAGGACTTGGTGGTAGCTTTCGAGAAGGGTGAGTGAGGTGGCCTTGTCCTGATCGAGGAGTTCGAGACGGAACTGTTGTAGGCCTGCTTTGCGGAAGCTTGGGAGGAAGGCTGCTCCGGTTTGGGCGCGGCCGTTGAACAGGGTGTTTCGGCAGCCGACGTCGGCCTTGAGGGTGTGCAACTGGCCGACGCGATCGCGGAGCTGAACTTTGTGGTTGTCGCACGGGCGGCCGCAGTCGAGGTAGTTTTTTCCGTCGCTGAGAAAGGCGCAGAAGGTGCAGTGCTCCATGTGAAACATCGGCATGTGGTGGTGCACGACAAACTCGAACCACTGCGGCGGGGCTCCGCTGATTAGGGCGAGAACTTGCTCGGCATTGAGGTCGTGAGAGATGGTTAGGGAACCAAGTCCGGCCTCTTTGAAAAGACGGGCGGTGAGTGGGTTGGCGACGTTCAGCGAGAAGTCGCCAGCGAGTTCTAGGCCGTGGTCACCGTGGCGGAAGTGTTCTAGGCCACCGAGATTACGCACGAGAATACCATCGGGTTCGGCCCGTTCGAGGAGGCGGAACAAGCCGGCTTCTCCGGACTTCTGAATCCGAGGTGTGGCGAGAAAGACCGGCACTGGCGATGCGTGGGAGCGCACTTGCTCGACGGCATCGGACATGCGCCGGACGTCCTCGAAATCGACATAGATCCGGTCGGCTTGAGCCTCGAGTGCGGCGTCGATTTGTTCTGGGGTGCGGCACAGGACGTGGAGTGTGGCCGAGTCGCCTGACTGCTTTTCTGGCTTGGGAAGAAGATCGACGTGGGTGGCTTCGACCTGGACACGTGGCGGGAATTCGGTGCCGGAAGCGGGATCGCCGAGTTGCTCGACAAGATCGCGTCGGATGCGGTTCAGCGCGCTGACCGGGAGCATGACGTCGCCCTTGAGATCGACTTCGACCGAGCCGAGTTCCCAGCCGGTTCCTCCCAGTCGTCCGAGTTTACTGACCAATGTCTCCTGGTCGAGCGGGCGGGTCTTGGCCGCCTGGAGATCGATGTCCGATTCGGCGCCGACTCCGGAGTGGTCGACGACTTCGACGACCAGCGGCGAGTCGGCCTCGCCGTGGACCTTCAGGTCGATGGTGGCGCTGGTGGTTGCTTCGGGAGCATTTTGCCAGGACTTGCGGATTTGTTTGTTAAGGTGCGGATCGTCGGTCTTCCAGATGTCCGCGCCGATGGGGAGGTCGCTGGTCGGGATGCGTCCGCGCTCGAACGACAGTCGGTTGCCATCGACTTGCCAGATGCGGCCGCCGGGCTCGTGGTCGGTGTTCACACCGGTGGCGATGACGATTCCGTCGCCGGCCTTGAGTGGTAGTTCGGTATCGGCTAGATCGACTTCGATCCAGTCGCTACCGGTGGCACGGATAGTGCCGAGGTGGGCTCCGCGTTTCTTGCCGAACCTTCCGTGGGTCAGTTTCGGGTGATCGCTGCCTTCGAGCCAGCCGGTGCTCAGGCCACGGGAAAAGGTCATCTCTAGGGCGTAGCGGTCGGTCTTGTCGACTGCTTCTTCGGTGAGGCCAAGGTGTGAGTCGATGGCCTTGCGGTAGACGCCAGTGACGGCGGCGACGTATTCGGGCGACTTCAGGCGGCCTTCGATCTTGAAGCTGCTGACGCCGGCATCGATGAGGTCGGGGAGCAGATCGACGGCGGCGAGGTCTTGTGGGCTGAGCAGGTAGCGTTGGTCGCCGAGATCGCGGTCCACGCCATCGACGACGAGTTGGTAGGGCATGCGGCAGGCTTGGGCGCACTCGCCGCGGTTGGCGCTTCGCTGGCCGAGGCTTTCGCTGGTCAGGCACTGGCCGGAATAGGCGACACAGAGGGCGCCGTGGACGAAGACTTCCAGTGGAACCTCCGATTGTCCGGTGGGCGAGGACTTGGCGAAGCGGGTGATTTCGCGCAGGCTGAGTTCCCGTGCGAGCACGGCGCATCCAAGTCCGATCTGGTCTTCGACGAAGGCCAGTCCTTCAGGCGAAGTGATGGTCATTTGGGTCGACCCCCTTACTTCGACATCCGGGGCGACAAGACGGGCGAGCTTGGCAAGACCGAGATCTTGGATGATGACGCCGTCCATACCGGACTCCTGAATGGCGCGGAGTTGGGTTTCTGCTTCAGCGAGTTCGCCGGTGAAGATGAGTGTATTCATCGTCACGTAGCCCTTTACCCCGTTGCGGTGAAGGAAATCCGCGAGCTCAGGAAGATCTGCGGTGGTGAAATTTTCTGCGCGCATCCGGGCGTTGAACGCGCTCAACCCGAAGTAAATCGCGTCGGCACCGGTGGCGACGGCGGCGCGAGCGCAGTCCCAGTTGCCCGCTGGGGCGAGAAGTTCGGGTCGGAATTCGGAATGGCTCACGGTCAGGAATAGCGGTAGGATGCAACGTTATCGTGCCGAAGAAGTTCTCAATCAGTTTCGCCATTCTCCTTTGGGTTCTCGTTTGTATCCTTGGCTTTGCTCTTGTGGTCGCTTTGGTCATCGGTCGTCGCTTGAGTAATGAGGTGGTCGAGCAGGAGACCAAGGATATCCGCGTGAGCTTAGAATCACTGGAATCCCATATCGGGAGCGAGATCAGTCAACGTCAGGCGACGCTGAAGGATCTAGTGAACTATCCTGCTATTTCTCAAGGAGTGCTCAGTCCAGATGACCGGAGGCTAGAGATTGTTCAGTTTCTTACTGCCATTCGGATTTCGGGTCGGAAAGATCCACTTAGTCTGTTCGATTTTTCTGGCGAGTTGATCCACTCCACGGGAGGGAAAGAGAATTCGGATGACGCGGCTTTGTGGAATCAGTCGCTGAGTCCACTGATGGATGACAATGCGGAGCTGAGCCACGTTGGACTGGTCGGCGAGGGAGCGCAGACCGTCGTCCGACTCGCGGTTCCCGTGATGCCGGAGGGACTAGCTGAAGGGGTGCTCTTGCTTGAGTTTCCATTTGCGGTGTTACTTCAAGACTATCCTTTGGATTTTCCTGTTCGTATTTCTAAAGGAGGTAGTGGCGCGGTGATTATGAACTCCGCCGGTTGGGATCGAGGTGCGGGAGAGGCCGTTCAGCAGGAGGCCGCTACGCCAGCTCTTCTGCTGGAGTCACATACGGATTACGGGGAGCTCAAGGCGATACGATCTGAGGTGTTACGCGGTTTGTTCTTTGCCATCGCCATTCCCACGATCCTTGTCGGGGCCGGTTCGATTTACCTTGGACATCGATTACTTGCCAGACCGTTGCACCAGTTGAGCGGCAGAGTCGATGCATTGCACAGCGAGCATCCCGATGGTCCGAAAATAGACGTAGTAACGAGTCGGTTGGCGGAAGTGGAGAGCCTTGCCACTCACTTTGATGCGATGGTCAAGGAAGTGGCAGACCGGACGGCTGAATTAGAACTCTCGAACCGGGACCTTGAGCGATTCGCCTATGTGGCGGCCCATGACTTGCGCGAGCCGTTGCGGATGATTTCGAACTACCTCGATCTTGTAGAATTGGAAGAGGGCGAAAAATTTAGTGACGAGGTGCAGGGATATATCGACCTGTGCCGTAGCCGATGTGGCCATCTGATGAATATGCTCGATGATCTATTGCAGATGGCTTCGTTGCGAGGTGGTGCTGAATTGTCGCCCGTGGACTTAGGTGAAGTCTGTGCAGATGTCTGTGACCGGCTGGAAGCGAGGATTGCCGAAACGAATGCGTCGATAGAAATCGGGGATCTACCCGAAGTCGTCGGCAATGAAGCCATGCTAGGGCTGTTGTTTCAGAATTTGATCTCGAACGCGGTAAAATTTACTGCTTCAGGGAAGGCGCCGTTGGTTTCCGTTAGCTCGCTTGAGGTAGGAGAAGAACTGATCGTTCAGGTCACCGATCAAGGCATTGGTTTCGACTCTGTGTATTCTGAAAAGATTTTTGAGATCTTTTCTAGGCTTCAGGGCCGAGGAAAATATTCGGGGTCAGGAATTGGCCTTGCTCTGTGCAAACGAGTCGTGGAGATTCATGGTGGCCGGATCTGGACTGAAAGCGTCGTGGGCGAAGGCTCGGTGTTCATGTTCGCTCTGCCCCTAAAACAACCGACATAGCACCCTTTCCCGCATGCGTAATTTACTACTTCTACTGACCTGGCTTCTTGGAGCAATGGCGTCTGTCGCGGGGGCTAGCGTTCCGACCTACAGGGTTTACGTGGATGCGGATATGTCCCATTTACAGGCTTCTGGTGATGCGATTGTGGCCGGAGTGAGGGCAGCACTTTCTGAGGTCGGAGGATTGATTCATGGTCGTAAGGTAGAGGTGGTAGTGCTCGACCATCGGCGCAACACCCGGAGGAGTGAAGTAAACTTGAAGAAGGCATTTGCGGATCCCAACACACTCTTCGTGGTGGGGGGGATTCACTCTCCCTGTATCTTGGGCAACCGCTCGCTAATCAATCGTTCGGGAGTGCCATTTTTCGTTCCTTGGGCGGCGGCCGGAGCAATCACTCGCCCTGCTGAAGGCGAGGAGAATTGGATCTTCCGGTGCAGTGTGGACGATTCGAAGGCGGCGAAGTATTTAGCCGATCAAGTGGTGAGTCAGCGTGGCCTGAGGCATCCTTTCTTGTTGTTGGAAAACACAGCTTGGGGTCGTGGCAATTTAGAGGGATTGCACGTCGCTTTGCGTGAGCTTAATGTTCGGTCGCGAGGAGAGGCCTTGTTCCCATGGAATTTGGCCGATGCTGCGGTGGACCAGTTTATGACTCAGGTTCGGGAGTCAGGTGCTGATTCAATTATTCTCGTCGCGAATCCTCAAGAAGGGGCTGTGTTGTGCCACGCTCTGCATCGGGCTGAGATTGGAATCCCGGTGATCAGTCATTGGGGAATTACCGCCGGAAATTTCTCGGAGTTGGTTCCACATGAGGTCCGGAGTAGACTTGAACTGAGTTTTCTACAAACCCGTTTTTCGTTTCTCTCCTACCCGGAAGACCCACTCGGAAAAGTGGCGCTAGAATTAGGTGGATTCACAAAGGCACAAGAAGTCAGGGCTCCTGTTGGCTTCATCCATTCGTTTGACTTAGGGAGGATTGGTATCGCCGCGGCCAATCAGGCTGAGTTCAGTGGAGAGATAGGATCGGATCGTCGCGCATTGAAGAAGGCTTTAGAAAGTTTACAGACACCGGTGCCAGGCTTGGTGAAGACTTATACGAAGCCGTTCTCTAAATATTCGGTCGATCAGGCGGATGCGCATGAGGCTCTTGGGCCTGAAGACTTTGCGATGGCTTCGTTCGATGAATTTGGGCAGATCTACCTTGTTGATCCAGAAACTCCGTATTCACGAGATGATTGATTGGTATTCGTCATTATCAGCGGAAGAGCTCCTTGCGTCGATTCGAGACAAAGGGCTTCATGATCTGCGCGGCGGATTAAGGCATGTCTCTGGTTTTTCGAAACTTATGAATCCTGCGTCAGGGTTGCAGGAGGAGGAAGTGAGAGAGATGGGGGAAACGGTGAGCGCTGCCTGTGATCGACTTAGTTTGTTCGAAAAGAGACTAGGGCAGCTGTTAGACGCGACAACGTTGCCGCATCGGAATGTTTGTTTTCCGAGGTTGACTGACTTGGAACTGAGCTTGCGGGAGAATGAAGCGTCCTGGGGGAATGTGTTGTGGAACGTAGAGGGGTCTGGAGGTGTCGAAGTCGATGCCGGCCTTCTCCATAGAATCCTGTCTGAGTTACTTTCCAACGCATCGCGCTTCGGGTCCAAGCCTACGACCGTCCGATTAATTGGTTTAGCAGACGGGCTTGTCGAGCTACGAGTGGAGGATGCAGGAGCAGGCATCGCTCCCGAGATGCGTGATCGCTTGGTGTCGCCGTTTCAGCGGGGAGTCACCCCTCAGCATAGTAGCGGAGCAGGTATGGGACTGGCGATCTGTCGTCAGGTCGCAGGCGTTATTGGGGCTCGCTTTGGTCTGGGAGAACTCGACGGCGGGCAACAAGGTCTTCTTGCCGTTGTTCGTATGGATTCAGGGCTTGGGTAGGCGCACGACCGAGAACCAGAAATCCTCGAGCTTTTCTATGATCTCGTAGAATTCCTCTAGTCCGACAGGTTTACTAACATAGCAGTTTGCTCCTAATTCGTAGAGTTTGACGATGTCTGCTTCAACTTCGCTGGTGGTAAGAACAACTAATGGGATTGCCTTGAGAGCTGGATCGGCTCGAAGTTCGGTGAGGAATTCTTGACCAGACATTCTGGGTAGATTTAGGTCGAGTAGAATGATGTCCGGAACGGCGGCGCCGTTTCGCTTTTCCGGACTGCGTAGGAATTCTAAGCCAGCTTCTGCGTCTTCGGCGACGTGCAGATCGATCCTGATTCTGGATCTCTCCATGGCCTTCCTCGTCAGAAGGACATCGGCCGGATCATCCTCGATCATTAAGATGCTTCCTAGAGCGTTAGGCGCTGGCATATCGGGGAACGTTGTTCTTTCTCACTTGATGTGCAATCGAGCTTTTTTCTTTGGTAGTCGGAGTTATCTTAGTGGCTTCTATGGAGATGAAAGACGCGATCCTCGTTGTGGAAGATGACGACGCTGATTTTGAGCTGTTCCACTTGGTTGCCAGTCAGGCAGTGACGGAACAGTTCCGTCCTCGCTATGAGCGAGTTCAGAGTCTTGCCGAACTGGCTGATGCAGTGGATCGGGGAAGCTGGTCCGCCGTTCTCGTGGATTTGAACTTACCCGATAGCTATGGATTGGACACGTTACGGGCGACCTTGGCCCAAGTGGGCACGGTTCCAGTGGTTGTATTGACCAGTGTGAGCGATCCGAAACTAGGACCTCGCGCGGTTTCCCTTGGGGCACAAGACTACCTCGACAAGGACCAGCTGACTCCAGAAGCGATCCGAAAGTCGTTGTTGTTTTCGATCGAACGATGCCGACTTCGTCGGGAACTTGATGCTAGCCGCGAGCGAGCCTTCGAGGCGCGGATGGTTTCGAGTGTTGGCAAGATTGCTGAAGGGATAGCACACGAGGTGAACAATTCCCTAATGAAGATCACCGGGCTTGCGGAAATGCATCGTGGGGAGTTCGATGAGGCTTTAGCTGGAGATCTAGGTAGGATTGAGTCGGAAGCGGGCCGGGTGGCGCAACTCGTACACAAGCTGTTGCAGGCGGGTGGTCGCGAAGATGTCGCCCGGAAGGAGGACGACCTGAGCGCTTTGGTGGCTGGAACGGTGCTCTATCTGCAGCGGTCCATTCCTGAGCGTATCGAACTGGCGACGAAGTTGGCCACTGGTGTTCATGCGGTAGTGAACGAGCGCCAGATTCATCAACTTGTGGAGATTCTGGTGTCAAACGCGGTTGAGGCAATGCCGGATGGGGGCAAGGTCAAGGTGGTCTTGAGCCAGACAGAGGACGTCTGTTCTTTGGAGGTGAGCGACGAAGGTGGCGGAACAGGCGGACGGACTTTGGCGGAACTTTGTGAGCCATTTTTCACGACAAAGGAAGCGGGGCACGACGGCCTCGGTCTCTCTGTGGTCGCGGGGGTTGTCCGCCAAGCGGGGGGAGATCTATCGATCGGGCCTAGTCCTGAAGGAGGGACATTGGTCTCCGTGCACTTGCCGAGAGTACTACCTTCGGATATTTCGGATGTGTTGCTGGAAATTGAGGATACTGATTTTGGTTTGGAAGCGGTCGAGGAGGATCTAGGGATTCTCATCGTAGATGATGAGCCGGTCATTCGGCGAATTCTTGCCACGCATTTCTCTCGCGCAGGGCTCGCTGTGTTCGAGGCTGGCAACGGTTTGGAGGGGTTGGAGATGCTGGAGCTGCATGGGGATGTCATTGGCTTAGTTGTGTCGGATGTCATCATGCCAGAGATGCGCGGGACTCAGATGGTCGAGGAGATTCAGAAGCGCTATCCCGGTCTACCGTGTATCTTCATGACAGCTACTTCCAAGGGAGGATTGGCCAGTGAAGAGTCGGCTTTAAGCGACGGCTCGATTCCTATTGTTCATAAGCCATTTTCTCTTAAAGGGTTGTGCGATGCGATCGTTGGTGTTCTTGACCGAGCAAGCTCCGGAAAGTAGGAAGAATTTCAGCGGTTGGAGTTGGCGGTGTTCGGCACTTTCGGCCCATCCTGCCTTGCATTGGGTTCCGGCTCCGTTGAATCATGTTGCCCTGTAATTTCCCCCAATCTTGTACCGCATGAAGCGCGTCGCTCAGATCACACTCCTTGTTCTCCTCGCCATTTTCTTGGCGGTGCTCGTTTTTGCGCCGAAGCCGTGGAATATCGAGACCATCCTTCGGGTGAACCTCGGCTTGGGGCTTCTGCTACGAGATCACGTAGCTCAAGGGGTTTGGTCGGGGGCGGCCTTCGGTTTTGTCGTCGCTTTGCTGATGCTCGCGACGGTAGATCTGTGGGTGGGGTCGAAGAAGCCGATCGGAGTTCCTGAAGCCATTCGAAACAGGGTTCGGTCACGGCTTGGTAAAAAGAAGGCCGGCCTACTGGTGCTCGTTGCTGCCGTGGGAATGGGGGCGGCCGGCATCGCGGCGTATCCACGTCTATTCCATAGCCTCTGGGGAGACGAGGACTATACGGTTCGGCTTCACCTGCTCGGGCACTACAAGCGCGATGTGAACAAGCCCGGGTTTGAGGACGGGCGTCCGTTCTTCCGTCGTCTGAGCTGGCGCGATACGGCCTTCGGTTATCGAACCACCAACAACCATTTCTTATACACAATCGTCGGCAGGGTTTGCCTTGAGACTTGGCAGAAAGTGAAGGGGGTGAAGGGCTACGTTTTCAGTGAGCCGATTCTGCGTATCACTCCTTATATTCTCGGACTGTTTTCGATCGCTGCCTGGATTGGCCTTGCTACAAGAGTGGGTGTTCCGTGGGCGTCGATCCCGATGGTGCTTCTGCTGTGGTGTAATCCGTGGTTCATCCGCTACATCTCGGAGGCTCGTGGATACGCCTACATATTCCTGTTTATTCCACTCGGGATCTGGGCTCTGGTCGGAGCGCTCGAGACTGGTCGTTGGAGAAACTGGGTGCTTTACGGGTTGTTCCAATTTCTGGCCCTCTACTCCTGGCCGGGAGTGGCGATGCAGGTGGTATTCGTTAATCTCTTGGTCGGTGGCCTTCTTCTCTGGCGGTCGATTCGGCTGCCGAAACTCGATCAAGCCGACTTGTCTTCGAAGGAGGACAATACCGAGGCAAAGTCGCACTGGGCTCCCTATCGGTTGGAGCAAGGATTCCGCTGGGCGGTAACTAATACTGTCTGCGTGCTTATCCTGATACCGCTGATTGCCCCGGCCTATCCTCAGATAGCGCACTATTTAGAAGAGACTTCGCTACAGCTTCCGGTCACTGGTGGCTGGTTGGCCAACTTCCACAGTCAGCTCATTATGGGCACGCCGTTCGTGGACTACTACGCGTTTCACCCGGGAGTGAATCCGCTCTATAACTCGGTCCAGAGCATCGCGCGCGATCACACTTCATTGGTCTACGTTTATCTCTATGTCGTCTACGCCTTCTTCCTGATCGGCATCTTCTACTTCGCCCGTCGGGCGCTTTACGGCGGTTTGCTTCTGATCGCGCTTCTTGGGGCGGGGGTTGCCTTCTGGAGCTACGGCTACTTCAACGAGAAGTACTTGTTTCCGTGGTACTTCACCTACCTCCAGCCGTTCGTCCTCCTCCTCGCAGGCGTTGGCATGACGGGAGTGGCAAGTTTCATCGGCTCCCGGATTAAGGGAGAGAACAAGGCGGGACTACGCCGTGGCTTGGCTATTGCTGGGATCGTTGTCGTAGGTGCCAGTGCACTCTATTTCTCGCACTTCCGCCTCAGCGTGTTTCGCAATCACTCCATCGACAAGTTACGAGAGAGTGTGCTCTACGTTCGTGGAGATCTCGACCCGCTTGGGGACGGGATGTACGACACCCTTCTGGCCCACGTGCATTACGGTGCCTTCTGCTATGACGCCCACGGATTCCCAGTCGACAAGGCCTTCTCCAACGACGCTGTAGTCCCCGGAGTGACCCGAATGATGCGGCTTTCCGACACGCTAGGCATGCCGCTGTTTTTCACCATGGGGTTTCCATCCGATGCCCGAAGCGTGCTTCCTCAGGTGATGAATATGCTCGACGACCGTGAGCTATTCGAACCCCAACGAGTCTTCTGGTCGTCGGAGCCACAACTGGTTCGCCAGGTGTTTCGTTACCGAGGCGGATTCTTTCCCGGTTCGGAGAAGTTCGATTGGACGCCGCCAGAATGGGCGGAGCAATATGGAGCCCCGGTGCCGCCTGAGATGCTCCCTACGGATGCAGATCGGAGGGCTCAGCAGGAAGCGGCGGATGAGAAGGCCAAGGAGGAGCTGTAGAGTAGCTTGTTTCTAAGATGAATCCTGATTTCAGGTAGCAGACGTTCTGGTAGTCCAAATTGGGTGGCGAGAATGCCTTCCATCACTTCATTGCCGCAGCTTGGGCAGGTCATGCCTATTAGTCATGGTAGGTTGTGGAGATCGACGATTCAAAATTCGGTCTAACATTATCTGTCAACCGAGTCCTAGGCACCGCATTTTGAGCAAGGCGGCCACGGATAGAGCGTCTTGAATTTCATTCCGCATGGCCATATCGATGGCCTCGCTGAGCGGTAGCCGCTTAAGCTGCAAGTCCTCGCAGTCCTCTGGTTCAGCCTCGCCGATCGTCAGGTCGCGGGCGATGTAGACGAAGCCGACTTCATCCGAGACCGAGTTGGATGGTTGGGTGCCGGTGAGGAGTGGTTCCCAGTTGGCGGCGGTGATTCCGGTCTCTTCGAGGAGTTCCCGTTTGGCGCATTCCAAGGGATCCTCGTCCGGCTTGCCCCCGCCCTCGGGGATCTCCCAGCTGTATTTGTCCAAGGTGTATCGGTACTGTCCAACCAGCCACGTCGTTCCATCTTCGGCCAGTGGCACGGCTCCGACTGCCGTGTGGACAAAGTGTACGACGCCGTAGATTCCGGGATTGCCTGATGGGTTGAGGACATCGCTCTCGGTAACGCGAATCCACGGGTTCTTGTAGACTTCGCGGGTTTCTTTCGTCGTCCACGGGTTCTTCGGCTCGGCCATGATGAGAGTAGAGCGCAGGTCTACGGGGGGACGCAATATTTGCGGGAGGAAATTCTTCGGGCTAGATCGAAAATCTGTTACGGCTTGGTAGTGCATTTAGTGCTTTAAGGGGCGACCACGAAGTTCGGTAAGAAGGCGACGCTCGACCGCGTCAGCCTGGAACATCCCGAGGGCTAGATCGTCGCTGTGGTCGGGCTGAACGGCGCGGGCAAGACGACGTTGCTGCGCGCCTTGGCCTGCCTCATCTCTCGACGAGGGGAGCCTCTTCTGGGACGCGGAGCCGCCCGACCGGGATGACCTCGATCGTCGGAGGAAGCTTGGGATGATCCCGGATGTCCTAATCGTCTTCATCGACGAAAGTGTCCTACGAGACATTGGAACCTACGTCCCGGCTTTACGAGACGCCGCGGGAGGCTATCGATGAGCGGGTGGCGAATTACTCGTGGCGCTCGACTTGCTTGAGTCGCGGACAAGATGGTCGGCACGCTGTCACGTGGGTAGGTCTACAGGAAGTCGGAGAAGAGTCTGCCACATGATGCTGGGATTTCGGTGTTGAGGGCGAAGTGACAGAGGATAAAACTTGGGCACGAGTGGTTGTCGGACACAAAAAAGCACCCCTTGCCCAAATGGGCAGAGGGGTGTTTTCAAAGTCTGAGGGGTCTAGGAGGCTGCTGCCTCGACACCTTTGTGACCGTGCGCCTTGATGGTGCGGTTGAGCTGTTCAAACTCGACCGGCTTCTTGAGCACGGTGACCGGGCCACGAGCCAAGATCTTACTGAGGATCTCGCTGTCAGGGTAACCGGTAATGATGACGATAGGAAGGTCTGGATGCATCTCCTTGAGCTTGACGTAGAGCTCATCACCCGGAATGTCGGGGAGCTTGAGGTCAAGGAAGACGAGATCGAAATTCTGCTTTTGAGCCTGAGCGATCGCTTCGGCACCGGAGCCGACAACAACGCGACCGAAACCGGCTTTCTTAAGATACTGCTTAAACAGCGCCTGGAGAGACGGGTCATCATCGACGACGAGGACGGTAGGCTGTCCAGTTTCTTCGTTGCGGAGCACGTCTCGGTCGAGAAGGCTACGCTTGATGCGCCAACGGCCACCGATTTGGACGGCGGGGAGTTGGCCTCGTTGAACGAGATAGTAGACGGTTGGCAACGGGATACGGAGATAATTGGATGTCTCCTTTACCGTCATCAATTCGGGTGGTTCCTCTTCAGACATGGTTTGATCAGGTGGGTTGTGTGAGTCTCTTCTTAAAAGTGAGACAGAGCGTCCCACCTAGTTTGTGAATTCCTTCAATAGGGTATAAATACTTCGAATGATTATACCTTGATGTTAGAAGCCGTTCAAGATAATAAGTGCAATTTTTTGAATTACCATATCAAAAGGGTTCATATGACCTAACCTCTAGAGGCCTTTCTGTCAACAATGAGACGCACTATACAAAATATTTTCGTGTTTGATTCAAAATTCCACAATTTCTCGTAAGCGTCTGAATCCCGCCATTTAGCTGGAATCACTGAACATGAAACGTAAAAACTCGCTATTGCCGATCGACGAAATAAATCGGCAACTTTCTGAAGCCCTAGCTTCGGAACCGCTCCGTCGCCTGGTCATTGATGCTCCGACAGGATCCGGTAAATCAACGCGAGTTCCCCAGTTTTTGGCCGATTGCGAGGATATTGAGGGGCAGATTCTGGTGCTCCAGCCCCGTCGTCTTGCCGCTCGGATGCTGGCACGGCGGGTGGCCGAAGAGAGGGGCGGCGCTCTAGGAGAGGAGGTTGGTTACCACGTCAGGTTTGATCGAAAGGAGTCAAAGCAGACTCGGATCGTGTTCATGACCGAGGGAATCTTCGTTCGGCGGGTGCTTGGAGACCGCAATCTGAAGGGGGTGGGCGCTGTGGTTCTCGACGAATTCCACGAGCGCCACCTCGATACCGATCTCGGCCTAGCTCTGGGGCTGCACCTTCAAGCGACAACTCGTCCAGATTTGGCGCTTCTTATTATGTCGGCGACCCTGCCGGGCGAGGCACTTGAGGAGCGTTTAGCTCCCTGCCGACGTCTGGCCAGTGAAGGGCGCACCTTTCCGGTCGAGATTTCCTATGCCAAGCCGAAGGCGGCGGTGGTCCGGGGACGGTCTGGACCAAGGCGAGGTGGCGGCGGTGGTGGGCGTCCGGTAGGGCACGAGCCGGTGTGGGAGTCGGCGGCTAGGGCCTGTCGATCGATCATCGAGGAGACGCCAGGGAATGAGGGTGATATTCTTGTCTTTATGCCCGGCGGCTTCGAGATCAGCCGAACCATTCAAGCGATCCAGTCGGGTGGCTGGTCGCGGGGCATCGATGTGCGCCCTCTTCATGGCAATCTATCGCTGCAAGATCAGGACTCGGCAGTCACCAATGGTTCGGGCCGCCGTATTATTGTCTCGACGAACATTGCCGAGACGTCGCTGACGATTCCGGGGATTACGGCGGTAGTCGATTCCGGCTTGGCTCGGATTTCTTCCTATGATCGGGGACGGGGCATCAACACGCTTCATATTCGCCCGATTAGCAAGGCGTCGGCGGATCAGCGCGCCGGACGGGCGGGACGGTTGTCGCCCGGGCATTGCATCCGCCTGTGGGGCGAGCCCGAGCATCAGCATCGGCCGGACCACGACACGCCGGAGATTCACCGCATCGATCTGTCCCAGCCGCTACTGGTCCTCTTAGCGAGCGGGATTAGCAGTCCGATGGAACTGCCGTGGCTGGAGCTTCCCCATGCCGACTCGATGGTGAGGGCGGTGGGGCTTCTCGCTGACCTAGGGGCGGTGGAGCGTCCGGCACCGGGTGTCTATGAGGACCTAGTCATCACCGAATTAGGAACGGAGATGTCGAGGTTCCCTGCACATCCCCGTATTGCCCGAATGCTGTGCGAGGCGGCATCGGCTGGTTGTTTGGAGGCAGCGGCGATCTGCGCGGCGATCGTGTCGGAGAAGGACATCTTCCTACGGGGAAAGGGCCTCGCCGCTACGGTGGACCGACATGCTGAGCGTGGAGACGCGTCGGACTTTTTGCCCCGGATTCGGGCGATGGCGGCGGCGAAGGCGCGGGGATTCCGCCTGGATGCCTGTGGCGAAATGGGGGTGCATGCGCAGGCGGCAAGAACGGTGGAGCAGACGGCGGCTGCGTTCGTGCAGGTGGCCGAGCGCCTTGGCTGGGAGCGTGGTGGGCGCTGGGACGAGTTCCGCGATGGAAGGGCTTTGGGACGGGTCATGCTGGCGGGATTTTCGGATCAAGTGGCGGCCCGTCCGTCCCCAGGGAGCAATGTCTGTAATTTACCGGGTGGCAAGAAGGGCCGTCTTGTCCCGGAGACCGTGTTGCACAATTCAGAACGCCTTGTCGTAGCGGCAGAAGTGATTGAGATCGAAGGCCGAGCACTGGAAGTCCATCTCGGGCTAGCGACGGCTATCGAGGAGGCCTTGCTCGAAGAGGTGTATCCTGGAGGCATTGTCAGTGAGGAGGGCACGACTTATGATGCCAAGGCAAAGCGGGTCATCGGATCGAAGCAGCGGGAGTTTCGCGGAACGGTCCTGCAGAGTAGTGAGACCGGGACTCCCGATCTGGACCTAGCCGCCGAGATCCTAGCCGCCGAGTTCATGGCAGGTCGGCTGGTCTTAAAGAAGTGGGACGCCAAGGTCGAGGAATGGATCGCTCGGGTGAACTTTCTTTCTGAGGCTCAACCGGAGTTCGAGCTACCGGCCATCGATGATGAAAGTCGGCTGTTCCTACTAACTCAGATCTGCCACGGCGCTACCAGCCAGAAGAACCTCAAGGACAAGGATGTCTGGGGCGTGCTCGGCACGTGGCTCTCTCAACCGCAGAAGGCGGCAGTCGAGTCGTATGCACCGGACCGTGTGGTCTTGCCAAATGGCTGGAATGCCAAGGTCACCTACGGCGGCGAAGGCGGTCCGCGCCTCAGTGCGAAGGTTCAGGACCTTTACGATCTCAAGGAGAACCCTGCCATCGCAGGCGGGAAGGTTCGTCTTGCCGTCGAAGTCCTCGGCCCGAATCGTCGGCCGGTTCAGACCACCAGCGACATCGCCAGCTTCTGGGAGAACAGCTACCCGGCGATTCGAGCCCAGCTAAAAGGGCGCTACCCAAAGCACGAATGGCGGTAGAGCGGCGGGCTCCACTGCGTATAGTAAGACGGAATGCTCCATATTCTCATCCCAGCAGGCGCCATCTTCGTTGCCATCCTGATTTTGTCTGGAGCGGCCCGGGGTTTTGCCAGCCGTCGTCTGACGGAAGCGCGCAAGACGAAGGTTCCTTCCAACCTGAGTGGATCGGAGATTGCTGAGCAGGTTCTGAAGGAAGGCGGTGCTGGGAAGGTCCTAGTTCTCGAGTTCGATGGTTACCTCACCGACTACTACGACCCGGCGAACCGGAGGCTTCTCCTCTGCCGGAAAAACTTCCGCGGTCGATCGGCCGCCGCGTGGGGGATCGCCCTTCATGAAGCTGGGCATGCCCTGCAGCACAAAGATGGCGAGGGTTCGTACAACGCCCGGATGGCGGCGCTTCGTGCGTGTCAGTATCTAACCGGGGCATCCCTGGTCTTTTTCGCAGTCGCCGGTTTGTCCCGAGCGGTTCCGTTTCGCGTCGGTGCCCTCATCGTCATAGGCATCTGGCTCGCCAGTTTCTTGGCCAACGTCCTGACCATGTTGGTCGAATTCGATGCTTCGAGTCGAGTCCGTGAACTGCTAGAGCGGAATCGGGCCGCCGGAGTGCGCCGCGAAGAAGTCGAGGATGCCATGACCGGAGTCGCCTGGCGGGATTTGGGTGTCGTGCTATCGACCATCCCTACCATCATCTATCGCCTTCTCCCGTGGTCTCGCAGCAAGCCAAGCCGGCCAGTGCGCAAGGCTACAGGCAGTGTGGTTTCTGATGACGAAACTAGTATTCCTTCGAGTTCTGGGGATTGAGCTTGAGAAATTCCTGTTCGGGCGGACATTTGCCTAAGCGGATTTGTGTCCGTGTCCCAAAACACTTAGAACGACATGCGAAGAAATACCCAGGGCCGAGTGCTCATCACGGGCGGCTCAGGATTTATCGGTAGCTCCCTATGTTGGGCATTGAACAACCGTGGTCAGCAAGACATCGTACTTGCGGACATCCTCGGAGAGGACGAGCGCTGGAGGAATCTCGTAGGGCTTCGCTACCTAGACTATGTCGATGCGAACGATCTAATCGACCGTCTTGAGGAAAACCCGGATTACCTCGGAAACGTCGGACTGGTTCTTCATATGGGGGCCTGTTCTGCCACGACGGAGAAGGATTCTGGCTACTTGATGCGGAATAACTTTGAGTATACAAAGCGTCTTGCTCGTTGGGCGGTGGGCCACGGAGCTCGCTTCCTCTATGCGTCCTCGGCTGCCACATACGGCGACGGAGCCCAAGGCATGGACGATCGCGAGACTGACCTCAATCGCTTCCGTCCACTGAACATCTACGGTTACTCGAAACAACTCTTCGATACCCACGCGCAAGCGACCGGACTGGCTTCGCAGATCATCGGTCTGAAGTACTTTAATGTCTACGGCCCCAATGAGGAGCATAAGGACAGCATGCGATCAGTAGTCGGCAAGGCCTTCGACCAAATCCGTGACAAGGGCAAGGTGCAGCTATTTAAGAGTTCCAACCCCGACTACAAAGATGGTGAACAGATCCGCGATTTCCTCTACATCAAGGATGCCGTCGAGATGACTCTCCACCTAGCTCTCCGGCCTGCACATGCAGGGCTCTACAACATCGGCTCGGGTACTCCGAGCACTTGGGTTCAGCTGGTCACTGCCATCTTCGAGTCTCTAGGGCTTACTCCAAATATCGAGTTCATCGATATGCCCGAGCAGTTGAAGAAGACCTACCAGTATTACACTCGGGCCGATATTTCCAAACTCCGACAAGCAGGCTACGATCGGGCCATCAGCCCGCTTCCCCACGCTGTCTACGATTACGTAGCCAATTACCTAGCTCCGGGATTCCGTCTCGGCACGGCGCCAGAGAAGGAGTCAGAAGCTCCCCAGGAAGAGCCGGTTGAGCCAGCTCCGGAAGCGTCGGCAGCCGTCGTGACCGCCACCCCAGAAGTTCCAGCAGAGCCCTCGGTGGGCAGCGTCATTTCGCCCGACCCGGGGGCAATGGACCCGAATGAGCAGGCACACGTGCAGGCTCAGCCTCAGCCTCAAGAAATTCATGTTCATCCACAGGTGCACCCTTCAGCGGTAGTCGCCGAGGCGATGCCAAACCAAGCGCTGTTTCCTCAACCACCACATCCCGTGCCCGCGCCTGCAACGGAAAAACAACAGGGCTCACAGCCCCAGTTTGATCCGGCGACCGCTACCGCTCCGCAGCTCACTGTCGAGCCTGCAGTTCCCACGGCCGAGGCCGCCCCGAAGGCTGAGCAGCCTCTGCCACTGATCTCTCCTATGGGCAGTTCTCCATCGCTGTTCAGTCAAGATCCTCCCCCGCTTCCGGATCCTCCTTCTACAGAAGAGCGGGGGTTCGGAGAATCGTTCGGCTTCACTCCTGATCCGGCGGCTAGTGGACGCCCTCCTGCTCAGTAGGGGATAAAGAGGCTTACCGACAGACTACCATCATCGATGCCTCGAGGTTTTGAAACTCGCTGGCACCTCTTCTTGGAGAGGCAGTTCGACAGCGATGACTTCGAGGACCTCGTAACCTCGCTCTATCGCCAACTCCCTCCCGGGAGCTTGGTTGCGGAGTATGGCCGGCACCTACGGCTAGAACGGGACGAGAAGAAGGCCCTGCCGATCGATCTGGTGGAGTTTGCTGAATTGCGGATGACCACCCGCATCGACGCCATCCTTCCGTTTCGAATTCCGGCCGTCAATGACTTAGCCTACATCGCTACCTGCTTTCTCGACGATGTGGAAACTCTCGGGCTCGACACACCGCCCCGGGCCGAACGAGGTCCGCTGCCCGAGGAAATTTCGATCTGTTTGCTGGCACTTCTCCATCGACGGCAGTTTCGCCTAGCTCATCGCCTCCATATGGATCTCCAGGTCGAGTGTCCTTACGTGGGGGGCACTGCCCGAAAAGACCAACTCGTCTTGATGGGCGATCTGCCACTCGGAGGAAGAGCCGTAATCTTTTCGACTCCTCTTAAAGCTGTGCGCTGGCTGGCGATGCCGGCGGCGTCGGTCGAGCATGTCCGCAATCTGGTTGCTATTCGAGGCGAGAACGGCCTGCTCCAGCTAGCAGAGGCGTAGGCTCGAATGCATCCGAGATCCGAGATCCGAGATCCGACGTCCGAGATCCGAGTTCCAAGATCATCTCAGTTGTTGCGTTGATCCGGGACCGTAGCCAGAGTTTCCCAATGAAATCAGAGATCCTCTCCCTCATCCTCGGTTCGGTCTTCTTCCTGTCCATCCTTTCCCCGGCAATTGCTCAGGAGGCCACGAAAATTCAAGCCGGCGACTTCGAGTTCACGGTAGCTTCCCCTTGGAAGGACAAGAATGCTCCACGTCCTATGGTCAAGGCGGTCGCCGTCTGGACCGATCCCGATGGCGCCCACGAGCCAATCGACTGCGCTTTTTACCATTTCGGTGAGGGACAAGGCGGCACGGTCCGGGCCAATGTCGATCGCTGGAAAGGCCAATTTCAAGGTGCCGTCGAGGAAGATGCCGAACAACTCGTCATCGATGGTCAGAAGATCACCCTCTTGCACCTACGCGGCACCTACATGGACGGGCCGATGTTCGGCAACAAGACGCCCAAGAAAGGCTACGCCCTCCTCGGAGCTATTTTCGAAAGCCCAGGCGGTCACGTCTTCCTTAAGGCCACTGGCCCCGGGGCCGCGATCGAAGCCAGCAAGGCTAGTTTTCGCAAGATGGCGCTGAGTCCTACGGAGAAGTAGGCATGCTCAGTTCTTTAAATGGAACCGCTTAAGTGGGGTTTCGGGCGAATTGTTCAATGTTACCACCGTGTTACCCTGCCCCTCCTATCGCCGAAATGTATTGCCCTGACCAAGGAATTTCATCATATTGCGAGGAGAGAGGCACAAAGTCCACCTCAATGGACGCTCTCTGATGCAATCAAGGGAACATCTATCATCCTTCCCGCATCCAACCCACAGACCAATCAAAACAATGAAAACACCTCGAAATCAGGGTTTCACCCTCATCGAACTACTGGTGGTGATTACAATTATCGCCATTCTCGCATCCATCGCGGTGCCCGTTTATAACGGAATTACCATCCGTGCTGAGCAGACCAAAGCGCTGTCCAACGCCAAGCAGATTGCACTCGCCTGCAAGATCTTCGCAATTGACAACGACGGTATCTTCCCCGACACCGAAGGTGTTGGAACAGGATCCCTCGATCGTGATAGTTATGCAGCGGGCGGTGGGTCTCCTGACAGCGCAGCTACCAAGAATTTTGGTGCGCTGATCGGTGGTGGCTACCTTCCTTCTGAGTCCATCTTCTGGATCTCTAAGGAGCGGAATGGCACTGCGCGTCTCGTTCGTCCGGATGACGATATTTCAAGTGGAACCGATGGTGTGGCTCTTGCTTCCAACGCTTGGGGTTACACTGCAGGTGCAGACGACGGATCGAGCGCCTCGCTCCCGCTTGTCTACACTCGTTCGGCTACTGCTGGCGTATGGCCCTATAAGGATCAGACCAAAGAGGGTGGCGTATGGACTGACAAGATTATTGTTGTTTCGACGGACTATGCCGGTCAGGTGGTTAAGCTTCTCAGTACTGGTAGCACTGGTGTGGCTAATACTGCTTCGGGTAACAATATGTTCACGGACACGTCCATTTGGGGGACGGGAACGGCATTTACGATCTGTAACAACTAAGTATTCGTCTTTTGGACGAATTGCGGCCCGACCGGTATTAACCGGTTGGGCCTTTTTTTTTACCAAAATTCTAGGTCTAATTGTGCGCGGATCGACGTTCGTTGTCTTGTGGATGTTGATGCTCTGGTGGAAGCCTGGGGTATCGGCTCAGGAGCCTTTGGGAGCATCGCTGCTTCGGACCGAGGACGCGGGATTTTCCGCTGTAGAGGCACTGCTGACACTTCGGTGTATTGAGTGTCACGGGCCAGAAAAGCAGAAGGGCGGATTGCGTCTGGACACCGAGTCGGATGCGCGACGCGGCGGCGACTCTGGTAATCCAGCCGTGCTCGAAAACCTCGAGTCCAGCGAACTCTACGCTAGGCTCATCAGTGAGGATCCTGGTCTGCGCATGCCGAAAGGGCGTGGAGCGCTTCCTCCGAAGCAGATCGAAGCCGTCCGCCGGTGGCTTGTGGCTGGTGCGAACTGGCCTGAGGGACTGGTGATTGGGCCTCCGGAAGTTGTTAAGGGGCTTCCGGATTGGGTTTTAGCCTTGGGTAGTGCCGGCGAACGCTATGCGCTACTTGGCCGTGCGCTGTTGGTTGCGATGTTTTTGCTTTTGATTGGAGAGCGCTGGCGGGCCCGAGGGCGGCCGGGATTAGAGCGAATTCGTTACTTCTACCCAGCGATCATCTTTGCCGCTTTGGCCGCCGGGTTTTACCTACTGTTTCTTTCCGAGATTCGTAAAAGAGAGTCAATACAGCTCCAGGTGCGCGAACTTCAGGGGCTTGGTCGCGGGGATGACTTGTCGAAGCTCCCCGGAGAGCCTCCGAGGTCATACCGACCGACGGCTCCTCCAAGGCTGTCCGGAACCTGGTATCGGGGAAATGACGAGCGAGGTAACGACGGGCTCTTTAACGGGGGCTTCTACTGCACGACTGTTTTTGACCTCGCTCTCCAGGACCAGGAGGGAAAGCAAGTCGAGTGGGGCAAGGCAACCGAAGGCGAGTTGCTTCTGAACCTCGACTTGCGGCGCGCTCCTTTAGCCACGCCCAAGCTGTATGAACAGCAGCGGATGGAGAGTGTCACTTTAACAGATGCCCTCCCTACCGTGCCCTTGACCGATTCGAACCAGCTTTTCAGGATCAAGACGATCGAGGCGGGGGAGCACTGGCGTTTTGAGGTTCCAGTACCGGCCGCGACAGGAGCAGAGGATGAGGTGTCTTCGGTTCTGTACCTCTACAATTCCAAGGGAGAGGTGGGCAGTGCTCTGAGTTCACCTCACTACGCCCTCGGCTATGATCTCAGGTGGAAGAACGGAGTCCTCACCGCCGACTCCGAGGTCTGGATGGGTGTCATCTATCTAACCGGAAACATCTTCATTGCCCCGGAAGGCAAGATCATGCTCAACGAGTGGTTTGATGCCCGGCCGATGCCGTTCATTGAAGGTCAAAATACCGACGATCCCGAGGCGTTGGGGCTACCAGAATATTTAGGAACGGACGAGTAGTGGGCCCTACACGGGCAACTCGATCCCCTATCATCGAGAACCGAGCCCCAGCGAGAGTGAAGAATGGGAGCGGAGCGTACTTAGCCGGAGGCAATCCAAGCCAGGGCCCGTCAGTCCAGAGGCCATCGCCAACCTTGCCCCATCCCAAATCTCACATCCCGAATCCTGTCACCTACTGCACCTCTTCCCGCGATCCAGAGTAGAGCCACTTCTCAACTCGGTTTCCGGCGATCAGGGCCATGGCCTCGGTATCGAGTTCGCCGAAGATTGTCTGGGACTTGAAGTTGACCATGCCGACATCGTAGGTCCGACCTTCGACTTCCATCGGGCCGATCCATGACCAGCCGGTGATGTTCTCGATGTTCAGTTCGGTGTAGTTGCCGTTTTTGATGCTGTCGATCATCGGCTTGAACCGTGGATCGCTGGAAGGGACTGCGCTTACGATAGTTGGTGGTGGTGGCGCGCTGGCGCCGGAGGCTGCGGCTGCGGCGAGTTGGCTGTCGCGGCGGCGGGCGGTTTCGCGCTTGGCGAGGATCTGGTTGGTGACCTTCTTTTTGAATTCGTCATACTGGGAGCTCATCGACGTCTTGAAGTCTGTGTCGTCCATGGCGACAAGACTGTGCGCCTTGGACTTTTCGTCTGCGGCTAGGCGAAGCTTGCCGGATTCCACGCCGAGCGCGACCAGTTCGGTGCCGGGTTGGACCTTGGTAGAGCCGATGACCTTCCCGTCGGCGGATTTGATTTCGCGAGCGACGGCCTTGGTCAGCGTGACCTTGCGCGGGAAGGCAGAAGGCGGGAACTTGGTCCAGTTACTGAGAATCTGATCGATGCTTTTAATCGGCGGTAGGGGATATTGCTTGGCGTATTTGTCATCCTCGATCACCGCTGGAGCCGGGGTGGGTTTCGGCTTGGTGGGAGTAACCTTGGCCGCTGCGGGGATGGCCCGGTCGGAGCTAGACTCTGCTGAAGCGGCGGAGCCGGTTGTCGTGGTCGAGTGATCGACGTTGAAGCCCGCCAGTCCAGGGACTTTCTGCAGGGGCAGATCAACGACGCCGGTCTGATCGAGAACGACGGCAACGATGGCTACGAGGGCCAAGGTAATGAGGAGGCTGAGGATCGCGCGCATACGAACGATTAGTCAGAAGCAGGGGCAAGGTCAAGGCGTCGAGTCCCCCGAGTATAACGGAAATCCGGCTTTCCACCGACCCGGCGCTTGTGAAATATTTCACAAACTCGCTTGCTGGCCTTTCTCAATGAGAGATAATGCAGGCAAGTGGCGGTCTGCTGGGCGAATCTCGACCAGCAACCGGCGCCAATTCACGCCTTTCCTGATGCCCGCACCAGAGACTGCCACGCCGGAGACCACGGAGGAGGAAAAACCTGCCGTCGATATGGTTGATGTTGAGATCGATGGGGTCTGGCATTCGGTTCCCAAAGGAACTCGCATGATCGAAGCGGTGCGCATGGCGCGCGGCGACGGATCAACGGTGCCTCACTACTGCTACCACCCGAAGCTCACCTCCCCCGGCAACTGCCGCATGTGCCTAGTGCAGATGGGAATGCCGCCTCGTCCTGCTCCCGGTGCTGAGCCGCCTAAGCCGGATGCCGATGGCCACGTGCCGATTGGTTGGATGCCGCGTCCAGTCATCGCCTGCGCCAACACGGTCGCGCCCAACATGGGCATTCGCACCGGCGGCGAACTCGTCGAAGAGTGCCGTAAGGGGGTGATGGAGTTCCTCCTGATCAACCACCCACTCGATTGCCCGATCTGCGACCAAGCTGGCGAGTGCTCCCTCCAAGAATTTTCCGTCGAGCATGGCAATGGTAGCAGCCGTTTCCGTGAGTCGAAGGTCAAGAAGCCGAAGAATGTCGATATCGGGCCTCGCATCCGTCTCGACGACGAGCGTTGCATCATGTGCAGCCGATGCATCCGCTTCAGCCGCGAAATCGCCGATGAGGATGTCCTTGGATTCACCGATCGTGGATCGCGCACCGTGCTGACCACCCACCCGGGGCGTGAGCTTGCGCACAACTACTCGCTCAACACCGTCGATCTTTGCCCGGTCGGCGCGCTGACTTCGAACGACTTCCGCTTCCAGCAACGCGTTTGGTTCCTGAAAGAGACTGAGAGTATCTGCACCAGCTGTGGCACCGGGTGCAACATCAAGGTCGAGTCTCGCGAAGGCCAGGTCCTGCGCCAGACGCCACGCGAGAACAACGAGGTCAATTCGTCCTGGATGTGCGATCACGGTCGTCTTGATTTCCACCATCTTTACAGCCCGACGCGCCTCGCCGAGCACATGATTCTCGAGGGCCAGGCTCACCGTGTCGCCACACGCGCCGAAGCCATCCGCTACGCCGCCGCTTTGCTGAAGGCCTTCAAGCCGAGCGAGGTCGCGATCGTTGCTAGCGCCGGCATGACTAACGAGGAACTCTACCTCGTCAGTAAACTCGTTGGTATCGTCGAAGCCGATCTGGTCGATGTCGTGCCTCACGAAGGTGCCGCCGACAACTACTTGGTCTCTGCCGACAAGAACCCGAACACCAGTGGCGCCAAGCTCCTGCTCACCGGGCGCGCCGATCCGGGCAACAAGCTTTCGAAGATCCGCTCCGGTGTGAAGTCGGGTGCGATCAAGGCGGTCCTCGCACTGGGCGAAGACCTGACCAGTGAAGATGCGGGATTCACCGAGGAAATGCTCGGCGACTTGAAGTTCCTCCTCAGTCTCGGCACCGACACCAGCGCCACTGCCAAGGTCGCCCACGTCGTTCTCGCCGGATCCGGCACCCAAGAGAAGCGCGGATCGATGATCAACGTCACCGGTCGCCTGCAACGCCTCGGTGGTGGAGCAGTCGCTCCCGGATCAGCCGCTGACGATTGGGAACTGCTTCGCGACCTCATCGCCGAACTCGGTGGCGGCAACGGAATCTACCTGATCGAGGAACTGGTCAAGGAGATGGCCGCTAATGTCTCCAAGCTCAAGGGACTAAGCCTTGGCAAGATCGGCTCCCAAGGCCTCGACTTGATCGAGACCGACACCGAAATCCCCCTCCTCGTGAAGGAGGCTGAACGCCGCGCCAGCGGGCTCATCATTTAGTTAGGAGATCCCAGCCACTTCCGCCATGGACCTTACGCTCATCATCTCCAGCGCAATCAAGATCATCGGGTTCGTTTTCCTGATGCTGATGCCGCTCATCGCCTATATCATTTGGGCGGAGCGCCGTTTTCTCGCGCTTATCCAAGACCGAATCGGACCGAACCGCGTCGGTATCCCTTGGACCAAAGTGGGGCTGTTCGGGCTCGGCCAGCCGATCGCCGACGGCTTGAAGTCGTTCCTCAAAGAGGACTTCATGCCCAACCACGTGAATAAGTTCTACTATGCGCTCGCTCCAGGGCTGGTCATGGTTCCGGCGCTTCTCACCTGTGCTGTGTTGCCCTTCGGACGCGACCTTGTCCTGCCCTTCATGGACGAGCCGATCCGCTTGGCCATCGCCGATCTCGACGTCGGTCCGATCTGGGTATTCGCCATCGCCTCCCTTGGAGTCTATGGCATCGTCCTCGCCGGTTGGGCATCGAACTCGAAGTATCCATTCCTCGGTGGAGTCCGTGCGACCAGCCAGATGATCTCCTACGAGATCGCCCTTGGCCTTTCCATCATCCCAGTTCTGCTAATCTTCCAGCACCTCAATCTGAACGACATCGTCCAGTATCAGAGCGAGAATGGCTGGCTCCTCCTACCGCTGTGGGGCGAGGGTTGGACCGTGCAACGCTGGCTCTACTTGATTCCGGCCAGCATCGCCTTCGTCATCTTCGTCGTCTCCATGTTCGCCGAGACAAACCGGACCCCGTTCGACCTTCCCGAGTGCGAAACCGAACTCGTCGCTGGTTACCACACCGAGTACAGCTCGATGAAGTTCGCCATGTTCTTCATGGGCGAATACGCAGCTATGATCATCGGATCTGGCCTTGGAGTCACCTTGTTCCTCGGTGGTTGGTCGCTTCCGTTCGGGCTCGACGCCGTGGTTAATGGTTGGTTCACCGACACCTGGTTTTCCTTCGTCCCCGCCCTAATTAGTATGGGCGTCTTCTTCGCCAAGGTCGTCTGCTTCATGTTGTTCTTCATCTGGGTTCGGGGCACCTTGCCGCGATTCCGCTACGACCAACTGATGAAGCTCGGCTGGGTCATCTTTTTCGAGGCCGCACTGCTCAACGTTATCATCGCCGCCGTCATCCTCATGTTCATAAGGTAGGACAAGTCGATCACGCATATTTTCATACCACCATGGCAACCGTCACCGTAAAACGCCCGAAACTGAGCCTCGCCGAGAAGCTCTTCCTTCCTGGCGTCATCAAGGGCCTGGCTATCACCCTCGGGCACGCACTTCGCGCCCTGCGCGGACAGTCGAAGGTGACCATGCAGTATCCGGAGGAGAAGTGGGACGCCCACCTTCCCGAGCACTACCGTGGTGCTCCCGCCTTGGTCAAGGACGAGCACGGCCGCGAGCGCTGTGTCTCCTGCCAACTCTGCGAATTTATCTGCCCGCCCCGTGCCATCACCATCCTGCCGGAAGAAATTCCAGCCGATGACCAGTGGGCCAAAGTCGAGAAGCGCCCCAAGGCCTTCGAGATCGACATGATCCGCTGCATCTACTGCGGCCTGTGCGAAGAAGTCTGCCCCGAGCAGGCCATTTACCTGCGCAAGGACTACGCCATCACCGGCACGTCCCGCGAGGAAATGAAGCACGACAAGAAAAAGCTCTACGAGATCGGCGGCGTTCGTGTCGGCCTCGTCAACAAGTGGAACGACCTGAAGTAGTTCGCGAACTCCGATGCCTGCACCACTCTTCATCATTTTCGGCGCGTTGACCGTAGTCTTCGCCCTCGCCGTCGTGGTCAACCGAAACCCGGTTACCGCTTCGCTCTGCCTCGTCGTCTCCTTCATCGGACTCGCCGGCTTGTTTATCGGACTTAGTGCCTTCTTCATCGGCATCGTCCAAATCCTCGTCTACGCCGGGGCCGTCATGGTCCTGTTCGTCTTCATCATTATGTTGATGGATGTCGAAGAGGAGTCGAAAAAGACCTTCACTAAGGCCCGCATCTTCGGTGGAGTCCTCGTAGGCTGTGGAATGGCCTTCCTCATCGTCGGGGCCATCTGGGACTTCGACCATGGAGCTACTCAACTCAGCGATGTGCCAATCCAATACGAGACCGCCGTCAACCTTCGCTTTGCCGCAGAGGGGAGCGGAGTCGTTCACTCCGCCGCCGCGACCGAGGCCCTCGCCGAAGGCCGGCTCAAGGATGTCGCTCTCGTCGGAGAGAAGCTCTTCAACGACTACAATCTCCACCTGCAGATGATCGGAGTCCTGCTTCTCGTCTCCACCGTCGGCGTCGTCACCCTCAGCAAGAAAGACGGCGAAGCCGTTCTGGAAGAGGAGCCAACCTCGGCCGCTACCGATACCACGGACGACTCCACTCAGCCCGAACCCGAAGCCGCCTCCTAGGTCCCGAGCCATGGTTAGTCTCAATTCCTACCTTCTCGTCAGCGGCCTGCTCTTCGCCATCGGCCTGAGCGGTGTGCTCATCCGCCGGAGCGTTCTGGCCATCTTCATGTGCCTCGAGATTATGCTCAGCGCCGGTAACCTAGCGCTCGTTGCCTTCTCCCGATTCCGCCTTGAGGCCGGCTTGCCCGATTACGACGGCCAAATGCTCGTCTTCTTCGTCATCACCGTCGCCGCCGCAGAGGTGGCCGTCGGTCTCGCCATCATCGTCGCGCTTTTCCGATCCAAGCGCACGGTCGATGTTACTGCTCTCACTAGCATGGGCCAGTAGTCCACCAGCTCATCCTTCGCTTCCCACTCACTGTATCCGATGTCCCCGAGCCTCCTGCTACTTCTGCCGCTGCTCTCCGTGATCATCATCACGTTCGGCACCCGTTGGTCCGGAACCATCAGTTCCTGGATCTCGGTCGGTTCCGTGGTCGGCACCTTGCTGGTCACCCTCGGACTGTTCTACAAGGACACCTCGGAGGTGGCCCTAAACTGGATGAACCTCGGTCCGCATCTGCAGGTCGATATCGGCATCCAGTGGGACAAGATGGCCCGGGGCATGATGTTCATCGTCGCCCTCGTCGGCACCTTGGTTCACGTCTTCTCGCTTCAATACATGAAGGACGACGAGTCCAAGGCACGCTACTTCGGTTGCCTGTCGCTGTTCATGTTCTCCATGACCGGCATCGTCCTCGCCGACAACCTTGTCATGATGTTCATCTTCTGGGAGCTGGTGGGTGTTAGTTCCTACCTGCTCATCGGCCACTGGTTCACCAAGCCCAGCGCCGCCGACGCTGCCAAGAAGGCCTTCATCGTCAACCGCATCGGTGACTTCGGATTCCTCATCGGCATCCTCATGCTGTTCGGCCTTGCCGGGACGGTCGGTTTCGATGGCCTAGAAGAGTGGCTCAAGGCGAACAAAGGTGGTGTTTCCGCCGGTGTCATCACCACCGCCGCCCTGTGTATTTTCTGCGGAGCCGTCGGTAAGTCCGCTCAGGCTCCGCTTCACGTCTGGCTTCCCGACGCCATGGAGGGCCCGACTCCGGTGTCGGCTCTAATCCACGCCGCCACCATGGTCGCCGCTGGTGTCTTCATGCTGGTCCGCGTCGGCTTCCTTATCGATGCCTCGCCGACCGCCGGAATGGTCATCGCCTGGATCGGTGGAATCACCGCACTCTTGGCCGCCCTGATGGCGACCCAGCAGGACGACATCAAGAAGATCCTAGCCTACTCGACGCTGTCGCAGCTCGGCTACATGGTCATGGTTGTCGGACTTGGTTCGGGCGAGGCCGCCATGTTCCACCTCTACACCCACGCCTTCTTCAAGGCCCTGTTGTTCCTCGGAGCCGGAGCGGTCATTTACTCCTGCCATCACGAGCAGAACATCTGGAAGATGGGTGGCCTGCAGAGTCGCATGCCGATCACCTTTGCCACCTTCGCCATCGGTACTCTAGCGCTGATCGCCTTCCCGTTCGTCACCTCGGGATTCTACTCGAAGGAAGCCATCCTCGACATCGCCCTACACGAGAATAAGCCCTTGTTTGTCATCGCCGCCTTCGTCGCCTTCCTCACCGCCTTCTACATGACAAGGCTGGTCGTCGTCGCCTTCTTCGGAGCCCCGAGAACCGATCACGCCGGTCACGCCAAGGAAGTCGCACCGATCATGTGGGTGCCGCTCTGCATCCTCGCCGTCTTCTCGCTCATCGCCGGCTTCCCGATCGTGGCCAAGCTCCTGCAGGCCCAGCAGCCCGATACGCACTTCAACTTCTTCGTCTTCCTGGTCTCCGTCGGTTCGATGGTCGCCGGTGTCGGACTCGGTTTCGCCCGCTACCTCGACAAGCGCTCCGAGCCGAAACCGATCCCGCTTCTGGCCAACAAATTCTACATCGACGAGGGCTACGGCTGGCTCGTCAAGAACGTCCAAGACGGCGCCGCATGGATCGTCCGCGGCCTCGACGCCCTCCTCATCGACGGTCTCGCCGTCGGTGGCCTCGCCCGCCTGACCCAAGGCGTTGGCAGCCTGTTCCGCAAGACGATCACTGGTAACCTTCAGTCCTACTCCTACCTCTTCGGAGCCGGAGTTTTCGTCCTCATTTACTTCACCGTTTTCTTCCAATAGCTTCATGCCTACTCTCCTCGCATCCGCCGGAAGCTACTCGATGGGAATCCTCGATATTCTCATCCTCGTCCCTATTCTAGGGGCGATCCTCATTGCTGTCGGTGCCCCGGCCCGAACCACGGCGCTCATCGCCGCCACGATCAACTTCCTCGGCTCCCTCTACTTGTTCAACTGGAGCAAGGCGCAAACAATCGACGCCGCCGGCTACTTCTTCCGCACCTCGACCGAAGTCTCGAGCATGCCCAAGATCAGTTGGGCGCTCGGCGTAGACGGCATGGCGCTCGTCCTGGTCCTTCTGACCACCGTCGTCACCCTCGCCGCCGTCTTGTTCACCCCGGCCGCTGCCAAGGGAGCCAAACTTCTGTTCTCCTCGACCCTACTGATTGCCGCCGGTGCTCTCGGAGCCTTCCTCTCCACCGACGTCTTTTTCTTCTACGCCTTCCACGAACTGGCGCTGATCCCGACCTTCCTCAGCATCGGAATGCTCGGTCACGGCGACCGCAAGGCCGCCGCTTGGAAGATCACCATCTACCTCGGAATCGGTAGCATGGTCCTCCTCGGTGGACTACTCGCCCTCATCATCCACGCCAGTGGCGATGGCGGCATGACCTTCGATATGGTCGAGCTACTCGCTGGTGGAGCCGAGATCGGCGACACGGCCCAGGGTTGGATTTTTGCCGCGTTGTTCGTTGGATTCGGTATCCTCATCTCCCTGTTCCCATTCCACAGCTGGGCGGCTCCGGCCTACGCCTCGGCTCCGGCACCGATCGCCATGATGCACGCCGGAGTGTTAAAGAAGTTCGGACTCTACGGACTACTTCGCCTTGCCATTCCGCTCCTGCCACAGGCATCGCAAGGCTGGGCCATCAACCTGCTCCTCATCCTACTCCTCGGAAACATCCTCTGGGTCGGCTTGATCACCATCTCCGAATGCTCGCTCGACACCATGCTGGCCAACTCCAGTGTCATGCACATGGGTTACCTGTTCCTCGGAGTCGCCAGCTTCAACGCCATCGGCAACAGCGGCGCCATCCTGCTCATGTTCGCTCACGGCGTCTCGATCGCCCTACTGTTCGGAATGTGTGGCAAGATCCGCGACGATATCGGCACCACCCGATTCGACATGCTCGGCGGATTGGCTTCGACCGCACCCGGCTTCGCCTTGGCCTTCGGACTCGGAGCCTTCGCTGCCGTCGGCCTGCCCGGCTTCGCCAACTTTTCTGGCGAGATCATGGTCTTCCTCGGAGCCTTCAAGGACTTCTCCGGTGAGATCGGTCGCCTCCAAATCACCGCCATCCTCGCCGTATGGGGCATCGTCATCAGCGCCGTCTACACCCTGCGCGCCTTCCGTAACATCTTCCAAGGCGACTCGCCTAACTCGGCCAAAGGCCTGAAGATTACTAAAGGTTGGCTGACACCGTCCATCCTACTCATCGCAGCCCTTGTTCTCATCGGTTGCTTCCCGAACCTGTTTCTCGAACTCCTCCCCGCCGCTGAGGTGGTCGATGGTTCCGAATCCGCACCTGCCGCCGCCGTCGCTGCTGTTCCGCACGCCGCTGGTCACTAATTCTCTCGATGCCTGCCTACGTTCTCGAACTTATCGTCGTCGGTCTCGGACTGGTTCTCCTGCTCCTGGAGGCCTTCCTCCCGAAGCTTGGTGCCAAAGGACTCGGTGCCATCGGCATCGTTGGTCTATTGGTCGTCCTTTTCATGCTCCCCGGTGTCACTGGCGAGCCCGGTGAGTCTGCCGGTATCATCTGGAAGTTCTACACCGCCGACTCCTTAGCCATGTTTTACAAGGGACTGGCTTTGATCACGACGATCTTAGTTTTGGTCCTTTCCATCGAGTATGCGCCCGTCATGAAGCGCTTCCTCGGCTCTGGCGGCGGAGTGGGGGAATACCTCGTCCTGCCCGTCTTCACCTGCGCCGGTCTCATGTGGATGGCCTCCGCCCATGACCTGACCAGCATCTTCGTCTCGCTCGAAGTCGTCACCATGAGCTTCTACGTCATGGTCGCCTACATGCGACGCAACGTCGGCTCGCTCGAAGCTGGCGTGAAGTACCTCATTCTCGGAGCGCTCTCCACCGGCTTCCTCGTCTACGGCATCGCCTTCCTGTTCGGTATCACCGGCCAGACTAACCTGAATGCCATCGAGACCGTTCTCGCCGGCATGGAAGGCCAGAACAAGATTATCCTGTTCGCCTTTTCCCTGTTGCTCATCGCCCTCGGCTTCAAGGTCGCGGCCGTTCCCTTCCAGATGTGGGTCCCCGATGTCTACCAAGGCGCACCGACCCCGACCACCGCCTACCTATCCGTCGGATCCAAGGCTGCCGGCTTCATCGTCCTCAGCCGCATCGTCGACACCTTCCTCGGTGATCACTGGGTGGTCGATGGCGACGGCTCGTTCCAAGGCCGCATCCAAGCCGTCCTCCTGTTCGTTGCCGGAGCCACCATCATCTTCGGTAGCCTCGCCGCCATCGCTCAGACCAACTTCAAACGCCTGCTCGCGTACTCCAGCATTTCTCACGCCGGATTCCTGCTTCTCGCTCTCGCCTGCGCCTACCCGTCCGGTGTCAAGATGCTCGCCTCTGGAGAAGTCGTTGCCTTCTACCTCGCCACCTACCTACCGATGACCATGGCCGCCTTCCTGGTCCTGTGCATCATTCGTAGCCGCCTCGACAACGAAGAGATCGACGCCCTCGACGGACTCGGCAAGCGCAGTCCCTTCCTCGCCTTCGTCCTGTTGATCTCCATCATCAGCCTCGCCGGAATCCCGCTCACCGCTGGCTTCCTCGGCAAGTTTTTCGTCTTCCAGAGCGCCATCGACCAAGGCCACTATGTGCTTCTCGCCATCGCCATCTTCGGCGCCGCCGCAGGCTTCTACTACTACTTCAAGGTCATCCGCTCCATGTATTGGAACGCCCCCGTTGGTGATGTCGCCGTTAGCCCAAGTATGGGCAGTCGCGTCATCCTCATCAGCCTCTGCGTCGCGATCATCTTCCTGGGGCTGAATCCAGGAGTGATTCTAGGGATGCTCAAGTAGAGCCCTCGTTGGACGCATGCGAAGCCCGGGGTTACTGTCACCATCGGAAACAGGAAGGCCTCAGGTCGACTACTTCGCTCGCTGGTTCTAGCATCATCCCGTGCGGGAATGCGGGAAGACTGGCACTACGTTAACTGAAAGTTGAAAGTCAACGCCGGCTTCCTCTCCCTCGAAGTCGAGAACTCACAAGGCGAGCCCGCCTTGGTCATCTGGCGCTAGCTCGCCGGCGAAAGCGATGGGAAACCGCCACCAACGTAGCCCTCACCAAATTCATCGAATCCCGCCGCATCAACTCGCCGACACCGGATACGCCGCTCTCTACATCAACAGAGACCGCACGCTCCACGACCCCTAATAGCAAAGTTGATGGCTAGCTCCGACGGTAGTTCAGCCAGGCTCGGCGGTAGGTAGCGCTGATGCAGGCAAGTCCGAGAACCAATAGAACGAGTCGGCTTGGCTCCGGAACTGCGAGTGACGTGGACTCCAAATTAGCCTCGGTCGTCAGTTCGATGACCGGCGCAAGCTCGGCAGATGGGGATTGAGGCGCCTCGGATGAGGCGATGGCACTGGTTGCGACTAACGCAACGATGCAAAAAATGAGGGGGTGTCTCATATGGTCTAACTTCAGCAATAGGGGTAGGGAACCTAAATAGATAGTGTAGGTGGAGTGGAAGGACGGGGTAAAGACTTTTCTCGACATAAATTTCGTCCAGTTTTCGGAAAATCGGGGTAATTGGTTGAGTTAGAGGCAGAGAGACTACATGAAGACGCCCATCAGCTTCGCAACCTTGCTTCTTCCCTTCTGTGGCTACTCCGTCTTCGCACAGACGGAATATTTCGAAAAAGGCGCGGCCTTCTACTGAGATCTACCAGATGCGAACCATCCATGGGCGGTGCATGACCGAAATCGCCCGCATCTGAAGGTTGTCGAGACTGCAGGTGCTGTGACCACTCCGCCTCCGTCGGATGCCGTAATACTCTTCGATGGGACCGACCTTTCCGGCTGGGAACTCGACAAGTCGAAGGATGGCAAGGAGTGGGTGGTTCGTGATGGCAGTATGGAGTGCGTGCCCGGCTCTGGATACATTAAGACGAAGAAACAATTCGGTGACTGCCAGCTCCACATCGAGTAGGCAGCTCCGGCCGAGGTCCGTGGGTATGGCCAAGGCCGCGGTGACAGCGGGGTGTTCCTGATGAGGCGGACAGAGATCCAAGTCTTGGATATCCACCATAACCGGAACTATCCAGATGGAATGGCCGGTTCGGTCTATGCGGTCAATCCTCCGATGGCGAACGCCTTGCGCCGCCTTGCGCCCACTAGGTGAGTTCAACGGCTACGACATCATCTTCCACCGGCCGATTTTCAAGGAGGGCGAGCTGGTCGATGAAGGAAGATTTACGGTGCTGTGCAATGAAGTGTTGGTTCAGGACTCCACGCCGTTGGAAGGCGGCGGTGGCCACAAAGATCGGTCGAAACCGAAAGAGTACCCCGATGTTGGACCGTGGCCGCTGCCGAAGCGAGAAGCGAGCGATCAAGGGCGGCACCGATGGCCGGCTGACTGAAGAATCGGCTATGGCCAAGCACGCCGAAACTGCCACGGAGGTCTGTGAGCATGCGAATTCGCTGAGAAGCGACGATGTTGCCGAGTTCTACCGGACGGTGGAGTCGCTCGTCTATGCCTCAAATGACGGGGCACTTGAACGGGCGACTGAGCTAGCGGGCGCTTATGCGGCAAGTCTGCGGGGGTTCCGGCGGCAGGTCTTGAGGCGAAAAAGGGAGAAGTGCTGAAGATGAAGCAATGTCTGGACTACAGGATCAAGCACGGCCATCTTGGCCAAATCTTTGCAGCCGGAGCCAAGGTCGCTGGCCTGGTGGAGCGCCTAGGCTGGAACAAGAAGAAGTAGGTAGGACTATTGGGAGATGGTCCGGCTTGGTCGCGGGGCGTTGGATGCCTTAGACCGGTCGGGGCGATACATTCCCTTCGATTTGTTCTTCGCGGACTTGGTTTGATTCGGGTCGGCGCTGACGACGTGAGGTGCGACGATCGAGGCCTCACAGTGCGGGCAAGGTCCGGGAGTGCTGTTGTCGTTGCCGCGGAGTGTCGCGAGTTTCAGTCCGCAAGCTGGGCATGGAAATTCGAGAGTCTCGGTCTCGCTGACGTGGAAGGCCTGATCAGCTGAAGTTTTCCTCGTAGCGGCCGGGATACCCTCTTGGGGGGAGGCGGCTTCGGTCGCTTCCGGGCGTCTAGCGGGAAGTTTGGCGGCGCGGGGACGGAGGTCAATCCGGTCCCCATCAAGATTCGGGCGCTCACCTGAGGAGCCACCCATCGTTGGAAGGGGGGGCCAGCTGGGATCCTGTGCTGCCTTGTCGATACTATCGAGGTAAGCAGGTTTGGACGTCTGGTGCGCGAACGGATCCGAGCTGTCGGAAATGATGTTGGATACTTCCTCAGGCATTCTGTAAACTATCTGCAAATGCGCCGACTATCAATGTTATAATAATTAAACTTAATTACAAATTTTTCTCTAAAGTGATCACACATTCAAGGTGCTTTGTTTGTGGGAACAGGTCGAATGGGAGGCACCGTGTCGGATGATAGCCGCCTTCGGTGAAGGCTATCAGGTCGCGGGCTTGGGTGGCTGGGTTGCAGGAAACGTAGACGACACGACGAGGTCCGAACGCGAGTAATTGTTCAAGGAACTCGGGACTACTTCCCTTCCTCGGAGGGTCAATGAGGACGGTGGTTTCGTAGTGATCAATGTCTAGATCGTCGAAGACTTTTTCCGCGCTGGCAGCTAGAAACGTGGCGTTTTCAATGCCGTTTTGGTTGGCATTGAGTCTGGCCCAGTCCGCTGAGGTTTCACTAATTTCGACACCGATGACCCGCTCGAACGACTTTGCACAAGTCAGGGCGAAGAGACCGCTTCCACAGTAGGCATCGACGAGGTAGCGAAGGCCCCCTTGCGAGGCTTCTCCCGCTACATACTTGGTGAACTCGGGTAGGATGGAGGGATTGTTCTGGAAGAAATCACCGGCGAGGAAGGAGAATTTGAGATCTCCGACTGTCTCGTGTGCGACAGTCTTAGGATTGGTGACGATGGTGCCGTCGGCATCGCGGATCAGCAAGGTGACACCCTTTTTGGCTTTTCTACAGGTGTCTCTGGCCGCTTCGCGGATCGCTGGAAGAGCTTCGTTGATGGCATCACTGGCGATAGGGCAGTGGGGCACATCGACGAGATGGCTACGGCTACCGCTTTGGAGAAAGCCAATCTCGGTGATCTTGCCATCACGGGGTTTTTTGAAGTGTGGAGTGATTTTCGAGCGATAGCCATACTCAAGCGGAGAGGGCATCGGGGCCTCTACCTCCAGAGCAGTGATGCCGCCAGTACGGGCGAGGACTTCTGCGACTTGATCGCGTTTCCAAGCGAGTTGGGCCTCGTAGCTTAGGTTCTGGTATTGGCAACCTCCGCAGATTCCAAACAGGGAGCATTTTGGTTCGATCCGATCCTTGGACGGTTCGAGAACTTCGAGGAGGTCAGCTTCCGAGTAGGAGGCATGATTGCGGTAGATCCGGGCTCGGACGAGCTCTCCTGGAAGGCAAGATGGGACAAAGATGACCCAGGCGGATTCTCCGTCTCGCGCGACTCCCTGACCGAGGTTGGACAGAGATTTGATCCGTAGTTCCAGTTCGTGGTGGTACGGATATGGATCGGGCCGGAAATTTCGGTGGGGCTGGCGGCTTGGCTTTTGGCTCACAGCTTGCTAGTGTGCGATCAAGCATTGAAAAAGCAAGAGCCTTGAGGGCGAGTATTTAGTTGATTCGAGGTGCTAGTAAGCGAATTAGATTACACCATCCTCACCGACTTCGGTGAGCTACCCATTATGCATGCCCGCAATAAGCTGATCCATCGGTCGCCTGCCCGAGTTCTAATTGCTTCGATTCTGACGCTGATGGCTTGGGCGATGTTTCTCGTTGGCCTCGGAGCCGCGATCTGGGGCTTTTTTGATAGTCAAGAGCGCCTGATTCAAGGCCTTCTCGTGCTGGTCGTTGCGGTGGTGGTTCGGATTGTTAAAGGTGTCGTTGGGGCACCTTTACGCTGTGCAGTCTGTGCCAATCCGGTGTTTGCGGAAAAAAACTGTTCCAAGCATCGAACGGCGAAGAGCTTCCTCGGGCTCAGCTATGCAGTGCCAGTGGCATTTTCCTGTCTTTGTAGGGCAAGGTTCCGATGCATCTACTGTGGTGAGGTCAATCCCCTCACCCGGGCGCCAGTGGGGGGACGTAAAAGGGCATAGGTCGCATACTGCGAGCGTCGGCGAAGGGGGGGGGAAGCAAGCAGGCAGGCAGGCGCTGGCTGTTCTGCTCCGCGCGTCAGGAATCGATGTTGCTAGAAGAGGTGTAGCTCTTCAGTCACACCTTAGCAGCTACTTCGCCTTCGGGGCCGGAATCCCCTTCCGCATGCTGTCCCAACCATCTGTCAGCCCTTTGGAAATGAAGTCTGCCAGGAAGTCCGCGACCAGTTCGTGACCGAGGTTGTTGATGTGCCAAGGATCGAAGTAGCCAGTGGTTGCTGGGTCTTTCTCCGTCTGAACCCGAACATCATCCTGATTGAGGCCTTCGTAGGCGTATCGTAAATCGACGGGAATAAGCTTGGCCTTGTCGCGGGCGAACTTGCGCAACTCGTTGGTCAGCTTTTTGAAGGCATAGTGGTCAAAGTCGTAAATGTCGTGGAAAATTGGATGGATGGCGAAAATCACCGGCACATTTGGAGCCTTCGCTTGGGAAATTTTCCGAATTTGGAGGATTTCATCCTGGATCTCGTCCTCGTAGACAGCGGCCAGAAGCTTATGCCAATTCCACGGTATCAACCCCTGCCCCTCGACGATCGAGCTGTAGTTGCCCTCCCACTCCTTCCCGGCTGGGGCACGCGCACGAATCCGCCTCTTCTCGCGGATTCCGAAAGCCGTTTTTGCCATGGCGTCCAGCAGATGCGACTTCGGCTCATAAAAATACCTCGCCAACTCGCCGCTGGCATCGTGATAGACTGGATGTGCGGGGTCATTGAGGACATATGACCAAATGACCAGATCAGGATCATAGCGATAGGCATCCTGCTCAAACACCGCCAGTTCCTGAACCGTCGAGTAACCGGTGACTGCCAGCAACAAGACCTCAAACCGTTTGTCCGGGCTTGTCGTTGCTGCAGCTGGCCCTAGGTGCTCTAGCAGAGACGGAGCAACGGCATTCAGTTTCTCCTCTAACTGCCACGCATACTGCTGGCCCCAGTCCGCTCCTTGTCCGGCGGCTACGGAATCTCCAATTACCACGATCCGGTAGACGCCCTCAGCTTTCTCCTCCTCCCAATCGTGTCCTAGATAGCCATGTTTGTTCGAGTTGACGTGCTCCGGATTGTATTGATAAATCCGCCCAGGCCGGTCGGATTTCTGGAAAACTAACTGCCTGTCGGCCTCGTATTTCTCTGTTAGAGCCTGGACATCTACCGCATGACGGGAACGAAGGAAGACTTCGCAGACGACGGAAAATACAGCGAGCACTAGGAAGATGGCTACAAGGCCGAAAATCAGGCGGCGACGGGCTGGATGGGAATCACTCAAATCGAATTGATTACGGATAGATCGAGATTCTAGATCAACAGTTATCCGCAGCCAAGCCTGATTTCTTCCGATTGTCAGAGCAAAATGATTTTCCTATCTGCCAGCGGAAGGCTAGGATGTGCCGTTGTGAGTTATCAGGTCTTCGCCAGAAAATATCGCCCTCGTACCTTCCGTGAACTCCTCGGACAGGACCACGTCGTCACGACCCTCGAGAATGCGATTAAGCAGGACAGGCTAGCCCATGCCTACCTATTTGTCGGCCCTCGCGGCACCGGGAAAACCTCTACAGCGAGGATCTTCGCCAAAGCGCTCAACTGCCCAGGCGGCCCCAGTGTCGACTTCGATCCCGATGATCCCTTATGTATCGAGATCGCCGAGGGCCGGTCCCTTGACGTTCTCGAAATCGACGGAGCCTCGAACAATGGCGTCGAGCAGGTGCGCGAACTCCGCGAGACCGTCGCCTACGCGCCGGCCAGCGGGAAGTTCAAGATCTACTACATCGATGAGGTCCACATGCTCAGTAATGCGGCCTTCAATGCCCTGCTTAAGACGCTCGAAGAGCCGCCGGCGCACGTGAAATTCGTCTTCGCCACGACCGAGGCCCACAAGGTCCTGCCAACGATCATCTCGCGTTGCCAGCGCTTCGACCTCAGCCGCATCGCACCTGGCATCATCGCAGACCACCTGCTCTATATCGCTAAGGAAGAGGGCATCGTGCTCGAAGAACTAGCCGCCCACAGCATCGCCCGTGGAGCCGAAGGAGGCATGCGCGACGCCCAGTCAATGCTCGATCAACTGGTCGCATTCTGCGGAGAAAAGATCACCGAAGACGACGTTCTGAGCATTTTCGGTTTCAGCGCCCACGAGACCATCGCGCAATTGAGCGCCCACCTTCTCAACGAGGATGCCGCCTCTGCACTGCGTATGGTTGGCGAACGAGCCGAGGCCGGCAAAGATCTGCAACGCCTGCTCACTGACCTCATCGCCTGGATTCGAACGCTCATTGTCTATGGAGTCGATCCCAACGGCGCAACCAAGGGCGCGTCTCCTGAGGCTGTCGCAACGCTTCAGGAACAGGGAGGCAAGGTCGGCAATGACCGTCTTCTCGCCGCTATCGAAGCCTTGGCCGAGGCCGAAGCCAACATGCGCTGGGCTCCAGACAAGAAGCTCCACTTCGAGATCGCCGCGGTGAAGGCCTGCCAAGCCATCGGTGCCACCTCGATCAGCGACATCATTCACATGCTCGGTGGCGGTGGCGGTACTGGTGGAGCAATCCCGCCGACCTCGCCTCCCCCGGCGGGACAAGGTCCCACACAGGGGGGGCCGGTTTCGCCAGCACCTGCACCTGCGGGACAAGGCGGACCTTCTGATCCCGCACCTGCCCCAGCACCTAGCGCGCCCTCTGCCAGTAGCGCTGGGTCCGAGCCCACAGCGAGCGCAACGCCTACCGCCGAGACAGCTGGTGGGGTCGCTGTAGCCGCCGCAGCGACTACTCCTCCCGCAGTAGCCGAGGCCCCGCCCACACCAACGTCCGCTGTAGCTCCTTTGAAATCAGCGGCTACACCGGCTCCACTTGCCCCCGAGGAGCGCCCCTCCCTGGCTGCCGCCATGGCCGAGATCGAGGAGGAGAATGCCAACGTGTCCGACGCTCCTGAGCCAGTCGCAACTTCGGACGCCGTAGATTCCACTCCAGCCGAAACCGCACCTCCTTCCGATCCAGCCCAAGCTCTGATCGAAGCTCCAGTCGTCGCTACGTCCGACGCAGAAATCTGGACCAAGGCGCTCGCCTCGATCGAGACCCAGGCACCTCTGGTCGCCGCGTGGGCCGAACTGGCGCACGACCTCGGAGTCGACAACGACACGCTGACCTTGGGATTCGCAGCAGAAAACCAAGGCGCTCTCGAAAGCCTAGAACGTCCCTCGACCAAGGACACCCTAATCTCCATCGTGACTGAGTCAGCGGGACGTCCGCTGAAGCTCTCCCTGATAATCAAAGACGGCCTTGCTCCGATGGCTACGGTCAATCTTCAGGACGCACCAGCACCAGTTGCCCAAGCACCCGCACCCGGAACTCCCGGTGCCGCCACACCGACGACTGCAGGCGAGGGTGGAGGCGTAGTCGACGCGCAGAAGGAAGACTTTTACAAAGATCCGTTGATCAATGACGCGGTCGAGATCTTCTCCGCCACCCTCGAAGAGCGGAAAAAGGCTTGATGCCCCCCGCCCATGGCGGAATATCGATCAAATCCAACAACTTCCCACCTACCCAGAATTATGAACATCGCCAAGATGATGAAGCAGGCTCAGCAAATGCAGTCCAAAATGCAGACCATGCAGGAGGAGCTCGGTAACCGCACCGTTGAGGCCTCTGTCGGAGGCGGCAAAGTCACCGTCGAAGCTACCTGCGGCGGCGACGTCAACTGGATCAAGATCGACCCAGCAGTGGTCGATCCCGAGGATGTCGAAATGCTCGAAGACCTTGTCTTGAGCGGTGTTAAGCAGGCCATCGAGAAGGGCAAAGTAATTGCCGCAGAGGAAATGAAGTCTGCCACCGAGGGCATGGGACTTCCTCCTGGGATGGGATTTTAGGCAGACGGGTGGAAGGCTCGTCCTGTTCACCCCGAATCCTCCCCATCATGATCCTCTTAAGAGTTCTCATCACGGGCGTTCTCGCCCTTGTCTTTTTGTCCCCCACCCTTGCTGAAGAGAAGGGCTGGACCACTCTGTTCGACGGTACTTCGCTAGACGGATGGAAGTCCAATGACGAGAATCCCGGCGGCTTCAACATCGTCGATGGCGAACTGAAGGTCACCGGCAAGCGGTCGCACTTGTTCTACGTCGGAGCCGATGGCAAGGCGTCGTTCAAGGACTTCGAGATCAGGTTGCAGATCAAGACCCTGCCGAAGGCGAACTCGGGAGTCTACCTCCACACAGAATTCCAAGAGTCCGGCTGGCCCGACAAAGGCTACGAGTGCCAAGTCAACGCCACCCACAAGGATCCGAAGAAAACTGGTAGCCTCTACGGAATCTCGAATATCTACGTCAAGCCGGACGACACTGAGCACGCAGCTGGCACGACCTTCACCGACGAAAAGACCGGCACCAACCAAGTCCGCGCCAAAGCGCCGAACACCGATGGTGAGTGGTTTGACTACCACATCATCGTCCAAGGCAAGACCATCACGATCAAGGTCAACGGCGAGACCACCGTGACCTACACCGAGCCTGCCGACGGCAGCCTACCGAACGCGAAGCAGCCCGGTCGCAAGCTCAGCGAAGGAACCTTCGGTATCCAGGCACACGACCCCGACAGCGTCGCCTACTACAAGAATATCCGCGTAAGGCGCCTGTAGCTTCGAATAGGTTCGACGCCGGTTGTCGTCATCATGCCTGCACGCTCCACTTTACTGCTTGAGCGAGACGAATTTGAAACACAAAGACCTCGCCATCGTCGAGGAGGAGGGGGCCGAGTAGGCGAGCTGCGCCTTGAAGCTCCTGCAGTCCAAGGGCGAGTTGATTTATCGCCCGATGTCTCCAAGCCGTATCCGCCCACACCGTCTCTTCTCCAAAGCCATCCCCGTTCCACACCACCGGTTGCCCACATCCAGACTTAGCTCGCTGAAAGCTCGGTCTGGAATGACATGATCTCACAGCTGATCTCCATGACGACAAAGTCAGCTCACCCTAAGGATGAACGAAAATCGAGGCCACAATAGCTTCACGTTATTCGCGCACGTAGGCTAGGCTAGAGAAGCATTCCCTGCTCACCAGGTGCTGGGGCTTCTCCGCTGTCAGGCTGGGCTGCGTCGCCTGCGAGGAGAGCTGCGAAGCCAGCCTCGTCGAGCACCGTGACGCCTAACGATTCGGCCTTGGTCAGTTTCGAGCCGGCTTTCGCGCCTGCGAGCAGGTAGGAAGTCTTGCCGGAAACGGAGCCGGAAACCCTGCCGCCGAGGTCTTCGATGAGTCCTTTGAAGTGATCACGCGATTGGCTCAGCGTTCCGGTGATGACCCAGGTGGTATCGGTGAAATCAGGGCCGCCGGAGTTGTCGCTCGCTGGTCGCTCCTTGGTTGGGTTGTAATTTCGGGACACGGGGTCGAGTTGCAGGTCTCCCATACGCGCCAGCTCGGCGGCGCCGGCTTCGGAGGCGAAAAAATCGAGGACGGAGCGGGAGGCGACCGGACCAACGTCGGCGTTGATTTCGAGTGCGGCGAGTTCGGCTTCGAGTTCGACGATCTTGCCTTTGATTTTATCGAATTTCTTCTTCCGTTCAGCTTTCTCCTCGTCATCCTTCGGCGGCTTGGAGCGGTTACGCGGGGAGATGTCGCTTTGCTCGGCTTTGAGCTCGGAGATGTCGACGACTTTCTGTAGGACTTCGGATCCCGGGAGGTCGGAGAATTTTTGGTGGAGTCGAGCGAGTTCCTTGGCTGCCGATTCGCCTACATTGGGAATGCCGAGGCCGAAGATCCAGCGGTAGAGAGGTTGCTCCCGCCGGGCGTGGTCAAGACTGGCGAGTAGGCCTTCGGCCCTTTTTTCTCCAAGACGGCGGGGTTTGGACTCTTCACCGGACTGCAGTTTGGCGGCGTCGAGTTCGAGGTTCGGGAGGGTTTCGATGTTGACCTTGCTAGCGTCGAAGAGCTCGATGGGGGAGAGGGCCATGCCGCTTTCGACTAGCTTGATGGCAACGGCATCACCGACGCCATCGAGGTCGAGTGCCTTACGCGCGGCGAAGTGCTTGATGCGGGTCACGGCTTGAGCCGGACAGGTGAGGTTGGTGCAGCGGAGGGCGACGAATCCGTCGGCTTGGGAAACTGGTGTTTGGCAGCTTGGGCAGACTCCGCCGACGGCATCGAATAGGACGTAGGGCTTGGAGTCATTCGGACGCTTGTCTTTGCGGAGCACTTTGACCACGGCGGGGATGATCTCGCCAGCCTTCTCGACGACGACGGTGTCACCAATCCGCACGTCTTTGCGCGAGATCTCGTCCTGGTTGTGCAGGGTGGCACGGGACACGGTGGCGCCGGAGACGAAGACTGGTTCGAGTTCTGCGACGGGAGTGAGCACGCCGGTCCGTCCGACTTGGATGGTGATGGCCTTGATGGTGGTCTCGCGTTGCTCCGGTTGGAATTTATAGGCGGCGGCCCACTTCGGGAATTTTGATGTGGCTCCGAGTTTCCGGTGGAGGCCGAGTTCGTTGACCTTGATGACTGCCCCGTCGGTTCCGTAGGCAAAGTCGTGCCGGTCTTGATCGAGCTGGAGCACGGCAGCAACGAGATCGTCTACGGTGGAGACTTTTTTCAGCCAAGACGTCGCCTTGAATCCGAAGCTGGGCAGGGCTTGGTGGAAGTCCCACATGGTGTCGTAGGTGGCTCCCTCGACGAGGCCGAAGCTGTGGAAGATGCAGTCGAGTGGGCGTTCGGCGACGAGCTTGGGATCGAGTTGCTTCAGGGTGCCAGCGGTGGCGTTGCGGGGATTAATGAAGGCATCGATTCCTGCGGCCTGGCGCTGTTCGTTGAGTTCGGCGAAGGGGGCATCCTCCATAAATACTTCTCCGCGGACTTCGAAGACCGATGGAAAATCGCCGCTGAGCTTCAGAGGAATACTCCGAATGGTGCGGATATTCTGGGTGATGTCGTCTCCGGTGGAGCCATCTCCGCGGGTGGCCGCGTATTCGAGAACGCCATTCCGGTAGAGGATCGAGACTGCGACGCCGTCGATCTTTGGTTCGATGCATAGATCGACATCGAGCGTGCCGAGGTTACGACCGAAGCGGCCGTGCCACTCGACCAGCGCGGCGGCGCGGTTATTGTGGCCGGCAAGGGCGAGTTCGTCTTCCTTGAGTTCGTGGATATCCTCGATTGAAAGCATCGGCACTGGATGCTGGCGTTGTTCGAAGCCATCGAGCGGAGCTCCGCCGACACGCTGGGTAGGGGAGTCGGGGGTGAGTAGGTCTGGGTGGGTGAACTCGAGTTTTTTCAGTTCACCGAGAAATGCGTCGTATTCGGCGTCACTGACTTCGGGCTTGGCCTCGAGATAGTAGAGCCGGTTGTGGTGCTCGAGCTGCTCGCGGAGCTCGTCGATTCTCGCTTCGGCAACGGTGCGGTCGTCCATGGGGAACTATCGCTAGAACCACCGGACTGTCACGGTCAACCGAACGGTCGGGATCTATTTTTTGCCGCCTGGCGGATCGGCGTCGGGGCTACTATCGCCTTCGGCCTTTCTTGCCTCTTCTTCGAGGCGCTCGCTGAGCCATTGCTTGATCATGCTCTGATAGTTCAGGTAGCGGCTACGGGCGACGCGCTTGACGCGGGCGAGCATACGGGGATCGAAGCGAAGGGTGATCGTCGTTGACTCTCGCACGTCTGGTTTGAGGAGCGATGCGTTGATCAGGTCAGGGGCGAGTTCGGTTCGAGCCCAAAAGGCCGCCTCCTCGTTCTCGTCCTTAAAGTCAGGGATCTCTTCCCAGCTGGCGATGCTCTTCACGATCTAAAAATGGATGGGTGTAGTTAACCGTGGAGTTCGGTATTTTTCCGCAGGTAGAACCCGGCCTCTTTCTCGCTCATGTCGCGGGCGAGGACGACGCGGTAGTTTTTTCCGTTGGTCCAGAAGACGCTGAGGATGTCTCGTCCGCCGATACTCTTGCCGAGACAGAAGTAGCGGGCATCGTCACCAGCAAGCTTCTCATCAGGGAGGATGCGGAGGGCAAAGGGATCCTCAAAGGATTCCTCGATCTCACGAGGGGAGATTCCCTTGAGATCAAAAGTTACGTCTAGCCAGTCGAATTCCATCTATAAGTAGGTTTGACGCAGGGTAGCTAAGAACCGATGGGTTCATAGACATTATTCCCTCTACATAAGCCCCACCCTAAGCATGCACCATCGCTGGGGGGAGGCAAACCGGAATCCCATCATGCTTACCATCGGAATTGACAGCGGCACGCAGAGCACTAAGGCCATTATCCTAGATACAGAGACCGGCGACATCCTCGCTAGTTCTCAGTACGAATACGATCTCGTCGCTGGTTTGCCCGAGGGGCATCTGGAGCAACGCCCATCGGATTGGGTCACGGCGACGGAGGGATGCATCAAGGATTGCCTCGAAGCTATCGGCGAGCGGCGTTCGGAAGTTCGCGGCATTGGGGTCAGTGGGCAGCAGCACGGTCTGGTCGCTCTTGACGAAAAAGGCCAGCCGGTTCGTGACGCGAAGCTGTGGTGCGACACCTCGACGATTGCCCAGTGCGAGGCCTTCGCGGCTGAGTTCGGTGGGGCAGAGGGGCTGATTAAGGCTGCCGGAAACACGATCCTTCCGGGCTACACGATTCCAAAGCTCCTCTGGATGAAGGAGAACGAGCCGGATAACTTTGCCAAGACCAAGTCGATCTTGCTCCCGCATGACTACCTGAACTTCTGGCTCACCGGCACCAAACGGATGGAGTATGGCGACGCCAGCGGCATGGGAATTCTCGATATCCGCACTCGGCAGTGGAAGACCGAACTGATCGAATTCGTCGATTCGTCGGTGCAGGCCATGCTTCCTGAATTGGGATCTTCGAATGCGCCGCACGATCAACTGAAGCCGGAACTGGCCAAGGCGTGGGGGCTTGCTTCGAATGTCGTCGTCAGTGCCGGTGGCGGTGACAATATGATGGGCGCGATCGGCACGGGCAATACCCAGCCCGGCGTGATCACTGCAAGTTTCGGAACTTCGGGCACTCTCTATGGATGTGCGGGCGAGCCGATCATCGATCCGATGGGCGAGGTCGCGGCCTTCTGCGACAGCACCGATCAGTGGCTGCCACTGGTCTGCACCATGAACGTCACGGTGGTCACTGAAAGCACCCGCAACTTGTTCGGCTGGGATATTCCCAAGCTCGAAGAGGCGGCGGCGGCGACACCCGCTGGCGCGAATGGTCTGACCTTCCTTCCCTACCTGAATGGCGAGCGGACTCCGAACCTGCCTGCGGGCAAGGGGGTGCTGCATGGTCTCCAACCTGGCAACATGACTCCTGAGAATATGCTTCGCGCGGCGATGGAGGGCGCGACCCTCGGGCTCGCTTACGGGCTCGGTCGCTTCCGCGAGTTAGGCATGGACCCGACCGAGATCCGACTGACTGGTGGTGGTTCGCAGAGTGCTGCTTGGCGTCAGGTGGCAGCCGATTGCTTTGATACCGAGGTGGTCTGCCTACGGACTGCCGAAGGAGCCAGCCTCGGGGCGGCCATCCAAGTTACTCATGTCGTTGGTGGCGAAGACTACGACGCCTTGACCGGTCGTCTTGTCGCACTCGACGAGTCGTCCCGCGCCGCGCCGATCGCCGAGAACCGCGACCTCTACGCTGAGCGTTTGGAGCAGTTCTCCGAGATGACCGGCGTTCTCCGCGACGGTGGATTTCTTTAAGCCTTGCCATTCCTGATGTCCGACAAGCCGCTCAAGCGACTCGCTGAGAATGGCCCCTTGATCGGAGGTGTCGCTGGGACGCTGATGCGGGGTTTAGGCAAGACTCTGCGTTTCGAGATCGAGGACTGCAGTGGCATGCTCAGTCACGGTGGGCATCCGGGAGGAGTCATCTGGGTTGCTTGGCACAATCGGGTAGTCATTCTTCCCGAGTTCTACCGGCAGCATTTGTTCCATCGGCCCGGCACAGTCATGACCAGCGATAGTCGCGATGGTCGTGTCATCGCCGAGGTCATGGCGACCTATGAGGTTCGTGCTGTGCACGGCTCGTCCTCGAAAGGTGGTAGACAGGCTCTACTCGGGGCAGTCCGCGCGATTCGGCAAGGCCGGGAATTGGTGGTCACTCCGGATGGTCCGAGAGGTCCCCGCTACGAACTCGAGCCCGGCTTGATCAAGCTGGCTCAGATTACCGGTGCGCCGCTGTTCCTAGTTGGGCTTCGGCCGCGTTCGTCGTGGAGGCTCGAAAAGTCATGGGACCGCTTGCACATTCCCCGGCCCTTTAGCACTGTAGACGTTGAGTTGCCTCCTCTGGAGATCATCGACCCCGCGGCCGAAGTCGAAAGCGAGAGGCAGCGCATCGAACAGCGAATGATCGAGATCAATGGCGGAACGGATTGACGGAAAGAAGGTATCGGGGGCAGTCCTCGAAGAGTGCCGTGCAGAAATAGCTCGGCTCGATGGACAAGGAAGGAAACCCGGCCTTGCCGTAGTGCTCGTCGGCTCGGACCCGGCGTCCCAGGTTTACGTCGGCTCGAAGGAGCGGACCTGCACCGACCTCGGCATGCACTCGAAGAAGCTGGAGTTTCCGGCCGATATGTCTCAAGACGACTTGCTCCAAGCGGTCGCAGATCTAAATGCCGATCCGGCGATCCACGGCATCCTCGTTCAGTCGCCACTTCCTAAGCACCTGGATGAAGGCCTTGTCGTCCGTGCTATCGACCCGGCCAAGGATGTCGACGGATTCCATCCGGAGAACGTTGCCAAGCTCGCGCTCGAAGACACCTCGGGATTTGTTCCGTGCACACCGCTTGGTTGCCAGCGTTTGCTCGAAGCCTACGATATCAGCCCGCAGGGCAAACACGTGGTCATCGTTGGTCGCAGCCTGATCGTCGGTAAGAGTCTCGCACTGCTGCTCATGGCCAAAGGCGAGTGGGCCAATGCTACGGTAACCGTGGCGCACTCCCGCACTACGGATCTTCCCTCCGTCACCCGCCAGGCCGACATCCTCGTCGCCGCCGTCGGTGTGCCCGAGATGATCAAGGCGGAGCACGTTCGCGATGGCGCCGTCGTCATCGACGTCGGAGTCAATCGTGTCGACGACCCGAGCAAAAAACGCGGCTACCGGCTGTGCGGTGATGTTGATTTCGCAGAGGTCGAGCCATTGGCATCAGCGATCACGCCAGTGCCCGGTGGTGTCGGCCCGATGACCATCGCCATGCTTATGCGCAATACGGTCAAGGCCTGCGATCAGGCTGGCTAGCACAGGGCGGCTAGTTTTCTGCAGGCGCATACATGAAGCTGGAGAAAGATGGTGCGCGAACAGTCTCACCAGTCTTTAGGCCAGCGCGCATCAGCAAAAAAAACCGGCGCCCCTCACGCAGGGCGCCGGCGATCAGTTACAGGGCTCGAAATTAGCGGCGGCGGCGAAGGCCGAAACCGGCTACGCTGAGCAGCACGAGGAAAGCTGCGGAAGGCTCGGGCACGGCCTCAAAGGTCCAGTCGAGCAACACACCACCCTGAGGCGAGTTGCCGAATGAACCAGGGGACTGGCTTGAGACCGACGCGACCATCTGATAGAGGTTGCCGGATGAGAGGATGACCGAATCTGCGAAACTGGTCGAGCCGCCGGAGCCGCCGGAGCCGCTAGTATTGCTTCCCGCAGCCGGGCCGCTGTAGGAGAACAAGCTAACGCCATTCTCCAAGAGCTCGAAGCTCGAGTTTACTCCGTAGAAGGAACGAGCGACACCGTTGAAGTCCAGCGTGCTGCCGGAGTCGGCGTAGAAGGTGAAGTCGTAAACGGATTCGACAGTGCCGAAGTAGGGGTTCTCAGACGAACTCCGGCCGTATGTGTTCAAGTCAGCCGAGCCGGACCAGAGTCCAATCGATGAAGTCTGCGAGGCGTAGAAGGTGGAAATTCCTTCAGTCGCTCTGAAGTAGGCAAACTCTGCGGTCGGATTGCGCAGGCCGACGAAGCTACTACTGCCGTAGGAGTCGCTGTCGGCTTCAACGAAACGATTGTCATCGACAAGGATAAGTTGCGCACTGGCGCTCGAGATTCCCAGACCAAACGTGACAATGACTACTGAAATAATTCTAAGCTGACTCATAACAACTCTAATATAAGGCTATTTTTATTTTCATCAAAATATTTATATATTTCATAATTCACAGAATTCGGAGAGCGGAAGGAGAGCGCGGCGCTCGCTACTCGCTCGTCTATGCGCAGACGAGGTCACGTGGTCGGTCCTCTTCGTTTGCCTCGATAGGCATCAGCCATTACCCCGGTTCCCGGTGGTGTCGGGCAATGACCATCGCTATACCTTTGCGCAATACCGTTAAGGCCTGCGATCAGTCTGTCTAGCGGACGCCGTCGAACTGGGGCGGGAGCCTACATGGAACCATCCAGTTGGAGCGTCGGACAACTGTGGACAGGCTGGCCCTCGGGCGTAGAATACCGGCAACGTAAAAGAACGTAGGCACTATGAGCGACGCAACAGCAGCAATCTGGACCGCTTCGGGGGACTTCACTGACATCCACTACGAGACCACTGGGGACGGAGTCGCTCGGATCACTATCGCGCGGCCTGAAGTGCGCAATGCCTTCAGGCCACAGACCGTCCGTGAGATGTTGGCGGCGTTTGATCTCGCGCATGACGATGGCAGTGTCGGTGTCATCGTGTTGCGCGGGGAAGGCGACCTCGCCTTTTGTTCCGGTGGCGATCAGAAAGTCCGAGGCGACGGCGGATACGTTGGCGAAGACGGTGTGCCGCGGCTGAACATCCTCGACGTGCAGAAGAAGATCCGCGGCATTCCCAAGCCGGTAATCGCTTCAGTCGCCGGCTACGCGATCGGTGGTGGCCACGTGCTGCACATCGTCTGCGATCTGACCATCGCAGCCGACAATGCTCGCTTCGGACAGACCGGCCCCAAGGTAGGATCGTTCGACGGCGGACTCGGTTCTAGTTACCTGGCGCGGATCGTCGGCCAGAAGAAGGCTCGGGAGATCTGGTATCTCTGCCGCCAATACGATGCCAAACAAGCCGAGGATATGGGCTTAGTAAATACCGTCGTGCCGCTTGCCGAGCTGGAGGCCGAGACACTGAAGTGGTGTTACGAAATTCTCCAGCACTCGCCAATGGCGTTGCGTTGTCTCAAGGCCGCGCTCAATGCAGACTGCGATGGTCAAATGGGACTTCTCGATCTCGCTGGCAACGCGACCTTGCTTTACTACCTCTCCGAAGAGGCGAAGGAAGGAAAGAACGCCTTCGTAGAAAAGCGCGATCCTGACTTTAGTAAATTTCCGCGCTTCCCTTAGGCTCCAGAACTGACCACAATACTTTATGAACCTCCTTCTCCCCCGGTGGATCATTGTTCTCGCATTGATCCTGACCTTTAGTTTCCCCCTCCTACGTGCGGAGGAGCTGGCCGACGAGGTCGAGGCGCTGACTGGTCAGCACACCCGTCTTGTCTGGACCGCAGTTGCCGAAGAGGGAGTCGAGGACAAGGACGGCGTCGGTTCCGGGCATCTGCTACTGGGCTTCGATAGCCAGGATGGGGATGGAATCCGTCCCATTCTGACGGAAGAGGGAAACTACAGAAGTCCGCTACTTAGTGGGGATGGCAATCTCGTGCTGTTCTCGACAAGAAGCGTTTCAGGTGCCGATGCGGATGAGTCGTTAGGGATCGAGATCGTCGTTCGCGCAGTTCGTTTCAGTGGCGGCTTCGCCACCCAACTTGGCAACGGCTATGCGGTGGATGTGATCACGGATTCCGAGACCGAGGTCGAGTGGGTCTATGCCCTCGACGATTTTTCCACAGACAGTAGCGGTTCGGTGGTGGCCGACAGCCTCATTCGATTTCCTCTGAATGCTCCAGAGCGGCGCGAGTCCGTCTGGTCGGGGCGGCCCCTGCCGCTCCAGGCGGTGAGTGTCTCGGATGACACCAAAGCTATTTTCGCCAGCTTGCCCGAAAGGAAAATCGTGCGATTTGACGTGGCTTCAGGTGCTTGGTCGGATGCGTTCGACGGGCTGGCTGCAACGGTGTCTCCCGGAGCCGATGACGGCGCATTGGTGCTTACCTCGGACGGGCTTGGCGGGCAGATGATTTCGAACACAGTTCCGGTTGGTCCGGTGCTCGGGCTTGACCAAGCCATGCGCAAGGGCTGGTCGGTGCGTCATCTTAGGTTCTCGAATCGATCTGAGATCATGGTTTTGACTGGGCCTTACCGTCAGGGGGTCAATGCGGCATCGGAAGTCTGTATCGGCAGGCTTTCTGGAGACCGTTCGTCCGTGACCAATTGGGTTCAGCTCACCGAGGACATTCGGGCCGACTACAGCCCCGATATCTGGGTCGGCGAAGTGGTGAGCAAGAAGGCCAAGCCAGTCGTTCCTTCTCAACCGGTGGCACCCACGCCCATTCGCTCCGCGCCCACTTCCCTCGAAAACCGGTTGGCCGGTTTGGGGCTCGAAGCGCCCAAGGGGCTTCGCATGCCTGCTCCGAGTTCACCAGTTCAACAACCAGCCCTGCCGATTCCTTGGCCTGTGGTGAAATCCCCGGGCGGCATTCTCTGGGAGAACGGCTTCAAGGATAGTTTCCGAACCGGCCAGTTCGTTGCCATGGGGCGTGCTCGCTATGGACGCTTCGGCGAGATGTTGCCTTCAGGCGGAGCCTTCGTCGCAGACGAGAGTACCGCAGCGGCGATGAACAAGACGATGCGGAAAGGGGGCGAGTTCACAGTAGAGCTTGTCATCTCCGGGCCATCGTCCAAGGAACCGCAGACGATCTTGCGCGGGGAGGATTTCTTCATGATCTACGCCGAGAACAGGATGTTTTTCTTAGAAATTAACGATGACAACGGCGGAACTTATAAAGGATTTTGCGTGGTGGATGCTTCCAGGGGTGCCAGATCGTTGGTCTACGTTCGAGCAGGGGACCAAGAGATGTGGTATGTAGACGGGCGTCCAGCTTACCAAGCGGTAAAGGAAGTGACAACTCCTGGGCTGGAACTTCCTAGCGACATGAAGAATTTCATCGCCGGCCACGTCGGCGTCGAGCGAATCGGAATTCACGCAGCTACCTTCGGTCAGAGAGAAATTGTCGCCATTGAGGCTTCCACTGCCGATGCCGTTGGTGGTCGTCGACCGGTAAAACTGACGAAAGTGAAGGGTGAGCTTCTAGCGGTGAGTGCGCTTCCGCGCGCGGGCTCCCTTGGCAGTACTCGCCGAGTACTGATGAATCACCACTATCGGGTGGTGGAGCAGGTCGGGGAGGAACCATCGCTTCTTAATCAAGAAATTTCCGTGCTTCATTGGGTGATTCTCGACCGGCAAATGGCGCCGGGATTCCCGCTGACTATTGGCGGAAGTTATGATCTGAGCCTTGAGCCTCGCGATGCCCACCCGGAACTTGCCGCTGAGATGATTCGCGACGACATTGGAATTGCCTCGTTGCCCAGCTACCTAGATGTCGGGTCTGCCCGCTCCACAGCCACGACCTTCAGGCCGCCACCACTGATTCCCCAGGTGGCTTCGGGTTCCTCCAAGTCTGGTGGTCTTCAATCCACCATCCAGTCAGTTCGTCAGTCAAGGGCCAAGGCGGCCACAACGATGGGGCAACGAGCCGCCATCATTGACCTGGAACGGAGGATGAAGGCCGCAGCCGCTGCACTACAGTTTGAAGAAGCCGCTCGGCTTCGGGACGAAATGATCCGTATTAAAACAGGATCGACGCAACAATAGCGGAAGAATTAAGCCCTGAAAGAAGGTTTGAATTCGCCCCTTAAGTCCTTGCTTGGAGCCCTCCTGCGCACACATTGGCTCTGCAGTTATGGCAGAGAAGAATCCCGAGGAAGTCGATCCGAAAGAAGCCAACACCGGCGTTGGCGACGATCAGGAATACGGCGCCGCCCAGATCACTAAGCTCGAGGGACTCGAGGCGGTGCGGAAACGCCCTGGGATGTACATTGGCGATCCCGATGAGCGGGGCCTGCATCACTGCGTGTTCGAGGTTCTCGATAACTCCATCGACGAGCACCTCGCTGGCTTCTGCCAGAAAATTCACATCACCATCTGCGAAGACGGCTCCTGCTCGATCGAAGACGACGGTCGTGGAATTCCGGTTGAGCCGCATAAGGACCACGATGGAATGCCGGTCGTCGAGCTAGTCCTTACCAATCTCCACGCGGGTGGTAAGTTCGGTCAGGGTGCTTACAAATATTCTGGTGGTCTTCACGGCGTCGGTGCCAAGTGCGTCAACGCCCTCTCCGACTGGTTTATCGCCGATGTCTATCGCGATGGTCAGATCCACCGCATCGAGTTCGCCCGCGGTCACACCACCAAGCCCTTGGAGGTCGTTGGCAAGACGGATGACCCTAAGAAGACCGGCACCAAGGTTACCTTCTTCCCCGACGCCTCGATCTTCACGATCACCACCGAGTTCAACTTTGATTACCTGTCTGCCAGACTGCGTGAACTTGCCTTTCTTAACCCAGGTGTCCGCATCTATCTCGCCGACGAGCGCGGGGAGCGGGCAAGAAAGACCGAGTTTTACTACGAAGAGGGCATCGTTGAGTTTGTCCGTCAGCTTGGTGAGAACAAGCAACTTATGCACGACGAGCCGATCGTCATGCGTGGTCGCCGGACTGTCGATATCGGCGATGGTCAGGAAGAGGATGTCTTCGCCGACATCGTCATGCAGTATACAGGGGACTACCACGATCACATCCTGCCGTTCGCAAACTCCATCCCGAATCCGGATGGTGGAACGCACCTCACTGGCTTCCGTGGAGCACTGACCCGTGCGATCAACAAATTCGCGCAGGACAACAAAATGGTGAAGGAAAAAGATCCTGCACTCACCGGTGATGATTGCCGCGAGGGTCTTATTTGCGTCCTGTCGATCAAGCACCCGAATCCGCGCTTCAACGCCCAGACAAAGGTCAAGTTGGTCAACAACGAAGTCGAAGGTGTGGTTTCCTCGATCACCTATGAGGAGATTGGGGTCTACTTTGACGAGCACCCGAAGGTGGCCAAAGCGGTCGTTGACAAGGTGATCAATGCTGCTCGTGCTCGCGAGGCAGCTCGTAAGGCTCGGGACACCGTGCGTAAATCGGCTCTCTCCGGCGGTGGTCTCCCCGGAAAGCTCGCCGACTGTTCGGAGCGCGATCCCGAGCGGACCGAACTCTATATTGTTGAGGGAGATTCTGCTGGAGGTTCGGCGAAGCAAGGGCGTGATCGCCGAACCCAAGCGATCTTGCCGCTTCGAGGAAAAGTCATCAACGTAGAGAAGGCCCGACTGGACAAGGTTCTTCAGAACAAGGAGATCCAAACCATGATTACTGCCATCGGCACCGGAATCGGTGACGGTGAAATGGAAGGATCGTTCAATCTGGAGAAGCGCCGCTACGGCAAGATCATCATCATGACTGATGCTGATGTTGATGGATCTCACATTCGGACCTTGCTGCTGACCTTCTTCTGTCGGCAGATGCCGGAGCTTGTGCGCAAAGGCCATGTCTACATCGCCTGTCCGCCTCTCTATCTAGTGAAGCGGAAGAAGCGGGCCGAGTATGTTCAGGACGACGTCGAACTCAACAGCATCCTTATGGAGCTTGGGTCCGAGGATCTAAGCGTCAAAGTTTGCGGTAAGGCCGAGAAGATCATCGGAGGTGAGGACCTCAAAGGTGTCCTCGATATCCTCAGCCGTCTCGCTCGTCTTTGCTCCATTGTTCCTCGGAACGGTGGAACTTTCGAAGACTACCTAGCAGCTTCGAAGGACGGAAAGCTCCCAGATTACATCCTCAAAGTACGCGAGGGAAATCGCGAGTTTACTCACTACTTACTTGATGAGAAGGCACTCGTCGCCTTTGCCGAAGAGAACGAGGACCTTCTTCTTTTACCCGAGCAGGTGAAGGCCGCTGAGGAGACTGACGAAGACGGCAACCTAGTGAACGTCGTTAAACGAGAGGGCTCGTTGCGCCGTGCCCGTCTCGTGGAAATCCCACAGTCCAAAGCCATCGCCACCTGCATGGGAGATCTCAAGTCGGCTGGTATTCCCACTGACCAGTTTTACTCTCAGGACAAGCCTCTGTTCGAGATCGTCGACAACGATGACGAGAGAAAGAACGAGCCGGTCTTTTCCGTTCCAGGTATTCTTGAAGGAATCCTCGCCGTTGGTCGTAAGGGAGTCGAGATCAAGCGATTCAAGGGACTGGGTGAGATGAACGCCAAGGAACTTTATACCACGACGATGGACCCGGAGACTCGCAAGATGCTCAAGGTGAAGCTCAACGAGGACAACGCTGTCGAGGCAGACCGCATCTTCACCATCCTCATGGGTGACGTGGTCGAGCCGCGGAAGCAGTTCATCGAGGACAATGCCCTCAACGTCCGGAACCTAGATGTCTAACTATTCGCCGCTCCAGATTCGAACTCTCACAACAGATCCGGGCTGGATTCTGTAGCCACTCAACGGCGGCGGTGCTCCTCAGTCAAACCGTTTGGCTTGATCGGTCGTGCCGCTAGTTTGCGGGTGTTCCTGGAGGGAGAATCCGGCTTCGGCGTGCGATACTTAGTAGCGACTCTCGAATGAACGGGCTGGAGATTGCGACGAGGGGGAAGGAGATTGCGAGCATCAAAACTGGTGCCCAAGTGGCAACAATCATGCCAGGCCATCCCTCCATCTGGCTGAGTCCGATGGTGAGGTTTACCCATGGAGCCACACAGAGAATCGACATTGCGACCGCGCTACAAATAGCGGTGGGTAGAAGAATGCCCTTCACAGCCCATGACGCATAGTTTTGTCGATCTCCATAGTTCCGATAGCAAAAGAACCCCATGATGAAGCACTCAGCGATTGCGAACACTAAGTGAGCACGCGCGATACCTAGGATGCCATACCTCGGAGCGAAATACCACGCGATTGGTAGAAGGACGACAATGGGGAGAGCTCGCCAAATCAGAAGTTGCTGCAGGCGTCCTTTGGTGAACTCCAACTGGCTTACCATGTGGGTCATCGTAATGAAAATCGACGACGCTGCGAGGGTCGCTCCGACCGGGATAAGCAAGGGCATGATTGAGAGATCCCCCTGTTGCCAGATCATGAACAGCGACTCCGGAAGCAGGGCGATACAGACCAACACAGGGGTGGCGATTAGGGCAAGTAGCTCGACTCCTTTGAAGTAAGATCCGTAAGCTTCGGTTTCGGACTTGGTTTCCCCTAGTTCGCAGAGTCTTGGAAGAAGGGAGATACGCACATTGCCGGCTAGATTGCCTGCCGCGGCTGCCGGGATCATGGCTAGGTTGTAGATGCCGAGAATCCCAAGGCCCACGGTCATGCCGAGAATCTGTTGAAGGCCGAAAACGTAGATACAGGTGCAGCCAGCGGCAATCAGGTTCAACATGGCGAATCTTCCAAGGCCCTTAAAGGCATCTCGGCCCACTCGGAACACCCAGATTTGATCCAACACTGGTCGCCAGGAGAGAAAGGCGGAGATGATCAGGACGAGAGCCCGGACAGCTAGATAGCACCAGAAGAAGCTGAGGATATCGCCAGTCAGTCGCAACACGATATAGCCGCCCAAGGCTTCCGCCCATGACCGCAGCGCCATAAGGGCTGCCGCCAAGTGATGCTCTTGTCTGCCTGTTAGGACTGCGGTGTAGAGGCGCGAAGCTAGATCCAGGGCGACCGAGACGAGCATTAATTGGATTGCTTGGGTCGCCACTGATCGGTCCAATTCCACCATAACAAGCGGTTTTACCGTGGCGCTCGCAAGCACCCCACTCAGCGTTATTAAGAGAACCGCCAGCGTCCAGAAGATATACTCCTGTCCGCGGATTAGGTTGGCTAGGGATTCCTTTCGAGCATCCCGAAGAGCGACTTCCCGCACAAGAACCGGCTCCAGAGCACTGGTGACAAAGCTAATTACAAGCCCGATGGCGATCGAAAATCCGACCAAACCGTAGGCTTCATTGCCCAGCAATGGTCGGTAGAATCCGACCATGATCAGACTGGCGAGAGAGGCTGCAGACTTTCCTAGGGCACCAGAGATAATATTTCGTGCGACTTTGGACATGGGCGGGGCAGGAGTGGCCACGGTCTGACGCCGTTTAGGGAGCGGGGGTGGTCAATCGGCGTGGCCCATGAGAGTATTGGAAATTATGGTTTATACAAGTGGAAATCGTGCGAAAAACCCTCGAAAAACAGTCCATTTCCCTCGCTACTAAGCGGTTTCTTGCTACGTTTTCGGAACGTCCTTAGGGACGATTTGCACGCTGTCTCATGGCCGAAGAAATTCCGGAAAAAGAAGGCTCGATCAATGTTGAGGATGAGGTCAAAGACTCGTTCCTCGAATACTCGATGTCTGTCATCATCTCGCGAGCTCTACCCGATGCTCGCGACGGCCTGAAGCCCTCTCAGAGGAGGCTTCTCTACGCCATGCAGAATGACCTCTCGCTCAATCCGAGTAAGGCCCACTTGAAGTGCGCCAGAATCGTCGGTGAGACGATGGGTAAATACCACCCGCACGGTGACGGAGCGATCTATCCGACCCTGGTCAACATGGCTCAGCCATGGTCGATGCGAGACATCCTCGTTCAAGGTCAGGGTAACTTCGGTTCGGTCGAGGGTGATCCGCCGGCTGCCATGCGTTACACCGAGGCGCGCCTGACGCACCTCGGGGTGGCACTGATGACCGATATGGACAAGTCGACCGTCGACTTTGTCCCGAACTATGACGAGACCCGTAAGGAGCCGTCAGTTCTCCCCGCTGCTTTTCCTAACCTGCTCGTCAACGGCGGCACCGGTATCGCCGTCGGTATGGCGACCAATATACCGCCGCACAACCTCAGTGAGTGCGTCGATGGTATCATTGCCCAGATCGACGATCCGGCGATCACGGTCGATGGTTTGATGGAATTCATCAAGGGCCCCGACTTCCCGACCGGATGCACCATTCTCGGAAGCCGCGGATTCCGCGATTACTTTCACACTGGGCGTGGATCCGTTCGTGTTCGTGGTCGGGCCGAAGTGATCGAGCACAAGAATCACGAGCAGATCATCATCACCGAGATCCCGTATAATGTGAACCGCGCTACCCTTGTTGAGAAGGTCGCGGAACTCGTCAATACGAAGGTTATCACCGAGATCAGCGCGATCCGTGACGAGTCGGATGAGAACACTCGAGTCGTCATCGACTTGAAGCGCGACGCTCGCTCTCAGGTGGTGCTGAATAATCTCTACCGGCACACCCAGCTCGAGACCACTTTCTCGACCAACATGCTGGCGATTGACGATCGCCGCCCACGCCTGCTCAATCTCAAGGACGCGATCAACTGCTACATCGAGCACCGCCGCGAGGTGATCCTTCGTCGCACGCAGCACCTTTTGGAGAAGGCCGAACTCGAAGCCGAGAAGCTCGAGGCTTATCTCACCGCCATCGGCGATCTTGACGAAGTCATCAAGATCGTTCGCGGTTCAATGACTCGGGACGAGGCATTCGAGAAGCTTAAGGCGAAGAAGTATTCGCTCGATGAGGCACAGGCCTACGGCATCTACCTGCGTGGCCAACCCAGCGTCGATGGGAATTTCTACCGACTCACTGACAACCAAGTAAACCACATCCTTGAACTCCGGCTCTACCAGCTCACTGGTCTGGAGCGGGACAAGGTCAAAGGCCACTACGAGAAAGTCCTCGAGGAGATTAAGGACTACATGGATATCCTCGATCGCGAGGAGCGTGTTCTTGGTATCATCAAGGCTGAACTCCTTGAGATCCAAGAGAAATACGGAACTCCCCGTCTCACCGATATCCAGCCATGGGACGGCGACATGGATATCGTCGATCTGATTGCCAACGAAGGCAACGTCATCACCTTGACCAAGCGTGGCTTCATCAAACGCACCTTGTCTGCCGAGTACCGGACTCAGAATCGCGGCGGCAAGGGCCTTAAGGGCATGTCGACCAAAGAGGCTGTTGATGAGAAAGAGGATGACGATTTCGTCGAGCACCTGTTCTCCGCAGGGGCACACGATTACCTGATGTTCTTTACCAACACTGGTCGGGTCTATGTCCATCGGGCCTACGCCATCCCAGAGGGCGGGCGAACGGCAAAGGGCAGGAGCATCAAGAACCTGCTCAATCTGCAGCCGGACGAGTCGATCGCTGCGGTGCTTCGACTTGAAGGAACCAAGGACGAAAAAGGCAAGGACACGACGTTCCTTTCCGAGCAGTGCCTGTTGTTCGCAACCAAGGACGGGACGGTCAAGAAGACTGCACTCTCTGCTTACAAGAACCACCGTAAGGACGGCATCATTGCCATCCGCATCGATGAAGGAAATGAGTTGGTCAACGTCCGACTCACCAGTGGCGACGACGAAATCTGCCTGCTGACTCGTGACGGACTCTGTGTTCGGACGAAAGAGTCGAACATCCGCACCGTCGGTAGACCATCCCGCGGGGTCCGCGGTATCAGGCCGAGAGAAGGGGACTATGTGGTCGCCGTGGCAGTCGCCAACGACGCTGCCGAATTCCTGATCTGCTCCGAGAACGGAATCGGTAAGCGTAGCCCGTTTACCGACTTCCCGACCAAGGGACGCGGTGGCAAGGGCGTCATCGCCATGAAGATTACCGACCGCACTGGCCCCGTAGCTGGTGGCACCGTGGTCGATGCCGAAGAGGGAGACGAAGTCATGTTCATGACCAGTTCCGGACAAAGTGTCCGTCTTTCCGTTTCTGGTATCAGCCGTCTGAGCCGCTCCGCTCAGGGAGTTAAAATCATGGATCTGAAGAAGGGAGAGACCATCCAAGATCTCGCCCGAGTCGTTCAGTTTGAGGGAGATGGAGAAAATTTGGAGGACAATGAGTCCACCGAGACTCCGACAGACGCTGCAGCGCCTTCAACCGATGCTACGTCGTCAGCAGATGCCGACGATAGTAAGCCTCCAGTCGATACCGAAGAGACTCCGGAGAGCGCTGACGAGACCGGTTCTGAGGAGGAATAAAGAGGTCAGGATTGTAGTAGGAAAGTTTCTTCTCTAATTGAGGAGGAATATTGAATAAGTTTTGCTGTGAGTTGTCTAAACTAAGGAGGAGGCCTGTGCGCCTAGAGCCTAGAAGCCAGCCAGACAAAGCGAAAACCAATGCCGACAACAATTCAGACCGTTTCCCGATTCCTTGACGCTAAAGCGGTAAAGCACCGGATGGAGGAAGATCGCGAGATCATCCTCGCCAGTTGGTTGCTTCCCGAAGCGGGGCCGGATGGTCTGAATGTCATCATAGATCTGCAGGAGGACGGTGAGTTCCTTCTAATCAGCGCCGTCCGATTGCTTGAGTGCCCATCCGATCACGAATACGTTGCCAAGGTCCTTCAGGTTATGGCTGGCGCGATGTGGTCGACTAAGATGATGCGCTGGGAATACGACTCTAGCGACGGAGAGGTGCGCGCCTCGATCCATATCCCGATCGAAGACAGCGAGTTAACCGAACAACAGCTCCGCCGTTCTTTAGGGTGCCTGTTACAGATGTGCGGCCGCTACCTTCCGATCCTCAATCACGCCTTTGCCACTGGCGACATCGACATGTCGCTTGAAGGGCCCACCGCGTCCGCAGGGCTTGGTGGCCTGATCGAACAGTTTCGCGAGTTTCTTGAGACCCGAGTTCCGGGGCAGCCTGGACTCGGGGAAGTCGATGACGACCTTCCAGAAGGAATCCCAGCGACAGAGTTCGACGACTTTCTCGGCGAGCGGTTTCGTGGCGGAGACCGGAATCCCCTAAACTAGGTGTCTCTACCTCGGGACCGGAACGAATTGCTGGTCTGCGATATCCGGGCTTAGCGACGTGGCCGTGCGTGATTGGTCGTGGTTCGACCTGCTTGCGAGCGGGTAGGGGACTTCCTCCGCCATTTGGTGAAAAAGCAAGGGAGAGAGCTGGTTTGTCCTCATCTTCGACTAAGGACGACTGGAGTTCGTTCTAGATAGGAGAGAATTCATGGTCCGGCGCTCCTCTCGTCTTCTACGCTTGATTGTTGCCCTATTGCTCTTCACTGCGGGCTTGTCCTTGGGCTTTCTCTTTTGGGTGGCCAAGGATTTCGTTTCGCCGAGTCGAAGCCCGATTCAAGAGAGCCGGATGTCTTGGATCGAGTCCCCAGAGAAGCATGGGATCGTTACGAGGGAGGGACGATCCCAAGCAGGCAAAACTCCGTATCTGCTGATCAGCCCGGATCCGCTGGCCGGGGTAGCAGAGCGGGGGAGGATTCTCCGGAGCGAGTTAGAAGATCGGGAGGTCGAGTTACCGCTCTACGGGACTGCGGATGCGCTGGTCGTTCTTCTCCACGGACGGCGAGGCCGGAAGGAATCGATGTTCCCGATTGCTGAACGGATTTGTGCGGCCGGGTTTCACTGCCTGATCCCAGATCTACCTGCGAGTGGTGGGAGCGGCCACCTAGATCAGCAGTTCGCCACCAGTCGGCACGGCATCACACTTGTGCCGGACCTTCTTCAGTCGGTAGCAATGGAACACGGTTCGGTGCTCGGCGCGGCTCAAGACCAGGTCTTTATCTGGGGCCAGTCTCTTGGTGGGTGTTTCGGAGTGCGTGCGGCAAGCGAGTTAGGTGAGGCTTGCCGCGGCCTCATCGTCGTTTCGACGTTCGACCAGTTGGCGCCATTGGTCAGGGATCGTATCGGCTCGAAGGCCGGTCCGCTTACCCTACCGTGTTTACTTTTCATACGACCGATGGTTCGAGCTCTCGGTGGTCCGGTGCTCACCGACGTGCGACCAGACCTGTGGGCAAAAGCTGTCGGTTGCCCTGTTCTGGTAGTACACGGTGATGCCGACCGACTGATTGCCGAGGACCGAGGGCGGGCGTTGCACTCGGCCTTCGCCTCAGCGGACAAGACTTGGCTGTCTGTTTCCGGAGCGGGCCACAACAACGCCCTGATCACTGACCAACCTGTCTACGCGACCATGGCGAAGTGGATGCGGGCCAGATTACTGCGATAGTAACGAACCTCATGAACCGCCGCCTTGTAATCCTACTCACCATCGGGGCCTTTCTGATAGCGACTGCACTCTACTTCCAGCCGATTGGGACGAAGTTACGCTACCTGATCTACATGGGGGCACTGGTGGTATTCACGGTCGGTGTTGTGGTTCTCTTTTGGAAGCAAAAGCCGATGCGGTATGTGGTTTTCGCAGGGATCGGGGTGCTACTTCTGAGCTTCGCCTTACCGGCGGCGTCTCCTAATTCGTCTGATTCCTTACGCGTGGACTACGTCGCGAACCTTCGCGAATTGGAAGGCAGTCCCTATGTCTGGGGCGGCGAGAATCGGCGGGGAATCGACTGCTCGGGCTTACCACGGTATGCCTATCGAACGGCCTTACGTAAAGGCGGGCAGGCATTGGCGTTTCTCGAACATCGGTAGTTCAACGCCAGTGCGCGGGCACTTGGCGAAGGCTATCGGAACTGCGCGGTGCTGATCGAAATTGAAGGCCCGAGCACCACTTGGACTGTGTCGTATGAGGGGCTCCTTCCCGGCGACTTGGCGGTGACGCAGGGCGGGGCTCATGTGGTTGTCTATTTGGGCAAAGACCTTTGGATCCACTCCGATCCCAGTCTTGGGGAATGTCGCTACTTTGAATGGGCGAACCGACGACGATCCATGGTTCTCTTTTCAGGTTTCGCTTCACCGCTGGTCTGAGCTGACAGAATCGTCGAGGGACTTGGACCTACCTTTCCGGCAGGACATAAAGATACGGCGAGGAGAAATCCGGCTCCAGTGTGTCGTTCGCACTGGTAGCCTTGAGTTGGGGCTGGCTAGCAAAGGGGGTGACCCAAGCGTCGATCTGCTGATCGGTTCCGGGAGCGGCGAGACGGGGGATGACGTTCTTCCCATCGAGGATCGACCACTGGGCAATACGCACCGTCGATCCGACTTCGACACCTTCGATGGCTCCTCCGATGATGTACTGGACCGTAGCTTCACCGACGACCAGCGCCTCTCGGTATGGCTTGATCTGCTCGAGGGTAGGGTGTTCAGACAGGGCCGTCAGCTTGAGGCCGACTCGTGCTTTGGCCGGCGGAGTCGATTGGGCTTGTTCGGTAAGAAGCATACTCTTGACCACGCTAGCTGAGGTGGCGATTTGCTCGTCGGTCGGCATAGTATCAGAGATGGCAATACTTCCGATCGTCCCGTTCCAGCGGGCGGACTGGCCTCCTCGAAATCCCGCGCAAAGGTAGGCTTTTTCCTCTAATGGCAAGAGGCTGCCCTGAAACCGATCGGTGCGTAGGGCCTCCTCGCCGTCGAGGAATACACAAAATTCGGTTCCGTCGAAGCGCAGGGCGACGTGGATGGGTTCCCCGGGTTCGAGGTCGCCGACCTTCGGCCCATAGGTCTCGGAGCGCAGCGGAGCTTGGGCATTGATTCTGGGATCGCGGACAAGCCCTCCCTTAGTCAAAACATCAGCGTACAGGGCTCCGCCAATCTGGGTTAGGGAAAACAGTCTCTTCCCTTTGGCAGTTAGGCACAGGATCGACTCGGAGCCCTTGGTAAAGGCGGATTCTGGCTGGATGACGGCCTCGGCATACACCGTGCCCGACGACTCCAGAGCTTCGGCGATTGGCTCTCCAGCTTTGGCAAAGACCGCTCCTCCATTCCAAGAGCGGATACGGAAGGTTTCATCGTAGAAGCAGGAGCCCGTCAGTCGAAGTGCACCTGAGAGGATTCCATCGAGCTCGGTTTTACCATTCCACCAGCCGAATTTCCATCCGCCGATGGCCTTGCTCGGCCAACTAGCGACCTGAACGGGAATAGCTGCGGAGGATACCGCGTTCGGGATTTGAGCAGTGTCGGTCACGCCACTGAGGACGACGTTGGGATTCTCCTCGAAGCCCCGGACTGGCAGGGTTAGTCTTCTGTCTGATTCCAGATGCTCTGGGCCGAGGGCAACGCCGGACGTGCCTGCCACGGCCATGGCTCCTTCTTGCAAGACTACGGGCTCATCGAAGACTAGCTCGATCACCCATCCTGCAGTGAAGCCCACAGTGAGGGCTTGAACGACGGCGGGTGGTCTCGCAGTGGCAACACGGACCCTGCCACGAGTAGTGGAGTCGTCAGACACAGCTTCGATTTGGTAAAGCCCAGGCTTGTCGAAGGCTACTTCGACCGGACCTTCGGTGGGATCTTGGGCGTGGCCGTTGATCGACCAAGGGGCGCCGGCAGGAATCGGTAGAGAAAAGCGCGACGGCCCTTCTCCAGAATAGGAGCCGAGGGCGAGCGGTTCGACGAATACATCGGGGAAGCGGTCCGTGCCCTTCCAGTGAGTCATGCGGCGCGGGGTGCCGGTGACTTCGAGTGAGTCTCCTTGAAGCGGCACGAGGAAGATCTCGTAGTCGGCGTTCCAGTGATCGTGTTCGCCTTGAGACGCTCCGAATGCGAGGGCGCGGCCACAGCGAGAGACCATTGGAAAGTAGAGAAAGCCCCAGCCCTCGTCGGTGATTCGAGGATCGAAGCGATTCAGTATGCTCGATTCACGTCTCGTTTCTAGGTCGTAGCGCGCTATCGGTCCGCCGACTCCGCCCATCCAGTAGCCCCAGCGACCGTCGTAGGTGAAGTACGGCTGGCAACCGAAGTGGATACGCTTCTCGTCAATTTGGCCGTCCTTTAGTGGCGAGAAAGTCGGGTAGCCAGCTGTGGCGTGGTCGAGTTGGGGGCTTGGCAATAGACCGTGGAGAGCGGCGTCGGCACGGCTTGGAACGTTGCCCTCGCGTGGGATGATGGTGCTCTGTTCGCCCGAGTGGATGTGGATCTTCTTGGTCGATCCGTCTGGGGCGATGTAGGCGAGGTGGACGTCATCCAGCCAAACGGCGCAACGGTGCTCCCAGTAGGTTTTAGCGCTGGGGACGAGGTCACGAGTGACTCCGCTGTCGAGGTGGACAAGCCGAAGCGGGGTGGCGATGTCAGTGCGTGGTGGCTCGTAGCCGTTGTGGTTTCCGGGGTAGCTACTATAGACGAGATGCTGGCCGTCGGGGCTCAGGTGGGGGGCGTAGTGGTCCTCGGTCGCCGGGCCGTCGCTGAGCTGGCGAGGCTCGCCATCTGGAAGGTCGATTGCCCAGATCCGCCACCGGTTCCAAGGGGCACGAGCCGATTCCCAGACGAGTAAACCCTTGCCGATCTGATTGTCCGATGGTTCGGCGGCGAGAGGTGCCGGAGCTTTGAGGACGGTCGCTAAAGTCTGCAGGCTCGGAAAAAGGCTGGCAACTAAGTACAGGAAAATCAGTCCGTCGTGACGGCGCAGAGGAAGACGCATCAACCTTAGATAGGTGCTCGGGACTACACTTCTTCGTTGGCGTCGGGGATGCCGTCACCGTCCCGATCCCATGAGTTCTTCCCTGGAGCGTTCGTCAGGAAGCGACTGAAAAGGAAGCGGTGAAGGAGAAGCAGGAGAACAAACGTGACGATGGCCACGATCAGGCTTGGTATTACCAGTAATCCTACGGCGAAAAAGATCGCTGCGGAGAAGCAGGCGTAACCGACAAACGCTGGCCAGTCGGTCGGGAAAAAGTAGTCGATCAGGATCAACACCGCCCCGAGGGCCAATAGAATCCAAAAAATGTGGTATTCGTTGAGCGTTTGAATGAGGTCGTGCATCACTTTGTTCCGGTCGAGTGGTTGGTCGAATCTCACCATAGCGGGCACTCCGACCCCGAGGCAATGGGGAAACGCCTCTGCTTTGAGAAAAAAAAGACCCGCATCGGTGATCCGATACGGGTCTTCTAAACTCAGTCAATCAGACTTGATCTAGTCGCGGTTCATGAAGATCTGCAGAATATACCAGAACATCAAGGCGATACTAGAAAATAGGCTAAGAGCCGCTCCAACATACATATCCGCAGGATACTGGCGGAGCATTCCCGAGGTGGTGTGTAGGATCGAACCAGCCATCATGATGACCATGGCGAAGGCGAACCAAGTGCCGAGGTCGAGGCCGAAGATTAGGCTACAGCCGATCAGGCCGAGGGCAATGAAGCCGCCGATCATCAGAATTGGCTGTAGGAAGGAAAAGTCTTTCCGAGTCACAAGAGCCACGGCGGTCAGACCGACGAAGAGGCTCAGCGTCATGAAGGCTGCCTTGCTGAGAATAGCCTTGTCCACGAATTGCGGCGCATAGTGCGCATACATCATGGCTGGAAGGAACATGATCGAGACAAGTACTGTATAGAGCGCTAATCCGCCATACTGCACCGCCTTCGAGGATCGGGAGTAGGCCATCTTGTTGGCCAGCATAGAAATTCCGATCCAAAGCCCGAGGAAAATGAGCGGGTTCAGAGTCAACGAGCTGGCTAGGCTGACGGCAGGCTCGAAGCGCCAGAGGATCGAAGTTAGGCCGATAAAGCCGAGGATTGCCAGCGCGACGTGCATGTAGGTCCGTCGGATAAAGAGGGCGCGCTCGGACGCTTCCGCTGCGGCGACGGGAATGGGATTGGCGTAGGTTTCTGTACTCATACTGCTCTTAGACTACCGGCTCTGAGGGAGCGTTCAAGGAAATCGATGCTGTTGTCTTGTGATGAACGGACAGGCAGGAGAAGGAGGAGAAGGGAATCGTAGTTCTATGCTTCTTGACTGAGATCTTATTTTGGACGATCAGTCTTTTTAGGACCATTAGGATTCGCGATATTGAGGGGTATCAGCTGTGTCAGATGCCAACCTCCTTCGTTATAAAAGTATTTTTACCCTATCCTAATCCCCAATGCCTATTTCTATCACCCACGCTAGTGGGACAGATTTCCTCGTACTCAAATGTCGGGACCAAATCGGCTATTCCGACTGCCTGTCTGCGGTCGATGAGGCTGTGTCATACTTAGCAACTCCGGTAAGCGGAGCCATCATTGATCTTCTAGCAGTCGAGGAGGTCGATCTTAATATCAGTGACATGAAGGCGCTCGCTCGCTACGTCCGCGACAAGGGGAGCTTCCAAGTCACTCGTCGGGCATTTGTTACGGATCGACCCGAGTGGTACGGGCTTGCCGTTCTCGAAGTTCAGGCAGAGCGCTTGCTGGGCAATGATAAGTGCGTGGTCAAGGCGTTCGATACCTTGGACAAGGCGGTAGCCTGGCTCCAGGACGGGAGCGGTAGTGCCCCTCAGCGGAGTAGTGACTCCGGCGACGTTGTTTGAGGTTCGAATGGTGGATTTGCGCAAAACAAAGTTCCTCCTTGCCTTAGACTCGCCTTTCCGCTCCCATAGCCGCCCGTGAAGACACTTCTCCTATCCAACGAATTCCCTCCGAACATCTATGGGGGCGCCGGTGTCCATGTCGACTACCTGAGCCGCGAACTGGCCAAGCTCTGTGAAGTCGAGGTACGTTGCTTTGGTGACCAGAACGAGACCACTAAGCACGGGGTCAAGGCGTTGGGGTTTGAGGTCGATTCTAGTAAGTGGACGGCTCCCGAGCCCTTGCAGTCGGTCTTCTCCGCCGTCGATCGGGGACTCCAATTCAACACCACGAATATCGATGCCGACATCGTCCACCTGCACACCTGGTACACCCACTTCGCCGGAATCGCGGCCAAGCTGAACTACGGCATCCCGTTGGTGCTGACAGTCCATTCGCTCGAGCCATTGCGGCCTTGGAAGCGAGAGCAACTCGGTGGTGGCTACGACTTCTCTCTCTGGGTGGAGAAGACCGCCATCGAAATGGCCGACGCAGTGATCGCCGTATCCGAGGGGACCAAGTCCGATATTTTGGCCAATTTCGATGTCGATCCGGCGAAGGTTCCGGTCATCTACAACGGCATCGATCCAAAGGAATACGTCAAGACCGATGCCCCCGAGGTGCTACGCGGAGTCGGTGTAGATCCGGACAAGCCATACGTCCTCTTCGTCGGTCGGATCACTCGTCAGAAGGGCATCATTCACTTAGCCAATGCCATCAGCCATATCGATCCGGACGTCCAGATCGTCCTCTGCGCAGGTGCTCCCGACACTCCGGAGATCGCCGCTGAGATGAAGGCTGCTGTGAAGGCCAACAGCGGAGGCCGTGACAACGTCGTCTGGATCCAACAGATGGTCGATGATGCCACCAAGATCGCCCTTTATTCTGGTGCTCAGGTCTTCTGCTGTCCGTCGATCTACGAGCCGTTCGGTATCATTAATCTCGAGGCCATGGCCTGCGAGACAGCTGTCGTCTGTAGTGCCGTCGGTGGCATGGTCGAGGTGGTCGTCGATGGCGAGACCGGATTCCAAGTGCCTCTCGAACAGCAGGAGGAAAGCCCATTCGAGGCAGTTCATCCCGAGCAGTTTAGCAAGGACTTGGCGGCTCGCGTGAACCAGCTCATGGCTGATCCCGAGTTGTGCGAGAAGATGGCCCAAGCCGCTCGGAAACGTGCGATCGACGTTTTTAGCTGGGAAGCCATCGCGCAACGAACCCACGAGCTTTACCAGTCACTTCTGTAGACGAGCTCTCTAGCCGCCTAGCATGATTGAGCGGCTCGGCGCGGCTCACCCTCGACACCTTCGGGGAAAGTGAAGTCGTTGCTCTCGGTGGCGTTGGAACTGTCGGGTTCTCCCGCCTCTTGAAAAACCAGAAGGACCGCGAACGCCACCGCCACGACGAGAAGGAGCGCAGCCCCTACCATCGCGAATCGAATTTTGTCGTCTCTGATCGAGCCGCTGATCTTACCGCCTACCACCTCAGACGTTGAGGAAGCAACAAGATCAGGCTCTGAGAAACAAGCAACGCCGTCAGTAGGAAGAACAGGCATTCTTCCATCGGAACGATACCAAACTCGATCCCCGTGGTCAGGCCTTCGCCGAAGAACCAAAGGCCAGAGCGAATAGCGAAGGCGTCGCAGATCGAGTAGTAGACACCGGCGATCAAGGCGGGTGCGAACACTGCGATTCGATTCCTCAGCAGAATCCGCCAACCGATTGCCCATTGGAGCAACAAGAAGGGGAGAATCCAGAGTAGGAGGTGTTTCAGGTAGGCAAACTCGTCCATCGCAGTCCTATCCTAGACCATATCTGCAGAATTTCCGCACGAATGCTCACCGACCTCCCATCCGTCACGTGGAAGCTCGGAAGCCAACTCGTCGTAGGCCTTCTGCAACTGCTTCATCCACGCCATGTAGGTGGCCTTGCCGCCTTTCTTTTCAGGTGCCCGCAAGTATTCGCCGATCACGACGTCACAGAATTGTGGGACCAGAAGAGCCGACCCCTTGGGCAAGGCTTTGCCGCAACCCCGCAACCAGATCGGTAGGACCGGGACGTCGGGATTACGCTTCGCCAGATGAGCGACACCACTATGCAGGTCGGCCATCCGTTCAGGTTCACCTCGACTCCCCTCGGGGAACAGGATCAGAATGTCGCCCTGGTTCAGAGCATCTGTGCATCCCGCAAGTGGATCTCGTTTGGCTTTGCTTCCTCCTCCTCCGCCCTTGCGGTCGATCGCGATCAGTCCGATCAGGTGTTCACTGAACCAGCGGCGCAAACGAGTCTTGTGAAAGTAGTCGGCTGCGGCGACTGGGCGGACCCGGTTGATCTGTGATAGCGGTAGCAGAGCCATCAGCACCAGCGTGTCGAGGTGGCTATTGTGGTTCGCCGCGATCAGCAGTGGGCCTTCTTCTTCAAGCCGCAGGCTGGATGCATGGCGGACATGCAGTCCGAGAAAAACCCACACGAATGGCCGGACGATGAGGGCGAAGAAACATTGCTTCAGGCTAGGGAGATGGGTTTTCTTCATGGCTAGAATTTCAGATAGTAGACCAAGTGGAAGAACAGAGGTGCCGCGAAACACAGGCTGTCGATTCGATCAAGCACCCCACCGTGGCCGGGAATCATCGTCGATGTGTCCTTGATCCCGAGATCCCGCTTCAGAGCGCTCAGGCACAGATCACCGAAGAAGCCGCCGACCGCGATGACCAGACCGGCCAGCGTCGATTCCCAGCGGTCGAGAGGCGTGAGAACTGGGCCGAGCAGCGTCGCGGAAATCGTGGTCAAGACGACCCCACCAAGGAATCCTTCCACCGTCTTTCCCGGACTGACATCCGGAGCGATCTTGTTCCGTCCGAGCGGCTTACCGACGAGATATTGAAAGACATCGTTGCCTTGGCAGAGCAAGACCAGCAGGAGCAGTAATCCGGGTCCCGGCTTGTGGACCTCGCCTTCCAGCACCGGCAGCGACAGGAGAAACGCCGCGTGACTGATGCTGAACACGCACAGCATGACTCCCCATTGCAGAGTGCCAGCCGAGCGGACGAAGCCCTCGGTCTCGCCAATCAGGATCATGCGGATCGGTAGCAAGGCGAACAAGAACACCGGGATCAGGATGATGAACATTCCATACCAGCCGATGGCGGCGAGATAGAACTGCGCGGGGATAGCCAAGTAGGCCCAGAGAAGCACCCGGCGGTCTGCACGGCGGGTCGGAATCAGCGACAGGTATTCCTTCAGACCGAGGAAGCTAACGAATCCGAGGAAGCAGAACGTCAGCACTGGGCTTGTAGCCAAGGCCACACAGAACAGGCCGGCCATGATCCACCAAGAACCAATCCGCTGATTCAGTTCACGCGCCGCTTCGGCACCACGGGAGGCCTTGAACCAGGCACCGAAGACACTGGCAAGGCTCAGTGTCCCGAAGATCCCGGCCATGGTGGTGAGCACCGACGGACTGACTTGAGAAAAGAATGAAGTCATCTACGCGACCTCCTTCACGGCATTTTGGCAGCGTCGGATGATGGTCAGCGTGAGAAGTGCCGCTATTAGCCCAAGAACTCCCGGGATCAGGGGAATTGCCAGTGTTGGTGCAAGCCCAATCCCAATTCCGATGACACCCAGAACAAAGGCCCGGTCGCTTTTCCCCATCGGTCCGTCGTATCGGCGGCTCGCTCCGAAGTGCAGGGCCGCGAGACCAGCGACCTCGGATACCACCGCGAGGCAGGCCACCATGGCGACCAATGGAGCGAGTTGAGGTGGCAGCAAGACGAGGAATGGCAAGATCAAGACAGCATCGGATACCCCGTCCCCGACCTCATTGAGCAATGCCCCAAGCGGACTGCACAAGCCGTGTTCCTTGGCCATCATTCCGTCGATGGCGTTCAAGCCCATTCGCAATAGTAGGAAGAATGGTAGTAAGCCGAATAAGAGTGGATAGCTGGCTCCAGCGATCAGAAGCAGGCTTCCCAGACCGACCGATAGGCCGAGCGCGAGTAGCGTAATGGTGTTGGGGCGAATCCCCCTCGTGACCAGCCGGTCGGAGCAAGGCCGGAGCAGACGTTGGAAGCGTGGTTTGAGTTCGTAGATGGTCATTTGTCAGGAGTGCGTTCTCTCGCACCCCGGAACATCGACCGAGTCGATGGGTTTAACTAATCGATTATTTATCTACAGTCATTGATTGAAACGATGAAGGTTATCAGGCGTATTTCGCCGGTCTTCGTAGCCCCCCGGTTCTAGTTCTAGCGAGCTAGTAGCACGCCAACTTAAACTAGCGGAGAGAGGTGCAACAGCGTCGAGGCAAACCAATGGTCCAGAAAGAGCGTATGCCGAGCATGCGTAATCCAAAGCGGTCACAAGTGCCCAGCAGTTCAAACTTGGGTGGCGGAGCGGCTATGAAGTGCTTCCGACTCGTCGGAGCTTTGGATTACCCCAGAACGGGAACTCGTAAGATTCCCAGTTAAGATTGGACGATCTACTAGCCCTTCCCGGCGAGCAGGTAGTCGATCAATTTTTCCAATTGTGCAGGATTCACTCCTTCGGCGGCTGGCATGAGCTTGCTCCTTCCGACAAGTTCCCCGCCACCGGCGATGATCTTCCTCAAGTAGTCTTTCCCAAGGCCAGATAGATGCTTCTTGTCCGCAAGTGAAGGAGAGGCGCGGGTGGTGATGCTCGACCGCGCGCCGACGCGCTCCGGGTCGTGGCACCGCGCGCATTGGCTGATGTAGATGCCCTCGGCCGAATCCGCAGTAACGCCTTCGGGGAGGACAGGTTCGGTGGCGCAGGCACCGAGGAGGGCGAGAACAATCGCTCCTGTAAGGATGATTGCGAGTCGGGTAGTCGCGGCAGTTGGGGCAGGCATAATGAGAGGCTAGCCTCGCGAGTGTAGGGTGGCAAGTCGGCCCCTCTCCCGAATGCCATTAGTTTAGTTTAAGCGACTTCATCGAGGATTCTCCCCTCCTTGTCATTCAGAACCGAGCCTCAAACGAGAGTGAAGGACCTCACGCCCAAAGCCAGCGTCCGAAATCCCACAACCCGTCGCCAACCCTTCCCCCCCCGTCACCCGTCATCCAAATTCCAAATTCCAAATTCCGGAAAAATCTCCAATGTCATTTAACCGCCCAACATCGAATCCTAATTTCAGGCGGCTAATCGACATGAAGCACTTCCAGGGACGAGACCCCGAGTTTCAGGAATTCAAAGAACTCCTTCAAAACAAGAGGGCCAAGTTAGTGACGTGCCAAGGGCGACGGCGGATTGGAAAGTCCACCTTTGTCACCGGGTGCGCGACTCACACCAATCATTTCGTCACCATCTCAGGATTGCCTCCCCAAGCTAAAATCAGCCGAAGCGACCAATTGGAGAATTTTTCCACCTCCCTCATGCAACAGCTCTCGGCTCCTAAAGTCTCTCTCCCTGACTGGCCTACCGCCTTTCATCTTCTCTCCACCCTTCTTCCCAAGACGGGCTCCGTGCTTGTCCTTCTGGACGAGATTTCCTGGATGTCCCAGGGCGATGCCAACTTTGCCGGATACCTCAAGGACGCTTGGGACCAACACTTCAAAAACCATCCCCGGCTCATCCTCATCCTCTGCGGATCTGCGTCCTCATGGATCGAGGCAAACATCCTCAACAGCACCGGCTTTGTCGGGCGGGTCAGTTGGCAGTTCCATCTCGCCCCGCTCCCCTTTCACCATTGCAATGCGTTTTGGAAAGGGCACGAGCGCAAAAAGAAAAAGGCGATTCCCGAAATCGAAAAACTCCGCCTCCTCGCCATCACCGGCGGCGTTCCCCGATATCTCGAAGAACTCAACCTCTCCCAATCGGCCCAGCAAAACTTCACCCGCCTCTGCTTCAAACCCGGCGGGATGTTGTTCCGCGAGTTCGATCAGATCTTCCACGACATTTTCACCCGCAAAGCACCCACCTACCGTAAGATCGTGCGCACCCTCGTCGATGGCGCCCGCACCTTGACCGAAATCAGCAAAAGCCTAGGCAGGGATTCCGGCGGTTCGCTCACCAAGGCTCTCGACGACCTCGCAGGTGCTGGCTTCATCACCGAAGACCGCTCCTTTAGCCCGCTCTCCGCCAAGCCCCTCAAACGCACCACCCGCTACCGCCTCAGCGACAACTATCTCCGCTTCTATCTCAAATATGTCGAACCCAAAAAACTGCAAATCGAAAAAGGGATCTACCGGCAGTCCCCTCTCACCTCGCTCGAAGCCTGGCCCACCATCATTGGACTCCAATTTGAAAACCTCGTTTACAACAGTCGCGCCGAACTGCTCACCCTCCTCGATCTCTCAACTACCACCATCCTCAACTACGGCCCGTATTTTCACAATGCCACCCAGAGAAAGAAATCCTGCCAAATCGATCTTCTCATTCGTACCCCTTCTGCCCTCTACTTGATCGAAACAAAAGTCCGCCAAAAAATCGATTCCTTTGTCATTGATGAAGTCGCGGAAAAAATCGCCCGCCTCAATCCGCCCAGCACTCTCGCCGTCCGCACTGCCCTCGTTTACGAAGGAAAACTCGAGCCCACTCTCATCGAATCCGACTTCTTCGACCACCTAGTCTCCTTTAACCAACTCCTAAATCAATAGCCTTTGAGTAGCGAAATTCTCCTTACCCGCGCATCTTCAGCCCGTCCATTTCTCCGGAACTCGAAGCGAAGGTATCAAAACCGAGTCCTGCGTGGTGCAGGATACTCAGGTAAAGATTCGGAAGCGGGTAGTTGTGGTGAACTTGTCTCGAATATCCTGAAGCGGCTTCAGGTAGCGGGCACGAGGTTCGGCTGGTGCAGTCCGAGGGAAAGACTAATACCGACAAAGCGTTTTGGCCGGGCCGGAGTAGCCGCGAAGGCAGGCACCATGGCATCCAGAAAGGGAAGCCCCATAGCTACACTGGCTCCGCGGAGGAGCGTGCGGCGAGAGAGTCGAGGCTGGGTCGAGACGTGGAAGAGCTTCATCGGTAGCGATACTACGTAGCTAGAGGCGAATTTCTCTCAGAACAAGAACGTATATTTTTATGGTAATTATAATTATCGTGAGTTACAATAGGTTACTGCCATGTCTGCCCGCCCTAACGCCGCACGGATCGACCGTCTCAACATCGGTCTTATCATTCTGTCCTGCCTTGCGGCCTTCGTCCTATCCTTTGAGTTGTTCCTGTTCTCATACGCAGTGCTCGGTCCCCTGCACTATTTCACGGAAATTTCGTGGCTTCACGACAAAAACTACTACGCCAAGGATCGCCGGGATATTCTGCTACTTCTCTCGCTAGTCATCGTAGGTATGGGATGGATCCGAAAGACCGACGGCGGACAGGCTCTTTGGAGCAACCACTTCAACGAGCAACAAACCGAGTACTTGGCAAGCCACCTGTTCTTCATCGCCCTTGGTAGTGCCATGTTCTTCGTCTTCATCCGCAAGCCGTTCCTCAAGTGGGTCGGCGTGCTGATCCTGTGTTTACTCGTGGTGGTCAGCAAGCATTTCTGGATCGTCTTCGGCATCTTCCTTCCCACGTTGATTCACGTCTTCATATTTACGTCGATTTTCATGCTCTTCGGTGCGTTGAAGTCGAAGTCGAAGACAGGCTACATGGCCGTCGGGCTGCACCTTCTGTGTCCGTTCATTCTCATTTTCTGCCTCCCGGGAGTGTCGCCGATCGATCTGACCAACCACGGAAAAGAGGCCTACTCGGAGGGCTTCACCTTCATGAATTTCCACCTGCTCCTGCGCGGATTCGACCTGTCTTCCCATGGCGAAATGGGTGAGGCCGAGTGGATGAACCTAATCTTCCACTCACCGGAAGGCATCGCTGTCATGCGCTGCATCGCCTTCGCCTACACCTATCACTACCTGAACTGGTTCTCGAAGACCGAGATCATCCGTTGGCACAAGGTGCCGAAGAGCCGGTTTGCCTTGGTCATCATCGGCTCGGTCGTGTCGATCGGCATCTATGCCTGGGACTATACCTTGGGCGTGCAGTGGCTGTTGCTCCTCAGTGTTCTCCACCTGGTGCTGGAGTTCCCGCTGAATTGGATCTCCGCTGTAGGTGTCTTCACCGAGCTCCGTGACCGGATCCAAACGTGGCTCGGGTCGCCTGGCGTTTCCGGTTCGATCATCGCCGATGGCGCGGGCTCGCTACTTGTGGAGGAAGATACGGCTCTCGACGCACGCGTGGACAAGGCTGCGTAGTCCGTGGTTCTTCTTCGCTACCTGTTCGACGATCAGGTCGA
>Ga0209186_1000086_pt1 | contig 75556 bp, 58 predicted proteins | sample SidtaG_FD_187426 | JGI IMG/M metagenome (GOLD analysis project Ga0209186, IMG submission 187426) | Marine algal microbial communities from Sidmouth, United Kingdom - Sidmouth_Male2 metaG (SPAdes) (version 2) | ecosystem: Host-associated > Algae > Red algae > Unclassified | place: Sidmouth... | reverse complement strand
TCCGATCCAGCCGTTGATCTCTACGCTTTGTACGGCGTTTCTGTTTTCGTTTGTCCAGAAGACGGTGATACTGTTAGCTGTTTGCTCATTGACTGTGGAGAGGTATTGGATGCCGTTGGGGGTTGCTGCTGTGTAATCTCTGATGGCTCTTCTGCTGAAGTGTTTTGTGAGGGTGGTTCTGGTGGTCTGTGCACTGATTGCTCCTACCTGTTGTCCTGGTATCACAAGCCACTCATTGGTGACGGGTGGGTTATTGGTTAGATCCTCTTGACCAAAAACAGCGAAGGGTAACAGACAGAACAGGAACAAACTTAGGGTAGTAAGATGTAATTTCATTTCTGAATGGATTATTTGGATTACTAAGGTAGGGATAATAATGATTAATTATTAATGGTTAGTGATTAATGAAGCGCTGGCGTGTGGTTTGTGGTGGGTGATTATGAGTGTGTTGTCATTTTTCTATTACACAATAAAACCTGACTACAGTTAAATTTATTGTTGCTGCTAAATGTCCAGCCAATTCTTTTGATTGTTTAGCGTGGTAACCAAGAGTTTTTCCAAATTTTTTTCCTGATTCAAAATCTTCATTCCTTCTTAATTCAAAAAGCATATTCCAAATTCTGTGCGAAAGTTCATTCGACCATTTTAGAGATTCTAACTTTGATTTGTCAGTTGTACTTTCATCACTCCGTATTCCTCTATTCATAACTGTTAAATCTGAAAGAAGTAGCTCAATAAACAGTATTTTATGTTCTATGGATTTGATGGATAACCAATCAATCAATTTACTCAACTTCAATTTTTCGGTGTAAACATTTATTCTTGACTGAAGTTCTTTTGATTCAATTAGCTCTTTTATTTCTTCTTCACTCTGGCATTTTATTACTAATCCTACATTGACTTTTTCAGGATTAGTGTCGAATTGTTTCGACAGCTGAAATTTCTCTTTCTAAAGAATTATTTTTTAAGTTAATTTCTACTTTATTTCCAATTGAGATTACACCATCAACAATTCTTCCAGCGAAGACAAGTCCTCTTCCTTTTATTTCAAAAATATCCTCAATCTGAAATTTAGCAAAATTTAATCACTTTTGTTTATTTTAGTTCGGCACAACGGTTAGTAAATAGAACCTGGTGGACTTAGTTGGAATTATATTATGTATACTATTGTGATAGCGTTTTTATTCATTTGCTATAAATATGATTAAATATTTAGCCACTTTTATCTTGTTTTTACAACCTTACCTTTATATACATAATTTTCAATATCCGTAAATCTGGATTCGTGATAGTATTCGAGACCGTTCACCTCTGTGATTGTAACAATTAGTTCTGGATGCAGTTCTTTATCTCCTTGAAGTTCGTAGAACTTCTTATTTGCCTTATCAAACATTAATCTATAGGAACAATCGTCTATCCATGTGATTTTCATTTTGACTTTTGAGCCTGTCTTCAATGAATATTCCCTTTGATATTTAGTGTTTCTAACAACCTTAGTAGATACTTGACCTTTGACATATGTATCGAATTTCCCGGTTTTAAATTTTGCGCAATCAAGATTGTCTTGGGCATAAACATTACCCGTAATGCTTAGTAATAATATTAAACCGAGTTGTAGTATTTTTTTCATTTTTTTTGATTTAGGTTTACGGCTTGTGTATCAAATACAGTTCCACATATGTTTTAGGACACCTTTTAATATTAGCTTTCCCTATTTTAGAAAGCCATATTTATTGTTATTTTTAGAAAGTACTTTTGTCCACCGATATCCTTGTAACAACAATACTGGAGTGGCATGAATCAAAGCAGGTTCCCAATCATAATGAATAAATGCCCAATGCAGAAATGCTAATAAGGCTGCCAAATACCCCCAATAGTGGATTTTTTTTCCATGTAGCTTTAAGGCGTTTCACCCAACCATCTGTGCTGGTAATTGCCATTGGAATCCAAATGATTAAAGCAATCCAGGCGGTCAGTAGACCAAAATCTAAGAATTCGTTAGTTACCTGACTTATTTTAATTTGCCATTCTTGTAAACATTAAAAAGTTGAAAAACATAAAGCCACTAATTATCATAATGAAAATCGAAAATTTCTTTATGTCTTCCAATGTTCGTCCTTCCTTTAAAATTATCCTTCTGAAATCAGATGAAATTAGACTTAAAAGAGCACTTGAAAACAATATTAATAAAGCAGCCAATACTCCTTTTCCAATTGGCAGTCCTTCTGATTTGCCTTGGAAGAATGGTATAAAGCCAATCAAAAAAAGAAGATTCCAAATAACTACAGCACCTATTGCTATTGATTTTTTAATCGGAAAACCTCCTCTTTTTTGCCTCTCCTGAATTTCTGAAATCGAATTCTTTCCTATTTCCTGTTTATTACTTAAGAAACCAGTTTGTTTAATTTGGTTAATCACGGATTCTGGATTTTTGAATGTTCAAAAAATCACATTTCCTTTGTACGAATCAACATTGTGGTTGATTTTTATTCCTTGTCCGATTAGAGGAATTTGGGTATATGGTTCTATTGATTTGATGCTTGATGGCTGAAAAACTAAGTTTCCAACTATTGATGCATTTAGTTCTAATTTATTCCTACTAACTTTTAAGCTAAGCTTGCTACACTGGACGCTGGTTATTTTTGTTAGTAATATTCTTCCTCTATTTTCTTAAACTATTTATCGTCATTAATAAGAACTTGAGTGATTTACTATAATCTAAGGATTCATAATCCAAACCAATTCTTCGGATATTATTGTAATATTTCGTTTTATTCAGATAGTAATTTTTCTCTAATTCAATTGAAGTAATCTCTTTCCCTAACTTTTCACGTAAAAACCATTTTTCTATTAATCTAGCAGTCCTTCCATTTCCATCTTGCAATGGATGAATTTTTAAAAAAACTAAATGGATTAATGATGCATAATAGAAAACCTCAATTACCTCTAATTCCGATTTTTTCAGTTTCTTTATATCCGAAAATAACTTCTCCCATTCCTTTTTTACGATACTTGGCTCACTAGCAACATATTCAATTCGATCTTCCTCATTCATCACAAACATTGGATTCACTCTAATTCTACCTCTTTGACTTTTCGCTAGTAGATTTAGACTTAGTTTAGAATGAGCTTTTAATACATTTTTCCCATTCAACTTTTTGGTTTCTATAAATTCGTAGGCTTCAAAAAGATCATCTGCTTTTTTTGTATAATCAGGTTCATACTTTACTTTTAGGAATTTATGTTTCATGTAACTATCTACATCAAGATTTTCACCTTCTATTTTCGAAGAATAAACTGAGGATACTGAATTATAAAATTCAAAGTAGTCAAATGGTATATTTTTCTTTGACTTCTTACTAATTTTTTCAAAAGGGTCGAAATCAATTTTGTCTTTAAAATCCTTAATAAGAGTGTTTTGCAATATTTTCAGTCCTTTTATCAATTTTTTTTTGACAAACTTAATCCTTTTTTAGCTTTTGACTAGAATAATCAAGAATTTTCTGATTGTTACTAACGGTTAGTATAAGCGGCTGTTTTAATGCCACTTATACATTGTTAGCAAATCTTTATTCCTTGATCAATCTAATGGCAGTATTTTTTTCTTCACTCTGTATGTGCAACAGATATAATCCTGCTACGGCATCAATTGTTAGGTTTAAAAGTTGAGTGTTGTTGAATGTCTGGGATTGAATTAGTTTACCATTAAAATCAGTAATATTAACAGATATGACATTGAATGTTTCCCCCATATCAACAGAGAAATTCCCATTTGATGGATTAGGATAGATCACGAATGTACTTTCAAAGTCATTCTCAATAATTCCATTAGTGCTTGTACTCATTTTTTGGATAAAGATATCACCACTTCCTCCCGAAGTAAGGCTGAAGGTGCCTAAATCTGGATTAAAGTCAACTGTATCTTCAAAATACCCCGTGGTATAGACACTCCCTGTAGCATCTATGGCAATTGAAGCGCCAAAATCATAGTCAGTTCCCCCCATATTTTTCGCCCAGATAAAATTACCCGAGGCATCTAATTTGGAGATAAAGATGTCATCATACCCTGCCGAAGCAAGGTTGAAGACGCCTGCTCCTGGGTCAAAGTCAATCGTATCACTAAAATTACCTGTGGTATAGACATTCCCTGAAGCATCTAAGGCAATTGAATAACCATAATCACCACCTGTTCCCCCCATATTTTTCGCCCAAATAAAATTACCAGAGGCATCAAGTTTGGAAATAAAGATATCATCAGCCCCTTCCGAAGTAAGGTTGAAGGTAGCTGCATCAGGGTCAAAGTCAACTGTTCCATTAAAATAACCCGTGGTATATGTATCTCCTGAAGCATCTACGGCAATTGAATAACTATAATCACCATCTGTTCCCCCCATACTTTTCGCCCAGATAAAATTACCGGAAGCATCTAGTTTGGAGATAAAGATATCTGCATTTCCTGTAGTAGAAAGGTTGAATATGCCAGCTCCTGGATCAAAGTCAACTGTTCCTTGAAAATAACCCGTGGTAAATAAATTCTCAGAGGGACCTACGGCAATTGAAGTACCTCTACTACTGCCTTCTGCCATACTTTTCGCCCATAAAAAATTACCCGAGGCATCTAACTTGGAAATGAAAACGTCACTATTTATTCCGGAAATTAGGTCAAAGACACCTGCTCCCGGATCAAAATCGACGGTATCTCTAAAATTACCTGTGGTATATACATTCCCTGAAGCATCTATGGCAATTGAGTTGCATAAATCATTAGATGTTCCGCCCATATTTTTCGCCCAGATAAAATTACCAGAGGCATCTAATTTGGAGATAAAAATGTCCCATCCCCCAGCAGATGTAAAGTTGAAGATACCTGCTCCCGGATCAAAATCGGCTGTATCGGTAAAAACACCTGTGGTATATACATTCCCTGAAGCATCTACAGCAATTGAGTAGCCTCTGTCATAGTTTGCACCACCCATGTTTTTTGCCCAGATAAAATTACCAGAGGCATCTAATTTGGAGATAAAGATATCACGACTCCCAGCCGAAGTAAGATTGAAGATACCTGCTCCTGGATCAAAGTCAGCTGTTCCACTAAAATCACCTGTGGTATATACATTCCCTGAATCATCTATGGCAATTGAGTTACTTACATCATTACTTGATCCTCCCATATTAATCGCCCATTCGAAGGTTTGAGCGTATATTGTTTGTGTGATAGCTGTAATGGCTATACTAAGGAAAACTGTTTTTGTTTTCATTTTAGTTGTTTTATAAGATTTTAGTATTATTTCATTCTAATTGAGTTTTGCTTTTAATGTTTGCTAACGGATGATGATAAGCGTCGTCTCTCACAAGGTACGCAGTGAGATATGATCGTCTTATCTATTGTTAGCAGCTTTTATCCTTTATTAAGATAATTAGATTTATTAAGAAATACTTCAAAATCTTTTATATTAAGTATGTCGTCAATGGCTTTCAATTTGTTTTCATTTTTATCATAATATGCTTTAACTATTTTATAACCAATCCAATAACCTAAATCTTTTGGTCTTTCACTTTCACTATTCCCATATAACCATTTTGAATATGTTTTACCTCTGTACTCATTTAAAAATTCTTTTTTTAACTCCAATTCATTTTTGTCGCCATAAACGTAAATCTCTTTATTGGGATGACTTCCAGTTATTAACTCACAGATAAAATCCGCACTTCCTTCTTTTATACATCGCGAAAGTAATGATTCATTTTTATTGTAATAATAACTTTGTTGATAATGGATTAACTCATGGATTATGACTATTGGCACTTCCTTAGGGTCAAACATCTCACTTCCTATTAGCAGACCTTTAGTTGAGATCGTTCCTCCTGTTGTAAATTTGCCAACCAATAAATAAATATTTGGATATATCGCTTTTGGATATAGTATTGACATTTCTTTAAAATAAAATTTCAACTCCTTCAATTCAGAATTTAAATTTAATAACTCTTCTTTTTTATCGTAATATTTTGGTTTATTTTCAAATACATATGTGGCAAATTTATTTTTATTTCCTAACCTCAGCTTCCTAAAATCCTTTAATCCATTGCTACCATTACCAAAATATTCATTAACAAATATATTTATTGTTTCCTCATTTTCTAACTTATCTAAGCCTACATAAAAATTAGATATATCTGTTGATATCACATTAGCACTCTCATAATTCTTATTTGAGTACTTTTCTCTTAACCTATTATTATTTGAACAAGAAATAATCAAAAAGATTAATGTTGTCATAAATAAAACTAATCTCATTATTATGTTTTTTATTGCTGACTAACGTGTGTATACCCAGCGTGCGAATGACCAAGCAACAACAATTACCCGAGATTAAGCACAATGGATAGCAGCAATAAAACTAATAAATTTTCAAACAATATTAGTTTTATTGATGCGATGAATAAATAATCCTAAGTAAAAAGTTCAACATCCAACGCTAGGAAGGAGCATGATTGGGGTATACTTTTGTTGTATGCCTCTTCCTGCGCGAAGGGTCATATTGTCGCTTCGCTGCCATATATGCATTTTGTGGGTGGCCTAAATTTTTCATGGTCATAGTAACACTTATATATCAATCATAGTTCCGCATATATTGCATATAGTCAGACCTGTAGTTTGATACCAATCATGTTTCGTCCTCTTATTAATTAGAGATTATTGGTAACCTTATTTGAGAGGTATATTTTGAAGAATGATGAACTTTATTGTGAGCGACAACACCTTCTTTTTCATCATAGTTATTCCCTCCAGTATTTAAATTACGGGTAAAACGAGGGAAATTACTGCTAGATATTTCAATACGAATGCGATGCCCTTTTTTAAAGAAGTTACTAGTCGACATAGGTGTTAATTCTACTTTATAGACTTTATCCTTTTCCATAAATACTTCTTTGTCGTAGCCTTCACGATATCTCACACGTTGTATTGTTTCATCTAAGTTATACGCTTTCCCATCAGGATATACATCGATGAGTTTAATTGTAAAGTCGGTGTCTCTTGCATCTGAAGACACATATAAGGTAGATTCAATAAAGCCAGAAATTTCAATCCCTTCTTCTAAAATATCGGTGGTATAAACCAAAATATCATTTCTGGTTTCCATTTGTTGTTGGTCGAAAGCGCCACCTTCAATGGCATTTCCGGTACAACATACATTCCCACCATAAGAAGGCACTGGATTCATGGGGTCATAAGTAAAACCATCCGGGTTATCAGTGGTTGGCTTTGAAGTGGACAATTTTCCATCTCCAAACATACTATTGGCTTTGCCACTGCTATTTAAATAATAGGTCGTTAAATTTGCTTTTTTAGGAGGCCAGGTTTCTGATGCTTGCCACTTATTGCTTCCCATTGTATAATATTGGACTTTAGGTGTTTTCTCTTTAAAATCGTTTTGTTCTCCCTTGAGCCATAAATCAAACCAGCCATAGATTTGCTCCTTGTAATTCAATCTTGCATCACCGACACTACGTTCGCCTACTATCGTGTTTTCGGTTGCTCGAGTATACCTGCAATGCAATGTAGGCGCAATGACTAAGTATTGATTGTCTCTAATTGCTTTATCTTTAGCATTATTTCTAACATGATTAAATAAAGCCAGATTTGGAGTTATAGAGACATCGTACCAAGAGGTAAACCAAAAACTTGGAACTCCAATTTCCATATCATCGTGATATAATCCTCCCTTAAACCATGCGTCATCATTAGGTTTACGACGTATCATTTTATCAAAAATCTCAGTTTTACCGTGTATATTTTTTAGTATATCCTGAATGGGTAAGTGTTTTAGTGCTTCAGCCATATCAACTGGTGGGTTTTCTGGTGCTAAATCATAAAACCTAGAAATTCGAATCAAATCTTCTTGTGAAGCGCCAGGCGGAATACGCGGTTTAAATTTATCATGTTCTACACCATATAACCAGGAGAAGAATAGCATTTGTTCCGCTCCTCCACGATACCAATTACCTTGCTCGTTGATTGTACCTACTCTACCTACTCCAGCGCCATAACCTTGTGGTACCATGGCTGCATGAGAAGGATGGTCTAAAGCAGCAACTGCCATTTGCCATTCGGCAGTAGAAGAACAGCCCAAAGTCCCAATCTTACCATTAGACCAAGACTGATTTTTCATCCAGGTAAATGCATCATAACCATCGGTTAGTGGTACGCCTAGAATATCCCATTCGCCCTCTGAAAAATAGCGTCCCCGTTCATTTTGGACAACATAAGCATAGCCTCTCTTAACGGCTTCTAAAGCTTTTTTTGCTGTTCTTATATTTTCTTTTCCATCTCTCCAAGAATTAAAATTATAGGGTGTACGCGAAAAAATAATGGGCACTTTCTTATCTGTTTTAGGACGATAGATATCTGTTGCCAAGCGAATACCATCTCGCATGGGCATCATTATTTTTTGATCGATAATAGCAATTTCCTCCAATTCTTGAAGCGTATTGTCTTGTGCCTGCAGGGTATTAAAACCTACAAAGAAATAAATGAGCACAAACGAAATTAGAATAGTGCGTTTTTTCATTTTTTTATTTTGGTAAAATAATTTATTTTTAAAGTTAATATTTAAGTCCAATTTATCCAATGGGCTTTGTACAATTTTATGCTTATGGATAAGACATCAGTGTAGATTTCAGTAGCTTTTGTGCTGGCATTGGTTTTCGGTAATGCTCCATAATGTTATTCATTTACCTTAAATTCAGTGGACACTCAAACTAAAGGTTTTCCTGAAAGTAAAGCCTTTCGTTACTCAGGTAACAAGTAAATTAGGCTTTAAAAAATTAGCTAACGATTGTCGTATTACTAGAAAAATGAAAAAACACCTCTACATATTAATCGCTTTCTTTAGTCTGCAATCTTGCCAAACCAAATCTGAAAACAAATCTAGGTTACCTCCTTCTCAAACCATTGAAAAGAGTGATACACTAGACTCCAGGGAGGAAACCGTCGAAAGTCAAGAATACGAAATTGTAAATCGAGATTCAATAAATGATTTTTTGAACAAGCCCTTTGACCTTTTTGAATGCAAGAACAAAACGAGTGCGAATAGTTCTCGAGGACAAAAAAAAGAATATTACCTAAAACCGAACAAAAAAGGGATGTATTACGAATATTTTCTCTTTTCCGAACTTCGAGGATATATGGGAACGAATAAGGACAGGGTCATTCGTAGAGAAGGTGAAAAATAATGATTAATGGTTAGTGTTTAATGTTTAATTATTTACGTATAGGCGACCTCTTTATCTATAAAAAAGGACACCAATCAACTGAAGGGAATAGATATAACGAAAACGGAACAATTGTTTATAACATCATTTAATAATTGGATTATAGTCCGAATCAACAATTTTAACAGATTTAGCAACTTATGAATTCTCCTAAGCCACAGATTGCTGTTATGATGTTTTAGGTGGTGGATCAATACCCATCCAGCAATTGTAGGTGTTTAATTCAGGCTGTCCAAGCTTGAGGTATAAAAACAATTGCATGCGGTAAGCGGTTAAATATTTTAGTGAAGAATTTACAATGGCTACTCCAAATTGTGATTTCTGACCGGAAAACTGCTTTACTTTTACTGTGGTCAAATCATCATCCGAATAGTTGGCTAATAATGTTTCAATTTCCTTGTATTGTTCGTCCAAGGCGTCAGGGAATGCATTGATATCCATTGCTGCTGCTTTGTCCACTACATTTTTAAAGAAATTTTTATCTTCAACACCTTGGATTTGGTTGTGGTACCAATGTATTGTGGATGATCCTGCATAAGATATATAGCGCAACAGTTCTTCTAATGTTCTCATTTTTTCACCAGGAGAAAACTGCATTTGGTCCGACTTTATTTTGCTAAATAAATGGGTTAATATTTTGTTTTCTTCCTTTATGGCGTCTAAGATTTGTTGCTTTGTCATTCTGTTATTTATTTAAATGAAACTGTCTTTTGCTTATGGCAAATGTCACTGTCTGTGATCAAAGAATATGAGTTTTGAAGCAATGTGCAAAATAGTTTAATAATATGTTTATCTGAAATTATATCTAAATGAATTTAACAGTGTGTTTGTTTCCTTACAAGATTCTTGCTCTTTTTTTGTTTTTTATTTATATAACAATAACTATTGAACCGAAACACTTACTTTAGAGACTCAAGAATTAATGATATAAAATGCTATTATTATGAAACATGTTAATGATAAAATTGTGGTGATTACCGGAACAGCTTCCGGAATAGGGAGAGCGCTTGCTCTAGCCTTTGGAGAAAGAAAAGCAAGACTCGCACTGAACGACTTCGATACAAAGGGGTTGGAAGAAACAATTGACTTACTAAAAAAGATGGGGACAAATGAACTATTACCTGCGATTTTTGATGTTTCTAATAATTAGTTAATGGCAGATTTCGCTAACACTGTGAATGAGAAATCAGCTCATTACCACCTTTCAAGGCAACAGCAATCCGTACATCGAATTCCCGGAAAAATTGTGGTCGTGGAACCTGATTAAAACCTTATTTTTCTTCGTTAGTCCTTGTGACCCCTTGTTTTTTAACCGTAAAATCAGATAGGCTCCTTTTGCGCGAGGAGTCTATCATTTTTTCTATGTTTAACCAATGACTTTTTTCCTCAATGTATAGCAGGATATAGCCGATCAACATAAGACAAAATACAATTGTATTAAAAAATTATTTTCAATCATTAACCTATTTTTTCGGTTCCTAAACAAGTTGTAAACCATTATGTTACACATTAAAAAACATAAGTTCGATATATTCCAATTAAAAAAATTACTGCTCAATAGTTGTTTTTTATGAATTCCTCCTATACCTTTGGTCTATCAAAATGATTTATTCATCAAAAAATATCACCCTTCAAAATGTAGCAACTTCCGCTACAGAATTCAGTGCAAATAGTATCACTTGCAACATGTGTATGTGTTGTTGCTGTATGTGTATGCCGACCAGGGTGATGCTATTCTAATTCATTTGAAAATAATAATTTTAATAATAGCTGAGCCCAAGGGTTTCAGCTTTTTCCAGTTGTGATCCTCTGTGTTTAGCACAAAAACAAGATCATGAGTAATCAAAATTATCGTTTCGAGACACTGCAACTCCATGCAGGACAAGTGGTAGATCCTACGACAAAAAGCCGCGCCGTCCCTATTTATCAGACAACATCTTATGTGTTTGACAACTCCGAGCACGCGTCTAATCTGTTTGGACTCAAGGAATTCGGTAACATCTATACCCGAATCATGAACCCAACTACTGACGTGTTTGAAAAGCGGGTAGCAGCATTGGAAGGCGGAACAAACGCTCTGGCAGTTGCCTCCGGCCAAGCAGCACAGTTCATAGCACTCAACAACATTTTACAGCAAGGAGATAATCTGGTTTCTTCGTCCTACGTTTATGGCGGTACATTCAACCAGTTTAAAGTGAACTTCAAAAGATTAGGTATTGAAGCAAGATTCGCCAACGGAAATGATCCGGACAGCTTTGAAGCATTAATCGACGAAAACACAAAAGCTATCTATTTTGAGAGTATCGGAAATCCGCGTTTTGCAGTACCTGATTTCAAAAAACTGGTAGCACTAGGCAAAAAATACGACATTCCGGTGGTGGTGGACAACACATTCGGAGCAGGTGGTTACTTGATTCGTCCAATTGAGCTGGGAGCTAACGTTGTGGTAGAATCTGCTACCAAATGGATTGGCGGACATGGAACCAGCATTGGTGGTGTTATTGTTGACGGAGGAAACTATAACTGGGGCAATGGGAAATTCCCACAGTTTTCAGAACCTTCTCCAGGCTACCATGGCTTGAAGTTCTGGGACGTTTTTGGTGAAGGCAATCCACTTGGTCTTCCAAATGTTGCTTTCGGTATCCGGGCAAGAGTAGAAGGGTTACGTGACTTCGGTCCGGCCATCAGTCCATTCAACAGTTTCTTGCTGTTACAAGGATTGGAAACACTTTCCCTGCGTGTACAACGCACAGTAGACAACGCTTTGGAAGTCGCTAAATGGTTGGAAGAACACGATGAAGTGATTTGGGTCAACTATCCAGGATTGGAAAGTAGTCCTGAGCATAGTCTAGCAAAGGAATACCTTAAAAACGGATTTGGTGGTGTGCTCAGTTTTAAAGTAAAAGGAGGAAAAGAGCAGGCAGATAAACTAGTCAACAGCGTACAATTGATTTCGCACTTGGCGAATGTTGGAGATGCAAAAACACTGATCATCCATCCAAGTTCTACTACGCATGACCAACTATCAGAAGAAGAGCAGAAAAAATCAGGTGTTGAGCCGGGCTTATTGAGAGTTTCAGTAGGTATTGAGCACGTATCTGATATTATTTCTGATCTGGAGCAAGCAATTGCAGTCAGTGCGGGAAAAGAACAAAACGTTCATTCCTCATAAAGTAATTCAGGTTAATCAATTTTTGATCTTGTTTTGAGACGAAGTGATGGTTGTGATTTGTTCAACCTGATTACAATTGTCATTTCTCTCAAATTTTTCAAGAATCATTCTCAAAATAGAAATCATGAAAGCTTCTTTACTTCAATTAACGAAAAACATCCAACTGGAATCCGGTTTGTCTTTGGTCAATCCTGAAATTGCATATCACACTTACGGAACACTCAATGAAGACAAGAGTAATGTGGTCTGGATCACACACGCGCTTACTGCCAATAGTGATGTGTATGACTGGTGGAAAGGACTGGTTGGCCCTACTGATTTTATTAATGAACAAGAACATTTTATTGTCTGTGCCAATGTCCTTGGTTCTCATTATGGCACCGCCTCTCCGCTATCGAAAAACCCGGAAACCAATGCGCCCTATTATCATACATTTCCTGAATTTACCATTCGTGATATCGTTCAGTTACAAATAGAATTGGCGGATCATCTGGAAATTGATGACATTCATTTGTTAATGGGTGGATCAATGGGCGGTCATCAGGCGTTGGAGTGGGCGATCATTCAACCACAGCGCATCAACCACTTAGCGGTTATTGCTGCGAGCGCTATCCATTCTCCTTGGGGTGTTGCGTTTAACGAGTCTCAGCGATGGGCAATTGAAAACGATCCGACCTGGAAACTCAATAAAGACCTAGCTGGTATAGAAGGAATGAAAGCTGCAAGATCCTTGGCATTATTGTCCTATCGAAATTTTAAAACGTATCAAAAAACCCAGCAACCAAGTAGCGAAAATCTGATTTTTCCTGATCGGGCATCCTCCTATCAAAAATATCAAGGCGAGAAATTAGCCAAACGGTTTAATGCTTATTCCTACTGGTATTTGAGCAAGGCAATGGACAGTCAAAACGTAGGGCGAGACCGTGGAGGCATTGAGGCTGCACTTGCTACTATTACAGCAAAAACGCTGGTCGTTAGCCTGGAAGACGATGTGCTGTTTCCTATTAGCGATCAATTACGATTGGTAAAAGGTATTCCAAAGGCAGTCCATCAGTTTATCCCTTCTTTTTATGGTCATGATGGCTTTTTGATTGAAACTAAAAACATCACCAAAGCGCTTAAGAAATTTCTAAGTGAAAAAAAGCAAGCACCAATCGCCACTACTTCAAAAGTTATATCCATTAATGGAAAAGAAAATCATTTCACTGAAAAAACAAAAATCGGTTTGATCGGTTTGGGAACGGTTGGATTGGCATTCTATCATCAATTGTTGGAGCGATCTGATGTTGATATTGTAAAGGCGATTGTTCGAAGAAAAGGAATAGAAAGACAAATTCCTGGTCAATTAATATCTCATGACATTACAGATGTGATTGAGAATGAGGAGATTCCAGTTGTTGTTGAAGTCATTGATGATGCAGATGCTGCTTATGAATATGCCAAGGCAGTCCTAAAAAAAGGGAAGGTGTTGATTAGTGCCAATAAAAAAATGCTGGCGCACCACCTCAAGGAACTCAAGGAATTGGAACTGATTTATGGCGGGAAGCTTTTGTATGAAGCTTCTGTTGGTGGTGCCATTCCTGTATTGCGTGTGCTCAAGGAAGTGTATAAGTCAGAGCCCGTGCAGCGCATTGAAGGGATCATTAATGGTTCTACCAACTACATTCTGACCAAAATGGCTGAGGTTGGCGTTCCGTTTTCTGAAGCATTAAAGGATGCACAGGCAAAGGGATTTGCAGAAAGCGATCCAACACTTGATGTAGATGGTTACGATGCTGCTTACAAGGCCGTTTTACTGGCCTATAATGCGATGGGTATTCATGTCGATCCGAATGATGTAGAGCGCGTTGGTATCTCCAACATCAGTATTGATGATATATGGGCAGCGAAAGTTCAGAATCAACGGATTAAGCTGATTGCTACCATAGAACGGGAGGGCGATCATGTTTTTGTAAGCGTCAAGCCGCGATGCCTGAATCCATCAGACGACTTATATCATGTAGACAATGAGCTGAATGCGATTACGATTGAAGGGCAGTACAGTGGAGGCAATACGCTTAAAGGTAAGGGAGCGGGCGGTCATCCAACTGCCTCAGCTGTGGTTGCTGACTTAAATCATTCGTTGGAATTGCTTAAACAGACGAGGGATCAACTGGCGGCCGTTTCCAATGTTTAGAGTACAAATCCTCTCCTTACTCCATGACTAAAGACGAGACATTTTTTTCATTTAACTTGTATTATAAAAGTTCAACAGGACCACAATAAAGAAGTCTTTGCCATTGCAAAGACTTCTTGACTTTTAGTCAACATTCGGCTAACCCAATAATTTTTTTACCGCTTTCTTGTGAACGTACAATTTGTAGAAAAAGAATGAGTTGGCTAAATGGAGTTTAAGGGTTGGACAATTCAACTTCGTTATTCTGGAAAAGATTGTTGATTTCATGTTAAACATGGATGACTCAACAAGAAAAAGTTATTGGGATTCACATATTGCAATAGCCTCCGTCTGGAAAACCAATATTCTGGTAAGCACTAAGGATCATATTGATGTAATTACCAACTCCAATGCTCAGTTAACGGCTACGGCACATGCTGCTGGTATCGAGTATTTTGACGTAATGATTGACAGTCAGGTCATTGATCAGGTATATGTGAATACAGAGGAACCAGTTGCTGCATCTCGACATATTTATCAACTCAACACGGGTTGTTTGTCAAATGGAGTACATGAGTTATTTATCATTGCTTATGATGTAAATGGACGTGGTTCTGCCTTCGATTTATTTGAAAGTAATGTAAAATCAGGTCAGTACCTTCCTGTTGAAATCACTGTGGCAAACAATAATACGCAACCTCAGTTGGATGTACAATTATGGTTGGATGGTGCTTATACCGGAGCTGCTGAGATGACAACCTCCTTGAATTCAAAACAGTTACTCCCCAAGCAACAACCGTTTAACCGTATGCCTTGGAATTATGTTGGAACAGAACAAGTCAACACTTTTAACGCAGATGTGGTGGATTGGGTGCTGGTATCGCTTCGCACGGGCACAGATCGCTCAACGGAAATTTCTAGGTTTGCTGCCTTATTGCTTAAGAGTGGTCAACTGGTTGATGTTGGGGGTTGCGCACCACAGTTGTCTGTAAGTAGTGCTCCGTTGTACCTTGCGGTGTACCATGAAAATCATTTGAATGCGATGTCTGCTACGGCTGTTCCTTTTATCGGTAACCAGTTGGGTTATGATTTCAGGGCTGCTGACAGTTACGTCTCAGGCTTTGGGCAGAAGAAACTGTCGTGTGGTGTCTGGGGGCTGTTTTCTGGTAACGGTGATCAGGAAACAATACAAGACTCCAAGGATATAAACGGAGTAGATCATGCGCTATGGAACTTAAACAATGAGATGTTCAACATTTATGCCCCTTCGGATTACAATTTGGATGGTGATATCAATGGACTGGACCGAATACTGTGGAGTTATAATAATGGAATTTTTACTGGGGTGGAGTGATGGTGATGCTTTGGCCATATTCTCTTTCCTTCCATATCGTTCCAAGTCTTTTGAAGCAAGATGGAATGATCAACTCATAAATCTAACCAACTTTTTTTCTTAAAAAGCATTTGAAACTTTAATTTATGTATTAAAGTTAGTAGCTTTATATTCTAAATAACAATAACCCTATATGAAAACAGTCCACTATACTTTAGTACTTTTTTTTCTTGTTTTTAATCAAATTCTTTCCTACGCACAAGCGCCAGGCTATCTTGGGAAAAGAACAACATTAGAAGTTTCTGGAACTGTTCAACCTGCCTTTTTAAATCCAAACAAAAACGGGAGTAGTTTTGAGGGTACAAATCTTTTTGCTGAGAACAAAACATTAGTTTGGAATAGCATCCTTTCTATTAATGCTAACTATGCAATTAACCGTATCAATAGTATCGGTATCAAGTATCATAGATCTACGACTGGAACGATATTCGATCACTACACCCCAAATTCGAATTACGTAACCACATTAAGTAAAATTAATATTCAACGGATTGGCTTGACTTACTCTATATTTAAAATGACAAAGGGATCCCTTTCACCGATTGGGGCTTCCTTTTACGTCTCCTTGGGTGGTGCATTTATGAATAGCAGTGAAATGACCACTAGGGATTATAGACAAGAAATAAGCCCTCTTACAGAACTTTATCCCAATTTAAAAACAAATGTATCGGCCATGGAGCTTGGTATTGGGTGGCTTAAAAGATGGCTTATAATTGAAAATGTTTATATAAAAACCGGATTTCAATTTAATGCCTTAGTAAAAACTGGTGGCTTAAGTTTTTATGGTAATCAAGCAAGCTATTCGGATTATGAAGAAGATCCGATCCGGTCAACTTATGAAACTGCTGTTTTATATCGAACGCTAATGCACAACCTAATTAACTTCGAAATTGGGGTAGGCGCAGTGCTCTTCTAAACAAAAAAACAATGAGATTACTATTACTTATTTTATTACTTGGATTTACTCAAGTAAATGGACAGGAATTGATAAAAGCAGAAGGAGAGATTCCAAAAGAATTTATAACTCCATCCGCTACAAAATACGAGCGAGCTATTCAAGATTTGGAGAAATCCAAAACAAAAGGAGCGAAGGCAAGGAAGAAGAAAAAAGAGAAAAAGCAATTTTTGTTAGAGACTAACTTTTCTGTTGACGATCTACTACAGAGTGGACAGATTATATTTAATGATCGTGCTAGTAATTATGTCAATAAAGTTTTGCAAAAATTGCCATTATCTTCCAAAGTCAAAACTTCCAAACCAAGAATTTACCTATTAAATAGTAATGTGGTTAATGCGTTTGCCACAGCGCAAGGAGCTATCTTCATTAGCGTTGGGTTATTGGCCAATCTTGAAACTGAGGCACAGTTAGCTTATATCCTTAGTCATGAGATTATCCATGTAGAGCACAATCATAGTATGAACCAATTTTTGAAAAAGAAAGAAATTTCAAGTAAGGATTATCAAAGAAACTTGAAAAAAATTGGCATGAAGAATGAGGTGTTTTCTGAAAGTCTTTATTCACAAAAAATCGAAATGGAAGCTGATGATGAGGGTTTGAAAATCTTTTTGGAATCAGACTATTCTCCAGAAACGTTGGTCGATGTGTTTAAGATTCTACACTATTCCCATTTGCCTTTTGATACCAAAATCTTTCCAAATGATTATTTTAATGATGCCAACTACAAAATTCCAACGTCTTATTGGAAAGCGAATGGCGATGAAATAAAGCCTATTGACCCTGAGGAGGATGACGAAGAATCCAGTCATCCCTCTGCTGCCAAACGGATGGAAAAAATGAAGGAAAAATTGCAGGGAATTACTAATACTTCAAAGAAGAATTTTTTAGTGAGTGAAAAAGAATTTTTCGAAGTTCAAAACCTTATGCGTTATCAATTGCCCTTCTTGGCTTTAGAAAGAGGAGATTTCGGTAGAGCCATTTATAATTCATATTTGCTTTTGAAGACTCACCCTAATGATCTTGCTATCAAAAAAGTATTGGGAAAGGCGCTTTATATAGAATCAAAGATGCGTAATCATGATGTCATAAAAAGAAAGAAATCTAAAGTAGATGAAAAGCAGCAGCTCGATTATTTCCTGACAAAAATAAAAGATAAGGAACTAACAGTTTTGGCCCTTCGATACAATTATCAATTGCTTTCTGACCATCCCGATGACACAGAATTGCAACAAATTGTCGACGATCTTTTCATTGAATTTGCTGATCACTCCAAAACGTTGAAAAACTATGCAACTAAAGCTCCAGCAGTAGATACGTCAGCAACTGCAAAAACCACTTCACCCAAGGATCAAAATCCTTATTATTATAATGCTTTTATTGATTGGATAAATACGGACGACTTTAAAAAGGCATTTAAAAATGGAAAGAAGGAAAAAGATAAACGTGCAAAGAATGAAAAATATTACAAAAGTAAGGATGGACAAAAAGAGCTTGCTAAGGAAGCTAAGAAAGAATTAAGAAAAGGAAAGGCACTTGGGATAAAAAAAATAGCCCTCATCAATCCATTTTATCTTTCGCTTGATGAACGGTCAAAAAGTAAAGAACAGCATATCCAATCTGAAGTTGGACAAAAAAAGTTCAGAGAACTAATCATTGATGTCTCGAAAAAAAGTAAGCTAGACGTAGAAATTCTCGATGTTACCAACATAAAAGTCAGCGAAGTTGATAAGTTCAATGACATCACCACTATAGAAAAATATGTGAGTCAACAGTTCTCTTATGAAGACATGAGTATTACGCCTGGTTTATCGCAAGACGAAGTCAATAAAGTAGTCGAGAAATATGGTACCAATTATTTTCTTTTTACAGGCGTAATTTCTCTCCGACAAAAGGAATATGCAATTTATAAATTAATTTACGGAGGTCTTTATTGGCCGCTATTGCCGCTCGCCCTTATTGATATAGCTAATCCAGACTACGATATGCTGTACTACGCCATATTGTTTGATGCCGAAACCGGTAGACGATCAATGATAAAAATGGATTATTTTGACAATAAGGACACCAAGTTTGTACTGAAGTCTCATATATATGATGTTTTTCACCAAATTAATACATCGAGATAGTACAAAAGTGGAGGGAGTTGGCTAATTTATTAGTTGGAGTAATTTATTGTATAATATTTCTAATTAATTAGAAACTCTGAAATTTCTCCTACAGATATTTGTCGCCAGGCTTCCGTTTCCTAATCACTTTGGCGGGAATGCCGTACATGACGAGATGGTCATCGCAGTTTTCTAGGAGTAGTGCGCCAGCGCCGATAATGGAATGCTTGCCGATGGATATTCCGTGCTTGATGGTTGCGCTGATTGATATTGACGAACCTTCTCCTATGTATACATTGCCGCCAGTTGTAGCGTTTGGTGCCAAGCTTGAAAATTGGGCCATATGACTGTCGTGGTCGATACTTGCTTTTGTATTGATAACCGTGAAGTCGCCAATATTAGTATCACTGTTGACAATTGCGCCTGCCATTATTGCGACGCCTTGCCCGATTATAACGTTTTTTCCAATTTGCGCAGAAGGGTGAATGGTGGTAGCAAAATCAATGTTTGGAACGATATTCCTGATGCTGTTGACGACTTTTTGTCTGATCCAATTATCGCCGATGGCAACAAATAGTTTACAATTAGGATGTTTCAATAATAAGTCGGGTAAATCGTTGTCGTTGCCTAGTACTTTGTAGCCAAGGGTTTCTTCGCCAATAGCGCTATGAGTATCGAGGAGTCCTAGGATTTTATACTTACCTTCCTTTTCAAAAATATCAATGATCACTTTTGAATGACCAGCAGCACCGGCAATCAATACAGGCTCTAAATTCATCTAATAATTTATTTTAGTAGCGAACAAATTTTAGGTAATTGCTTAATAATGAACAATATTAACAATAACAGGGAATAATTAACGCTTCGCTAATGAAAAAACTTAAAATGTGCTGTATTTTAAGCCGAATTCCTACTTGCGTTGATATTACCATACAAGGATCTCGTTACTATTTTTTGGTATAATTCTTTGAATTCAGAATTTCGATTGATCTGAAACAAGGCATTTTGCTGGATTACTAGTAATGGCAGTACTATGTTTTCTCTTATTCTGATTGATTCTCTTGAAACAATTTCGCTTTCCATTAAGCTGTTCTGATCTGAGATTTTTAGTAACATTTTTTTGGCAAGTAGACATTCGTCATTAAGGATGTTCCAGAAGGCTCTAAATTCGGAATCTTCTTTCATGTATCGTGTCAAATTGAAATTTGTTTTGGACAACGACATCATACTATTCAACATTAACGCTTGAAAGAATGGTTCTTCTTGATAAAGGCGTTTGACTTCCTCTATTCGGCCTTGATCTGCAAGGTCTTTAATGGCAGTACCTATACCGAAATATCCAGGCACATTCTGTTTTAACTGGTTCCATGACCCAACATAGGAGATGGCACGGAGGTCAGATAATGTCAATTTTGCTTTCTTACCACGCTTGCCTGGTCTGCTACCAATATTTGCCATTTTATAGTACTTCAAAGTACTTCGTTGCTCTAGGTAGGGAATAAATTTATCATGCTGTTTTAATGCATCATATTTCACGAAACTCAAATTGGAAAGTTCTTCGATTAACTTGTAGTGATCTTTAGCAATAAAATGTTCTTTCCCTGGAATATTATTACTTAAACCTGCGGTAAGCAATTGCTCCGCATTATGGGTAAACTGTTCTTTGGTCCCGTAAGTACTGGTAATTGTTTGCCCTTGTATTGTTAATTGAATCTCGTGATTGGCTACAGCATTAGTTTGTGAAGCATAGAAACGATGGGTTTTACCACCGCCTCTAGCAGGTGGGCCACCTCTACCATCAAAGAAAACGGCTTTGATTTTGTTGTTTTCACAAACCTTGCTCAATGTCTCTTTCGTTTTTAGGATCGACCAATTCGCTTTTAGGTAGCCGCCATCTTTGGTGCCATCGGAGAAACCAAGCATGATCGTTTGTTTTTCATTTCTTCTTTTGATGTGTTCGCGATAAATAGGTAGTTCAAACAAGGTCGTCATCACTTCTTCTGCGGCTTCCATGCCTATCATGGTTTCAAACAGCGGAACAATATCGAAGGTGATATTTTTAGTTTTCCAGCCACACCATCTGAACAATCCAAAGACAAAGAGTACTGAAAAAATATCCTCTGAATTACTTATGATATATCGGTTGCAACCGTCTTCTCCATTTTTATTCTGAATGGCTTTCAACTGTTGGATATTGGAAATGATGTCTACAACTCTTTCTTCTTCGTAGTCATCTGCATTAAGGCTAAACTCACTTTCGATTAAGCACTTGACCAATTGTTTTTGACTAAGTTCTTCAAGGCTTTTCTTAATCACCCCTTCCTTTTTTAAAATAGTTTCTACTGCTAAATAATGTTTGCTGTGATCTTCACGAATATCCAAGGAAGCGAAGTGGGTTTTAAAAATGTGTACCTTGTCTATTAAGGCATTCAATTGGTCTACATATAAACCATGATATTCATCGACAAGCGTTTTTTTGATGCCTAGCAATTTTTCAAGTATTTCTGGGTAGGTAATAATACTTTTGGGATTGAACATTGCTTTATACAGGCTGCTCATCAAGCTTTTTAAATCATCTTGCAGCTTTGGGAAAGTGAGTTTTTTACTAACCGCTTTCAATTCATTATAGTAACATTTCATAATGTTCATCCTCAATTCGTTGGCTACTTTCTTTGTTGTTTTTGCGGTTACAAAGGGATTGCCATCACGATCGCCACCTGGCCAAAATCCTAACTTGATAATGTTGTAGTTATCAAAAGTGTCATTATTGGTATTGCTTTTAATATATTGAAACAACGCCCCAATTGCATCATAATAGGTATATCGCAAAATGTGGATGATGTTCTTTGCTTCTGTTAACGGTGTTGGTTTTTTAGCGTTTACCAAGGATGTCAGTCCTAGCTGCTGTAGGGCAAGATCAATTTCGTCTACCTTATTATTATCAATTAGGTGCCTTAGTTCATGGATGATGTCAAGCACATTAGGGGTATAGAACTGTGTGGGGTGAGCGGTCAGCACGATTCTAGCACTAAAAGTGGCTAATTTCTCCGCCATTACATCCCGATCTTCATTCTCTTCGACTAATTTAAAATAATCTTTAATTGAAAAGGAATCTGAGAATTCTTGAAGTTTTGGGAAGGCCGCATCTTCTATGCTATCATAAAGTACGACTTGACGTTCAACGTATTGAATAGTTTTAAACATAAAATCAATCCGTTCGCGTTCATCATATAAATCAGCGAAATTTGTAAAGAAATTTTCTAATATCTCCTTCGGATTTTTGCCTTCTTGTAATCCTTCTTCACATTGATCAATCAAAAGCGGGATCAATTTTCCTACGTTTTTTATATCACCAAAGGGCAAGCTTAGGAATAGGCTATTATATAATGCAAACTTATTCGTTACTGTCTTCTTGAATTCCTTTAATCGTCTTGATTGTTGTGTCGTACTATCCATCTTTCTATTTAATTGATTTTAGGCGTTCTGTGTTTCCTAATTCAGCGAACAAATTACTTGTTTAAATTGTTTCCGCCAATGTAGTCAAAATTCGTTTCTTTACTGTTATTAAGCGCGAATTATGCAATGGAAAAATACCCTTGACCTTCTTGGCTGTATTGAGAGGATGAAAAGAAGCGGTTACGAAAGGCTTTACTGACAGGAATACCTTTAGTCTTAGTTAGTTAGACAATTCTGTTCCAGAATATTCTTCTATTTTACTAAGAATTTTGATTTTACTCTTGTGTACAAAGCCAGATAAATGGTCTAAAGCACCACATTCTAATGAATAATTATTTTTTGATATAGACACTGGTACCCAATTTAAGTTCTCAGAATAATAGTCTTCTTGACCAAACCAAAAAGACTTCGTTGTCTGACAATTTATAAATGACCTCCGAATTTGAATCAGGATTTGATCGCACATTGGTATAACCATCCTCGTCGTCAATGATAGCGACTTGTCCAATTGACATTACACCTATGTTCAGAAGAAAAATTGTTATAATATATTTCATTGTTTATTTATTGTTGTAATTGACAAATGGATGTTTAAGGAATTTTCCAAGATTTAATTAATCGTCCTTACGCTCCTTGGGCTTGTTCTTAAATTTTGCTTGCAAGGCATCGAGAAAATTTCTAAGGTATTGGTCTAAGCAGGGTTCGTAGGACTTATTACCTGGTTTCCTGAAGAAGGCACTCAACTCGTGTTTGCTTATTTTTTTATTGATTAAGGCAAACATCTCAACGATGTCCTCCGTTCTCAATTCCAATGCTATCTTTAATTTTCGAAAGATCATGTTATTGGTCAACACTGTTTCGGGTTTGGGTTGTGGACCTTCTCTTTTTCCTCGTTTTTCAATGATTAAGCCATTTAGGAAGATGGCTAGTTGTTTATCTGTCAATTCTACTACCTCATCATCATCTTGTTTTAACCAGTCGCATACCTTTGCTCTATTGACATCATAATCAGCTAATTTGAAAAGATCAATCATTTGTTGATCACTATAGTCAAACAGGTAACGGACTCGTTTTAGTATATCGTTGTTATTCATGTAATTCCTTTCATTTTTCTAACCATACGGTTAGATGTAAATTTAAGGTTATTTATTTTTATTGTTGTAATAATCAGTGTTCTTATTGGGTGGTTCTTTCAGGGCTGCGGGGTTGGGGTTTATTGTTTGGTGCTTGCTTAGTGCTGGTTATAGTAGCAACGTAGTATTTATTCTTCATTAAGAATGATAATAATGTTATTAATTAAACAAAAATACATATATTACATAAATTTTACATATAAAACACGCAATTATTATGGAAATCAAGAAAGAAAAAATGTCTTCTATTGCTGATACGAGCAAGGAAATACAAAGAATAGAAAATGAAATAGTATCCTTGAAAGAAAAGGTAACGAAGTACGAAGTAGAGCTAAAGACACTTAGGGCAAGAGCTAAAGTATCAAAGGCTCAAAAGAGTGTAATAAAATGAACCTATATCTAAAATATTTCTTTTCTTCATTGCATGTCAATAGATTAGGTAATTTTTAGTATGTAAGTCAATACGGTCTAGTAACGGGCCTGAAATCTTACTGAGATACCGCTTGACGACGCCAGGAGCGCAGACACATTCTCGGGAGGGGTGGTTGAAGAAGCCGCATGGACATGGGTTCGGAACCTTTTTGCACTTGGTGTCGCTAACAGCTCCAATCCCAGTGATACTGCCGTATCCAGAACAGTTGACGACTTTTGGTCACCATGTTCGTAAAGCACGATATGAACGTGAGCTCAACCTTCCGAAAGCAAGTAAGATCATGAGAATATCAGAAAACACTATCCTCAATTGGGAGATGGGGCACAGTGAACCATGTGTCGAATCAATGCCTAAGATCATTTCATTTTTAGGGTATCTTCCGTTTGATGATGAATCTGATCAGAGTATTGGTAAAAGGTTATGGAGGTACCGTATGAGTGAGGGAATTAGTATTAAACGACTTGGCAAACTTATTCGAAGTGATGGAGTTACCATTGCACGGATCGAGCGAAATGAAGGAAGATCCTATGATAAGACGATTATGAAGATAGAAACATATTTGAATAAGCATAAAAAGAATAATCCCTGATTCAATCCACTTTAGTATTTCCGTCTCCTCTTTTCCTGGGGCAATGTAATAATCTACCAAATACCGATAAAAAACTGTGAAGATATCAGTAGACCCAATAAGCTTGTATGGTATTAGTGCTCATAAACCTTTGTATAAGTATTATGTCCACTATAATGGGTCAAATGAAGTCGCGATTTTGTGAATGATTCTATTTTATATTCTTTTCCAGACATGAAAAGGAATTCTCCATCTATTCGCCGTGGGCTGTATCCAGAAGAAAGACAATCAAGTATGTACTTCTTATCAGACCTAAACATCCAACTGCCAGTCCAAAAGCATTCATTAGAATTGAACAGTTCCACCATCGAAGTAGTGTTCTTTTAATATCCATGATTTCTCAACGATTACAAAGTGGACTGATGCAAAAGTAGTTTGCTGACTTACTAGGTGTAGTTGTAGCAACTTGGGAACGTAATAAGACGATTATACCTACTATCTACCTCCCAAGAGTTATTCAATTTATTGGATACGGTCCTCATCCAATTGATGGTAAAGATTTGTTATCAAGAGTGAAACAATATCAACGAACCTCTTGAAAATCAACTAAGGAAATTGCCCAAATGGTAGGTATGGATGCAAGTTACTTTGGAAGAGTGTTAAGAGGAGATTATGACTTAGGATTACAGAAAAATAAATTATTAGAGAACTTGATCAAAGGGTAATTGAAACATTGGAATAAATCATTAAATGAATAAATGATATAGTGGTAACATTTGACATTAGACATTCCAGCCTCCCTCGACAGAAGATTACAACACTATAGATTAAAGAACGGATTAAGTAAAAAGAAGTAGACTAAAGAAATAGGCTTGGACTCTTTTATAAGAGCCTATAATCACTTTAAGTGACTAGCACGGATCAGTTCCGAAGCAGATCAATCGATAGCCAGGATCGGTTTAAATCGATCATCCTGCAAGAACAACTGTGTGTCAAATAGCCCTTAGACGATACCTAATGAGTAGGGGGATTAGTAAAAAGCAATTGGCTAAAGAACTTGGCTTGGCCCATTTACCATACAACGTGTTGAAAATAATGTTAATGGCTTGAATGCAAGAACTTATAAAGTGAAGTAATTGAAAAGTTACTCTTGTAAACTATGTCTCGATTTATTTCAAACTAGAAAATGCTTGATTTTGAATCCAAAATCTATTCTCTTTAACTCAAGATTACATGAGTTCTTGTTTTTTTTAAAAATAAATAGATTATTTTTAAGAATTTATGCTAAAAACAGTTATAATACTTGAATATTGATAGTTAATACAAAGTACTAGTGGCTCCTTAAATTTTTGTAAAAATTTAGAAAAGATATATAACCCAAGTAGGCCATCGGATTTAGGATAAAACATGAAACAATAGATAAATCCCAAAATGAAATCCCCCTTTTATAAGCAATTAGATTCAATGGACTGTGGACCGACCTGTTTGCGAATGATAGCAAAACACTACGGTAAAACTTTCTCGCTACCTTTTTTACGAGAACAATGTTACATTGACAAGACAGGAGTAAGTTTGTCCGGAATTAGTGAAGGTGCAGAATTAATTGGATTCAGGACACTTGCTGTGAAAGTACCATTAACCTCTCCTGATAGTTATCCTTCATTAGTTGAGGCACCTCTTCCATGTTTGGTACATTGGAATCAGAATCATTTTGTTGTTGTTTACAAAATAACAAAACGCTACATTTATATTGCAGATCCTGGATCAGGAAAAATCAAGTTATTATACAAAGACTTTAAAAAGTCGTTTTGTAGTGTAGGCGAAAATGGAATCGCCTTATTGATAGAAACTACTCCTCAATTTCACACACTTAATTTAGATGAGGAGACTAAAAAGGGTTTTAGTTTTCTATTCCAATATCTGAAGCCTCACTATAAACTTATTTTTCAGTTACTAATTGGCTTGTTATTAGGTACTTTGTTTCAGTTAATATTTCCATTTTTAACACAAAGCCTTGTAGACGTTGGTATTGACACACAAAATTTGAATTTCATCTATCTTGTATTAGCAGGACAGTTGATGTTATTCTTTAGTCAGACTATTGTACAGTTTATTCAAAGTTGGATTTTATTACACATTAGTGTAAGAATAAATGTGGGATTGCAGATTTTTTAATGAAACTGATGAAATTACCCCTCGGTTTTTTTGATAGTAAAAACACAGGGGACTTATTACAGCGAATTGGCGACCATAAGAGAATTGAATCGTTCCTGACCCGATCTACTTTATCTATTCTACTTTCTTTTACAAACATATTGGTGTTTGGGATGGTTCTAGCAATATACTCCCTCCCCATTTTTCTGACTTTTCTTTCAGCTGCAATATTATATATTTTTTGGATATTAATTTTTCTAAAAAAACGAAAAGAGATTGATTATAAGGCTTTTCAAGATCTTTCCAATAATCAGGATGCACTAATTGAAATAATACAAGGGATGTCTGAAATCAAGTTACAAGGCAGTCAACAAAAGAGGCGTTGGGCCTGGGCGAGAATTCAAGCAAAGCTTTTTCACACTCAAATGAAATCCCTTGCAATTAGCCAATATCAAGATGCGGGGGCATTATCTATTAACCAACTCAAAGATATATTAATAACATTCCTCGCTGCTACTTATGTTCTTAACGGTCAGATAACACTTGGGACTATGTTGGCAATTCAATACATAATTGGTCAACTAAATGGACCTCTTCAGCAACTTGTTGGATTCATTCGAACTGCACAGGATGCAATTATTAGTTTGGAACGCTTGTCAGAAATTCATGGTGTAAACAATGAAGAATTATTAGGTGAAAATAAAATGGACATAATACCTGAAGGTGATATTTACATCGAAAATCTATCCTTTCGATATACACCAATTTCAGATGATGTCTTACAAGATGTCAACATAATTATTCCTCGTGGTAAGATTACTGCCATCGTTGGTACAAGTGGAAGTGGAAAGACTACACTTATAAAATTGTTGTTAGGCTTTTATAAAGCCACTAAAGGTAAAATCATCATTGGTAATGCACCATTAAATTCCATTTATCAAAAAATATGGCGAAAGCAATGTGGTGTTGTCATGCAAGAAGGATATATTTTTTCGGATACTATTGCCAATAATATTGCTGAAAGTGGAGAAAACACTAATTATGCAAAAGTGATTGATGCCGCTAATGTGGCAAACATATTTGATTTCATCCACACATTACCGCTTGGATTGAATTCTATGATAGGAGCCAAAGGTAACGGCATTAGTCTAGGACAAAAGCAACGATTACTAATAGCAAGAGCCGTCTACAAGAATCCTCAATTTTTGTTTTTTGATGAAGCAACAAACGCTTTGGATGCAAATAATGAAAAAATTATAATGAAAAATCTTGATGAATTTTTAAAAGGACGTACTGCGATAGTTGTAGCTCATCGACTAAGCACAGTTAAAAATGCCGATCAAATCATTGTATTAGATAATGGAAAAGTTATAGAAGTAGGAACTCACAAAGAACTTATACAAAACAAAGGATCTTATTATTCACTAGTCAGCAATCAACTTGAGTTAGCAAAGTAATGACTATATTGATTTTTGGAGTAAAACTATTCAAATATGGCTGAAATAGAAAATAGTGAATTATCAACTTTTTCATCTCATCAAGAAATTCATAATCTTATTGGTAATCCACCTGGGTGTTTACTAAAAAGTGGAATTACTATAATTGCTTTGGCAATCTTTACAATATTGTTGATGTCATCATTTATTAGGTATCCAGATAAAATTGTTGCAGATGGTGAGATAACAGGAGATTTTCCTCCAATACTACATGTTAATAAGATTTCTGGCGTGATTGATACATTATACAAAAAGGATGGGCAAGGTGTCAAAAAAGGAAATCGAATTGTTTATATTCAAAACACAATGAATAGAACGCATCTTCGTCGTGTTATACGTTTTATTCGTGACTACCAAAATATTGAACATATTGAAGACTATGCCGATATATCACTCGATAAGAATCTTCAATTGGCTAATTTAACTCCAGATTACGCACGTTTGCAATTATTATTTGATGAGTTTCAGTCATTAATACGTCAATCAGGAATAACTAAACAAATCAAAACTATAGTAATAGAGATTCAAAAGACTCGTCTATTGGCTAGTACTTTACAAAACGAAAAAAAATACAGCAAAAAGGAATTAGAATTAATAGAAAAAAATCTGCAACGTGATATTGATTTATTGAAAGATGGTCTTGTTAGTCATGTAGAAAAAGAAAGAAAAGAAAGAGAACTGCTAATCTATCAAAAAAGATATAATAATCTCGACATTGGCATAATTCAAAATTCAATTAAAGAAGAACAATTACGGTCGCAAATTCAACAGTTAACTGAAGAACGTAATTTGAACTTGAAAAACTACCGATTTAATATTCAAGAAGTCATCAATCGTATTAATCAACAAATCAAAGAATGGGAGGATAAGTATTACATTCAAGCAGAAGTATCTGGAAAATTGGTTTTACTGCCAAATATATCTCAAGATTTATTTGTTCAACCCAATAAACCCTTGTTTTCCATTATATCGGATAAAAAACAGTTTAAAAAATATGCAAGAGTCATAACTCCTGCTCGTGGTGTAGGTAAAATATCAGAAGGAGACAAAGTAATATTAAAACTTGAAGGCTATCCTTATAAAGAGTATGGCGTGGTCATATCCGAAATACAAACTATTTCAATACTTCCCAATAAAGATAACAAAGGCAATAAATACTATGAAGTAAAAGTTCCATTATTAGATACATTGACCACCAACTATGGAAAAGTTATTCAATATAAACCCCAATCTTCAGTAACAGCAGAGATTATAACCAAAGACAAAAGTATCTTAGAACGAATAACGGAACAAATGTTAAACTTAATTTTGAATTAAAATACCACAACATGAATTTATTAGAAAAACTACAACAAATTGAGCGAGTTGACTCTTATCAGAAGAAAATCCACTGGTTCTCCCTCATCATTAGCAATTCGCCTAGATGTTTCAGAAAGATACTTGTACAAATTAATATAACTTATGAAAAATATGGGGCCCATTTACTATTGTCATCAGCAAAATAGTTATTGTTATAATGTTGAGGTCTTTTTTTCAATTGGTTTTCTCTCAAAAGCATCAGACTCTAAGAAAATACATGTATGAAACACATCTCATCTGTTACTACTGCAAGATTTATTCAGTTTAAATATTTAAATTTACAGAAATGTATTTTTAGGTTTGGAAATATTAAAAATTAATACTTATTTTACCTTAGTTGAATAAAATAAAATGAATAGGCTGTTTTTTTTACTTATCGTTGTTTCATTGATTGGGTCATGTAAAACTAATAATTCGAAATACACAATCCATTTAAATGAATATGTAGAAAATAAAAGCATAACAGATAAGTTAATAGATGCTTATTTACAAGGTGGCGAAACTATAGATAGTATTGAACATGATAGAAGTACTATAATGCTTATAGAAGTACCTTCGAAGTCTGGTATAAAACTAAAGCAAGTTTTGATAAAAAGTGGTTTGTATGAGGGACCAAAATCGAAATTTAGGATCGGAATAGTAGACTTTAATAATAATGGAAGATTTAGTGATTTAGGAATAGATAGGATTGCTATTGGAAATGTAAATGAAAAAGCTCTTTTTACTCATGAAAGTTATTTTTCTACTCCGCTGGATTCTATCTTAAACGTGCAAGTTGACAGTTTTTTTTATATTCTTAAACCCAATTTACATGATGATGATGATAACATAATTAGTGTTAAACCGATTAGCATCAAACTTGGTATTGAACACGTCGATCTATTTCTTTCAAACAGTATTGGTTCTTTTAGCTATAGTGAATTGAACCAAGAAATTATGGTTAATCGAAACTTTTCATCTGTTACAAAAAAGCCTTATTTGGTATTAGTATTTTGGAACGATAAGTGTATTTCATGTATAAAGGCTGTTCCCATTTTAAAGGAACTGTATAAAAACAATTTTAATCATATTGAAGTATTGGCATTGGGAAGAAATATGAAGCCTGATACTATGCTAAGGTTTAAGAAGAAATATGGAATTCCATGGAGCATAGGATTGATTGATAAATATCTTATTAAATTGATGGATGTACATTTTTTACCATCATATTTTCTTTTAAATAATGAAGGCGAAATAATAATAAACAATACTGCATCATTAACTGATATTCAAGAATATTTAGAGATACATACAAATACGAAATAATTGTCTAATTATATAAAATTGTATAAATATTTTTAACATTAAAATTTAAAATTTAATTATTGAAAAATTTGAAAAAGCACAAATCAAAGTTACTAAACTCAAGGAGTTTAAAGGTGGCAAGGTATGGCAAACAGATTCTTGTGATGGTCCAGGTCTCGATTTATACGATGACTCAATCGGTAAATGTTATACCATCCTAGGTACTGAAATTTATTGTTAACTGCTAAATGTTTCGAAGCATTTTGGAAAAAATAGAATTAATATAATTGAAATTACTTTTCCTTCACTGCTTCGGAACAGCTTTTTGTATTTTTCTATGAAAGAAGTCGTAATTTTTAGTACCGAAGAAGACCAGTCAACTTCAGACGTTATGGATTGGTTATTGAGACACGAAACCAATACAAAAGTATGGAGACTTAATGCTTCTCCCCTCCATGAAACGGAAAATGAATTCAGTTTTATTTTAAATGATGCTCCAGAAATTCTATTTAAGTCAAAAGGACTCAACATTATCAGTGCAAATATTACAAGTGTTTGGTATAGAAAAACAAAAAGCTATAATAATGGATATTATCGTCTTGCCAAGTTAAATGATGAAACATTTATGGACAGTTTAAATTCTTTTATTAATGGAGAGTCTAATTATGCAAAAAATATCCTTGATATATTTATTAATAAAAATGACAATAGTCTCGGAAATATTAATGTTGCAAACATTAATAAAATGTTTGCATTAGATAAAGCGCGAAAGGCGGGATTACTAATACCACCAACTATCATAACAAATTCAAAGAAGATTCTTAAAAACTTTATCGAAGAAAATGGGCAAGTTATTTGTAAACCGATAAAAGATAATATTCCATTAAAGAATGAAGATGAACCACCAGTTCTCTTTTCCTTTTTTACTTCTGCAATTAACGAAAATTTTCTTGAGCTTCTACCAAACAGCTTCTTTGTTAGCTTGTTCCAAAAAAGAATCGAAAAAGAAATTGAAATTAGATGTTTTTATATTGACTCTGAACTTTATAGTATGGCTATCTTTTCACAAACAGATGAAACGACCAAAGTCGACTTTAGAAACTATAATCAAGAAGTTCCTAACCGAACGGTACCTTATCAATTGCCCAAGGTAATTGAAACAAAAATTAGGCATTTTATGAAATCGATTAACTTGAATACAGGTTCTATTGATATTATACTATCTACTGACAATAAATATTATTTTTTGGAAGTTAACCCTGCAGGGCAATTTCATATGGTTTCAAGACCATGTAACTATTTCATAGAGCGTAGAATTGCAAATTATTTAGAATCTTAAACAATTAAATCATGAAGATAAATAAACTCATTGATGAAACATTAATGAAAAAACTTCCAATTCCAGTTCAATTATTATCTGAAGGAAAGAAAGTAAAACATCTAGCCAGATTTGGAGAATGTACTAAATTTCAAACATCGCATCATTTTTTAGAACCATATCATAAACCCATCTCCCGAATGTTCATTCCTATTAAACAAACTAAAAATGAAAAGTGAGTATTTTAGGTTATTTGAAAATTGTATTCCTGTGAAAGGGAAAACTGCTTGTATGGTATGCGACATTCAGAGGCAAAATCTTTTTAAAATTCCTCTAAGTTATTACGACTTATTACAAGCAACTAGGCACTTAACAATAGATGAGATTAAGGGTCAATATGATAGTGAGTCATTTCAAAGTATTCTATCATTTTTTACTTTTCTTTCTGAAAAAGACCTAGGGCACTTTACTAAGTTTCCTGAGTCTTTTCCGTCTTTGAAGTTAGATTGGGATTCGCCAAGTAAAATTACAAATGCAATTATTACAATCGGACAATATGACTTTTCACTTATTTTTGAGCAATTAGATAACCTAGGGTGTAAAGCTGTTGAGATAAGATCATTTAATCTAGTTACAGTTCAACAACTAAGTGATATTTTATGTTTTTCAAACCAAACTCGATTAAAAAGTGTCGAACTTATATTAAAATATTCTAATGAATTAGAAATATTGTTAGAAAAAACAGACTTTCTTGAAAAGTTTCCAAGAGTTCACTCAGTAAAAATCCATAGTGCACCTGAAAATAAGGATGTTCTCTTGGAGAATTATACAAATGTTTTTTATGTTAAAAAAGAGTTAGACTTTGATTTTCATTGTGGGATTGTAAATATGGAGCTTTTTGCATTAAATATTGAATTTTTCACTGAGTCACAACATCACAACACTTGTTTAAATCGAAAAATTTCTATCGATGAATTTGGAAATATTAAAAATTGTCCATCAATGAAAGAGTCTTTTGGTAATGTCATGAATACCACACTCAAGGAGGCTATTGAAAAAAATGGTTTTAAAAAATATTGGAACATCCACAAAGACAAAATTCATGTTTGTAAGGATTGCGAATTTCGTTATGTCTGTGCTGATTGTCGTGCTTATGTAGAAGACCCTGAAGATATCTTTAGTAAACCACTTAAATGTGGTTATAACCCTTATACAGGAAAATGGAGTGAATGGTCTGATAACCCGCTCAAAAAAAATGCCATTAAATATTATGGTATGCTGGACTTATTTGATTAAGCAGGATTAAAGGGGTGAGTGAGGAGAAGTATTGATTTTATTAACTGGATTTTCTGGTTAATAAACTAGCGACCAGGACGACCACCAACACCTTATCACACCTTCACCCCATGCTTCTTATCAAAACCCTCCTTCCGTTCAAGATGAAGAGTAAAATCTTTAGTGTGTAGGATTTCTTTCGTTTTTGTGCAAACCAAAATCGCCTGACCATCCACTGAAAAAGGGAATTCTGTTTTAGAGGTGCCCTCGAATTCTTCTTTCCAATTGATATGAGAAAAAGCAAGAAAAGTGTAGTCGTCTTTCTCTGTTCTGTATTTATAATCGAGATAATTGCCGTTTAATGTCTTCGGGTCAATCGGAAAATCCGAAAAGGGATATACCACTTCATCAGAGATGATAACCGCCTTTGAGAAGGTAAACGTGAGATCTTCTTCTAGTTGACTCAGCGTTTTTTTGGGGTCTGAATCCGATAAAAAATCGTTTGCAGTTTGCATCAAAGTCTTTAAACTTTACCGTAATGAGATCATAAGTTTCTTTTTTTCAATTAGTACTTTTTATGTTTTTAATTTTTGATTTCAAATAATTTGTTCAGAATGTTTTTGTGATAAGTATTGATCTCTCCATATTTGGAATCATATGCTTTTCCGATGCGGATGTTTTGTGGGAGGGAATAAGTATTAAAAGACTTGGTAAACTAATTCACAGTGATGGAATAACCATTTCACGAATTGAGCGTAATGAGGGAAGGTTTTTTGATAAGACATTAAGGAAGATAAATTCCTATTTATCTGATGAACTCAATTAGAAAGCATTATTGAACTTTTATAACTAGTCAATGAGTTAACGAATTACTTTTTGCCATTTGTGCAGTTAAGAATCTCTATCCCAGTAATACTGCAGTATCCAGATTAACCATTATTGGTGATCAAATTCGGAAATTGAGATTTGAGCGTAACCAATTACAGAAGTATGCAGTCGACACCATGGGATATACTAAATAATAAGTTTCAGATAGAAATTTCATTTGCCTAACTGGATAATTTTTGTTAACCAAGTATTGAATCTTGGGCATTTATCCATAATGTTTTTTAGCCCAATTGCATCTGCTATCATATTCCCGTAAACAATCTTATTATATCCAACAATATGGTTCATAAGCCTCTTAGAAGGAGCTGTTGTGCTTCCATTATTAATTAATTCAGGATTCGGAAATTTTTTAAAAATCCTTTTGAAATCTCTTGTGTTTTGAATCTCCGAACTCTCAAATTGTTCATCGAAGAATCGATAATCTATAAAAAGAAGTCCTTCAAATTCATGAAGTTGGATATAGGGAATAAATCGATGTTGAAAAGCATCTGAAAGGTTGTTGAGCATACCATTTTCTAAAATATCCATTCTATCATTTAGGTCAACCTTTTTATGGGCATCATCCCATGATGGAAAAGAATGAGATTCCTTTAAGCCATAATAATCAATAAAAGTAGTTACTATGGCAGTTGGATCATTTATTAATGTTGTCCTAATTTGTTGTCTTAAACTCTCCCAGCCAACAATTCCTCCCATGCTTTTTTTGATGAGGGGCGCCTCAACAACAATTCTATTCCTCAATAAAAAGGGATACAAGATAGTTTGACAAAATTCCTTTTCGGTATGCCCCTCACAAATGACTACGAGTCTTTTCATTTAGCCTTAAAATTTGGTTGTCCAGCAGTAATAATATTTCTTTTCCAAAGGTCATCAATGGTATACTCCTCGAGCCATGAACCTAAGTTTTTTGGGTCTAATCTATTAAAATGAGATTCTCCGTTGACCTGGTCAACAGTTATAATATCTTCTGGTGTAAAATATACTATTGCGTATATTTATCAATGATTAAATAATCAAAAGCATATGGCAGCACCAAAACCTGTAGGCATTTGGATCAGAGTAAGTACTGAATTCCAAGTAGGTAAAGACTCACCAGAACACCACGCCCAGCGAGCACGACAATTCATCAAACTTAAAGAATGGAATGAAGTAGCTATCTATCGTTTAGAAGCCGTATCAGGTAAAAAGATCATAGACCATCCTGAAGCACAACGTATGCTCCATGATGTAAAAACAGGAAAGATCTCAGGACTCGTCTTTAGTAATCTCTCTAGATTAGCTAGGAACACTAAGGAACTCTTAGAGATAGCAGAAGTATTTAAAGCACATAACGCTGACCTAACAGCGATTGATCAAGCAATAGATACATCTACACCTGCAGGAAACCTCTTGTTTACCTTTATGAGTGGATTAGCCCAATTCGAACGAGAAGAAATAGCCAAGCGAGTCAAAGCTTCCGTCCCTATACGTGCCAAGCTGGGGAAGCCCCTTGGTGGTCAAGCACCCTACGGTTACCAATGGAAAGATAAGAAGCTAGAACTTAACCCCAATGAGTCCCCTATTAGGAAGCTCATGTTCGAACTCTTTACTGAGCACCGTAGAAAGAGAGCAGTTTGTCGAATACTAAATGAGCAAGGGCACAGAACCAGAAAGGGATCTAAGTTTGGTCCTACAACATTGGTAAGACTATTACAAGACCCGATAGCTAAAGGGTTACGTCGAAGTAACTACACTGAAAGCACTGGAGATAAGAAAAAGTGGAAGCTCAAACCGAAAGATGAATGGGTATTCACCAAAGCTCCTGCTATCGTCTCAGAAGAACTCTGGGAGACGGTTAATAAGATACTGGACGAACAATATGCCAATAGAACAAAAAGGGGAAAGACAACCAGACATCTATTCTCAGGATATACATTTTGTCATTGTGATGAATCCAGCAAAATGTATCCGATAACAAAATCACCTAAATACGTTTGCCAGAAATGTAGAAACAAAATTCCTGCTGAAATCCTTGAGGAAATCTTTGTTTCTCAAGCCAAGCAATTCTTCTTTAACAAATCAGAAGTAAAGAAATATATTCAGACTGGAGAAAGCAAGATCAGTCATAATCAACAGATTCTACAAAACCTAACAAAACAATCAACAGAACTCACAGAAAAGCTCAATAAGCTCTTAGAACTACACCAAGAAGGACAAATACCCACCGACGCATTTAAAGAGCACTATACGCCACCCTATGAGCAACTGCAGCAAATTAAACAACGTATTCCAGAACTCCAAGCCGAGATTGATTACTTAAAGATCAATGCCATCAATGTCGATCAAGCCATTGTCGATGCACAACAAGTTACCTCAAACTGGGAACACCTAGAATTCACCAGTAAACGATCTATCGTAGAGAGCATGGTAAAGAATATAGTAGTAGGGGAAGGTGAGTTAACTATTAATTTAATTAATCTCCCCACTATTAGCGATACCGCGCCCCTCTTAAACCATAGCAAAAAGGTTCTGAACCCTCATGGGTTCATACTTGCCACCAAAACAAAAGACGCCGGATAATTAGTTCATTTACAATTATCCCTCCTACTCTTTTTTGTACTTCAATTGATTGAGGACACATTCCTTCTGATCAATATCGGTTCTAACTGTTAAAAATGTAGGTTGGTATAGGCTGCCGCCTTCGTAAGCATAGAGATATCTGACTTCAATGATCTCTCTTTCTTTCGGAATGTCTTTATTGGGGGAAATGGTGACATTGCCTACGAATATCTCTTTACCGTTATCTAGCAAAGACATACCGACACTGCGTTTGTCATTGACTTTAGAAACAATTACGGAAGCGGTATCATAAAACTTAAACTTCAGTTGATTGCCACCACTATTGGGTCTTCCTGCATGATAGTGTGAATCGTGTTTTTTAAATACAACACCTTCTGCGTTTTCTAATTTCATTTTATTGAATAGCTCGACTTTTGTGGCTTTCGACTTTGCTGCTGGCACTATTTTTATGGCACCAGAAAGGTTGAGTTGCACCAACAATTCATAACGTTCTGAATAGGGTTTGTCCTTGATGTCGGCTCCATTAAGTGCTAGCAAATCAAATACAAACAGGTCATCGTCGATAGCTTCACCGTCTATGATGAAACTGCTATCAGACTTAGCGGCACTGTCTATAATTGATTGTGGTGCGCCAACTGAAAACCCTTTTCTGTTAATGGCGGTTAGCTCGGTTGTCTTTTGTACTAACATGCGTTTACCGTCCATTTTTTCTTGTGCCCACCATTCCTCACTATTGATGTACTCTTGCGTCTTTTCTTCTTCGATGGGGTTGAGTAACTGACAATGGATGCCTGTTTTCACTTTTTCGCTATCATAGACATAGTCAGAACCGTCTTCATCTGGCACATAGCCTTTTGCGGCCTTGGTGTGTACTAGTTTATCATAGATCTTTTTTGCTTTTTCGTAGGGGACGGGTGCTTGAGTCTTAGTGCCTGTTTTTAGTGTGGCGCCTCTTCTTCCGAAGGCGAAATTGACTATGAACTGGCCCTCTTTTTCTTCCAGGGCTGCTTTATACACTTTATCGCTTTTCTCTTGTCTGTAGAAGAGGGTGATTTTTTCTGGTTTCATTTTTTCCTTAATTTCATCTAATTTATAACATTCCTAGTTCATCGTCCTCCTTAACCATCTTATCAAATGATTTTTGAGAAATACCTAACCGATCGTGAGCTCCAATCAACGGATCTGCCTTGCTCTCCGCAATGGCCTTTAAGACTAGCTGCTTGCAAGCTTCAGGAGATTCATCTTTATAGATAAAAAAGGACCGTTCCAGCGCCTCGTCTTCAAGTCTTTCATGTAGATCAGATGTCTCTTTTATCGACCACCAGTAGGGTTCGTCTCCATGGGGTTGGTGGTGTTGATCTATAGCTGCGAGTCCTAGTAGTCGAAGTGGGTCATCTGCTCTTATTATTGTACCATTTCGTATCGCGACATAAGTGTCTAACCTGGCATCCTCCTTTTCATAAGGTCCGGGTACGATTTCAATTGTCCATCCTTGTAAGTCAAGAAGAGCGATGCAAGAACTATAAACATTTACATGATCTGATAAGTTAGCCATTTGTTATGGTATGCTAGTAAGTTAACAAAAATGGTTCTTGGTTAGTAACTATAACGATAAAAAATGATCGAAAGTTTCTACTATTCAAAATCTTATCATTCAAAGAATAGCAAGCATTATTATTAGTAAATTTTAAGTCTTGTTAATACCCAATTCCATCCAATAATATTTCACATCCTTATAAGAATGATCCCGCTTGAGAAGTTATTTCGACTTTTCCTGTAGGATCGGAATGAGGCAGGTCAAAGAATCCTGGCTACATGTTCCCTAGTCTAGCTCAACTGCTTTAAAAACCAATACTTTTCTGGTAAAGGGTGGATGCCTTTAATCTCATTATAAAGGGTGCTTCGTGCCTTTTTGTCGAACAGATTAAGATGGGTTAATTGCTTTAAACAATTGATAAAATTTTGGTAGTTCGCCCGCTGGTAACTAATGACTTGTTTTCGTCTAATAAATACCTGAAAATTAGAGATTAGTGATTCTATGGAGTCAAAATCTTCCAACTCATAATACACTTTAGCCAGCAGGATTTTGGTATCCAGATTCACATAGACATCGTCGCTTAGTGCTGTGGTCATCAACAATTCGAGGGCTTCCGGGTAGTTGTTAGTGGAGTATTTGAGTTTGGCTAGATTGTAATGATAGGTTTCTTCTTTGTAAGTCGAGTCGAGATGATCTTTATAGGTTTCAATGAATTGTTCAACCCAAGGAAATTTTTCCAGTCTTAATCCAATAGAAACCGCATTTTTGTAGGTAAATCTGCTGATTTTATCATTGGTCAGCAAGATGCCCTGTTCGACACCGGTTTTGTACAGTTCAAGGGTCTCGCTCAATTGTCCATACTCGTCTTTGTTGATAAACCGTATACCGATATTTGTTGCCAGTACATAGATGTCCCGCATTTCTTCCTTGCTAAACAGGTGAACATTGGAGATCAGCTCCCGTTGTAAATTTTTAAAGTGGCGGATGTTGTCTGTTTCCGTTAGTGCGAGGTAGCCGTGGTAATAGATAGCGATGGCTGGTATGCTGTACCACTGTCTACTGTCAACTTCTTTAATGATTTCATTGATAATTCCGAAGTTGTATTCTGACTTATACACGTTTTTGTGAGCGATCATGTAACAAGATTGTCTGAGTCGATTGGCAAAGTAGCTAATATCCAGGAGGTCAGTTACCGATTGAAGGTTAGTCTGAGTGGCTCTTTTTTTTCCGATGATGGCAATGTATTTTTCCTGTTCCAGCTGATAGTTTCGATAGTGGTAGTCCATATCCTTTACAGTGGCTTTTCTCATTGCACTGTCAGATCGCTTGGCCACTGCATCGAAGAATTTCCAAAAGTTACGTTTTCTGTAGGATTTGGAAAGTGCGATCAATTCTGTACTGTCTTCCTGATACAATTCTTTGTAAGCGAGGAATCGCTCCAAGACCCGCTGGAGATAGGACATGACATCTCTTATTTTTTTGTCGTTGTAGGGTTGATCCGAAAAAAGCAGCTCAAAAGCCATCGTTTTGTCCAGTTCAAACGTTTCATTATTAAGATGATTCAATATTAAATCAAACAACTTAATTACATTTTTATGCTTATTAAATACTCTGGAGTTAACAAATCGATGAAAATGCCGTAGCTCTGATTCGTTGAGCGATGTTATTATTCGAATTAACTTTGAATTTACCATTTCCGACAAATTTAACTAAAAAACCCTTGATTTGTTGATTTCTATTAAAAAATAAAGCAATCCATTTCCGACAACAGGCATAATTTGTTCTTTAATTTGATCAAATTTTATCGGATTTTTGATTCATACTTATTCGTGAACAGAAAAGAACTACTATAATGAAAACGATTACTCAATCTGCATTAGGAAAAATCACCAGCCTGTCATGCCTCCTTTTCTTTATGTTAAGCAGTTTTCAAAGCATGTCACAAGGATGGAGGACAACGACTACAGAAGCCACAAATCTATGCTCTTTCTTTACGACTGTTGCACAAACTTCTGATGGAGGTTTTCTGGCTGCTAGCAATTATTTAGACACAACTACCTTTTCACAAGACATTAGAATGTATAAATTGGATCAGGATGGGAATGTTCTTTGGTCGAAAGAAATTCACCGTTCTAAAAATATCCTTGTAAAGGATTTAGTTGCTTGTTCTGATGGCAATTTCCTTATGGTTGGCCGTGTAGATTCAGTCAATTATCACGCAGGTCTTGCAATAAAGGTTAATAGTTCAGCGGATTTAATTTGGGAAAAAGAATTCAACGTTGGCAACCTTCCTCCTTCAATAACTTACAATTTGTCTTTAAAGCATACTATAGAATCTGAGTTTGGCGGATTCTTAATCACCGGTGAAACCTATAATATCTCAGGAACACACCTTTTTCTTCACAAATTAGATGAAACCGGATCAACATCCTGGGCAACAATTTATAATGATTATGATTTTGGGACAAGCATAGTAGAAAACCCAGACAGTTCGATTATGGTAACAGGAAACACAAGATTGTCTGCACCTCCAGGGATTCTAAAGTTCTCCGCAACGGGCACCCTTCTTTGGGTTAACAATCATGTTTATAGTAATAAAGAAATTTATTCAATTGTGAGAACTTCATCAGGATATTATACAGGAAATATGATTAGTTCAGCAATTGCCTTGGAAAAATTAGATTTTAATGGAAATGTAATTTGGTCTAAGTTTATCCCATTTAACTTTCATTATCTAAATAAAATGCTGCAAACCAAGGATGATCACTTATTCTTTGCAGGATATGATTCTGGAGGAGCCGTTGCTATCAAGACAGACACCCTTGGTAACGTATTTTGGAGACAGGAAGTAAGCAATAATAAGGGATTTCAATATGCCGCAGAAACTGATAATGGAGGTTTTGTTTGTTCTGGGATAAATCTAGGACCTAGCACTACTAAACTATTTAATGGAGTAGGTTACTCCGTAGAATTTGCTTTCGATTGTGGCATATTTAATGAGGATTACAATTGCGACTATACGCCTAGCCAAATCTTAGCCATTCCAACTATTCCGGTATCGAGCCCTCCCTACACCTATATCTGGTCAAATGGTGCTATCGGACCAACCCTAAGCGCCTGCCCAAATAGGTTATACCAAGTAACTATTACAGATGTAGGTGGTGCAACATATACCGCTGAGATCAGCAGTAATGCCCCAAGTAACAACAAGGTTCAAATTGTTTTGTTTAACAGTAAAGGGATTTCCTACTCCAACCAAATAACAGGATATGTCGCCCTCGACGATAATCTGGATTGTGCCATCTCCCCTAGTGAAACAGGCATGCTCAACCATATGATTAGAGTCGATGGAGATGAATCCTTCGTTACGCGAACAGATATTAACGGTTTCTATAGAATTGGGTTGGACAGTGGCAGTTATAGTGTTACATACTTGCCTCCTAACCAGCTATTCCAAAGTTGCATTCCCTCAAATCCCTTTGCTGTCAATAGCCTTGACAGTATGGAGCTTGATTTCCCCTTAAACGCAACTGAATGCCCACTTTTGCATACCAACTTAGAATCTATTCCTTTGAGGAGGTGTACCACAACTACTTTTTACGTAGGGTACCAAAATAGAGGAGCAATTGATGCATACAATACTTATATCGAATTAACTTTTGACAACTTATTAACGGTGACTGGTAGTTCTATACCCTGGACTTCTCAGTCAGGAAATACTTATGTGTTCAACCTTGGAACAGTACCCTACAATACACCGATGCAAACCTTCACAGTCAACACTGATGTGTCGTGCAGCGCCATCCAGGGACAATCACTTTGTGTCAGTGCTGAAATTTTTCCTGATTCCTTATGCCTACCTCCGAGCACATCTTGGGATGGGTCAATAACAGAAATTGAGTCTTCCTGCAATACCGATTCTCTTACGTTTACAATAAAGAATATTGGAACTGGTCCAATGGTTAATCCTCAGGACTTTTATATTGTTGAGGATAATGCCATCTTAAAAACTGGAAACTTCAACCTGCTTCCTATTGAAACAAAAGAGATTAAAGTTGTGTCAAATGGCTCTACTTATCGAATTTATGCTGGTCAGTCACCAGGCTATTTCGATGAACATTACAAACCAACAGAAGTTGTTGAAGGCTGTGGAGTAAATTCCAGTGGAACATTCAGTGTCGGTTTCCTTAATAGTTTTCCATTTACAGATAACATCTCGAGGTCTGTTGAGTTGTGTCCGCAAATAGTTGGCCCTTTGGACCCGAATGACAAATCTGCTGTTCCGACAGGATATGGTCCTGATCATTATGTTGATCAAAATATTGACCTGGATTATCTCATTCGCTTCCAGAATGTTGGAACGGATACAGCGTTCAATGTAGTGATTCGTGATACGTTATCCGAGCATCTGGATATCACCTCTTTACAGCAAGGTCTGGCGAGTCATAACTACCAACTCGATATCATTGGAAACAACATTTTAAAATTCACTTTTCCCAATATTAAGTTGGTAGACTCAACTGCCAATGAACCTGGATCGCATGGCTTTGTTTCTTATAAAATCAGCCAACAAGATAGCTTGTCATTAGGAACAATGATTTATAATTCTGCAGCCATCTATTTCGATTACGAGGCGCCTGTAATCACAAATGAGACGTGGCATGAAGTCGGTGAATTTATTACGATGATTTCTTCTCCTACTGAGGAGATATCCAGCAAAGAAGCTCCTAGTGTAAAAGTATTCCCCAACCCGTTTAATGAATATGCGGATATTGTCATAGAGGATACGGCTTCAGGGACCAAAACATTGCGTGTGTGCGATGCTGTGGGAAGAGAAAGGCTTAACGTGTCGCTCACAAACAACAGGTATCGTATTTACAGAAATCAGTTGCCAGCGGGCATGTATTTCTTTACGATTACCAAGGACAATCAATTTATTAATACCGGTAAATTTATTATCCGGTAAGGTAAAATCAGGAATGGACAACAGCATGAAACCAGTAAGCCAAAGGCTTATGTTTCCTTACCAATGCTAATCAGCAGAATAGCTAGGGGTAGAAATTAATTATTAAATACAATAACAGACACAAACTGAATCTTAATATAAAACAGCATTTTTTAAGCGATTCTTCCTTTAAATAAATCAAGTTTTAAGAAGAAACACACGCTCTAAAAGCAATGTTAAAGAAATTAGAAGTAGATGGTCAAAACAGGTCGTATGGAAAGCCAATCGACCTGTTTACTTTTTTAGCCCTGGATCAGAATAGTCGAATACTAATTACCAGATTTTTTTGGGCCGCCTACCATTCGTTCCTCATTTCAGCCCACGTCGTCAGGCACTGCCTGTTGGGACGACGTAATCATCCTTGCAAACCTAGAATTGTGTCCGATTACTAAGGACAATCAATTGATTAACACTGGTAAATTTGTTATCAGGTAAGGTTAGAATAGATAACAGGAAGCCTGACTAGAAACTACTTCACAAATCATCTATTTTAACATGCTAAAACTAGCTAACAATTACTTGCAAAAGCTATAATTGTTAACTAGTTTTAAATCATTAAACATTATTGAAAATAAACCAATCGTTCTGAGTCTGAATTGTTTAGGATGTTGCATTCGCCCCCACTAAACGGAATGATTGTAGCAGTAAGGGTAGTTTGACCGTCTGTGGCTTGTGGATCATATGTTGCTGCCATGCCAAAGGCTTCAGTCGTTCCTCCTTGAATAATTCCAGATGGACTCGTGTATTGAAACGTGTGAACAAAGCCATTATCCCCCAGGTAATTCCAATTTGCGTTGTTTACAGTGGTTAATGCTACAAAGGTTAATCCGGGATCCCATATAAATAGTAAACGAGGGTCAGAAGGCATTCTTACCAAGATAGAAGAGCCGTCTGTGTCAAAGCCATTTAGTTCTGTGATTTCAATTGCCACACCGACGGATGAAGCTCCAGCAATGTTCCCCGGGACTATGGTAACTATTGGCGTTAGATCAGGACATTGATCAAGACATACCGAGGCATCGGCACCTATGTTTGCACCCACTTGGTAAGTGCAATTGTTGGAGTCAGTTATGGCAACTGTATAGGTTCCGGCCATTAGGCTATCAACAGATGGCGTTGTCTGACTGCCAGCTGCTGCATCCCACAAGTAGGTATATCCTGGAACGCCACCACCCGCCACAACGGAAGCAGATCCGTCTGAACTGGTTGCGCAGGTCGCATTTGAGACTGATACTACCGCAGAAATTGGGGCTGACTCAGTTAATGTTACCGATTCTGTGGTCGTACAATTGATAGCATCCGTAACGGTTACTAAATAGGTGCCGCCACCTAGTCCTCCAATAGTAGGAGTCACATCTCCAGTACTCCAGAGATAGGTATATGGAGCTGTTCCACCGACGGGAAAGATTGAAGCATAGCCGCTATTACTTCCACCACAAACCATTGTTGAGCTAAAAATCGTACCCGAAATATTGCAGGCACAGTTCGCAACAATAATATCAATTGTCAAGGTTTGAGCAACACAAGCAGACTGATCGGGATTTTTGACGCCAATGTCAATCGTGTAAGTACCAGCATCAGCTGTTGTTATGTTTGGTATAATCAATTCAGAAGTATCTGAAGTATTGCCGTTTGGTCCACTCCAGGAATAGTCTGCCAAACTAAAGTAATCCGTGAACAGCGTGGCTGTATCTCCTTCACAGAAAAAGCCACCGTATCCTTGTATTACAGGCATAAATGGTTCTATGGCTTGAGTCGTAATTGCAGAGTTTCCACAAAAGTCAAAAATTCGAATGTCATATGTACCCAGAGGCAGTCCAGGGAAGTGAGGTGTTGATTGTAATGGTCTGGTAACTGGTCCTTGAAACAACTCGTATGTAAAGGGAGGTGTTCCACCAGCAGGATCTACAGTAATTAGTCCAACGCCATCATCACATTCTATCCCCCAAGAGCCGGATATGGAAGGCTGTATATACTCAGGTATTACAATCGTGTCTGTAACCAAATCACAATTACCATTTTCCATAACCACTACATAAGTTCCCGCAGTAAGATTATTCCAATTAAAAATATTAAGATTACTTTGAATAGTAGTCATAACAGGTGCAATTTGGAAAAAGTCTGCAGTTGGGTTCATATTGATTCCTCCTGTTTGATTTAAATTAGCCTGAATAGAATTTCCCGTAACACATGAAAGGGTAACAGTATTGTCATAATCAAATAATAATGGATTATTCATTAAAATACAGGTATCAGAAGTGATAAGGCACGCATCTACTACTGTTATGCAATATGTCCCAGCAGGTCCCGTGATAAGTTCAAAATATTCCATAGTATCAGGCAGCATAGAAGTATATCCTTGAGGTGCGCTGGTTAAAATATAAATTTCGTCACCTACTGGATCTGATCCGCTAGTGGTGTTACGAAAACCAACTTCACCATTTGTACAAGTGTATTGACTAAACATAAACGGTCTATATGTAAAGTTATATCCTGTCACAAATTCCCTTTCTGTGCTGACGTTTCCACAACAATCTGTAATTCTCCAACGATAAGTTCCTTGTTGTAAACTATCGAATACACCAGAAGTTTGAGGTGGGGTGATCGGAACTCCCGCAGGCGCTTCATACATTTCATAATTCATAGAACTTGAAGTACAGAAATTCGGTCTGTTAAAAGAAGCAGAAAATCCATTATTACAACTAAATTGAACATTTCCATTATAATCGAATTCTCCAAAAAAAAGTTGTCTAGGATAAGTAACGCCACATTGATCGGTAAATACTACGGTCATTGATCCTGGTTTATATGCAGGAGCCCAACATATAGAATCACCCGCATTAGCAGTAAGTTGGGTTCCAGTCTTCCCTAGTAATAGAGGATCATTAGATGCAGTAACTTCCCAGTCCACAGGATATTCTGGCGGGTTGTCTCCTGGCAGTTGTACAATTCGAAAACTCCAACATCGTTTGTTACAGGAAATATCTGTGCGTCCTGCGAGAAAGCCAAACGACTGGGCTTGAGGTTTTGCCGCAATGATCACATCTCTGGTTTGAAAGTTACTACAACTATCGAACGCTTTGATTTGATAGGTACCTGTCGCTAAATTAGCAAAACAGCTATCGAGTCCTCTTGGTGTAATCGGAGTCGGTGGATTTGTACTCGCATCTAATAGTTGATACTCATAATATCCAGGCGGAAAGGGTCTTCCTTTATCTGGAATCCCACAAATCCAACCATCTTGTGTGCCATTACAGATAGCATCTGCAAAGTCAAAATTCAATTCCAGTTGCATGTGGGTGCCTGGAACTGTTACACTAGCGGTGGCAGTACATCCGTTAGCGTCAGCGACTTCCACTGTGTAAGTATCCGCAGCCAGAGCAGCAAATATTGAATCTGATTGTCCTCCATTTGGGATAACGATTGGAGCGATGATCGTATTGTTGTAAATGGCGTTACCATTTACGTCAGAAAACGGTGTTCCTCCAGTGATATGCAGCGTGATTGTACCGTTGGACTCACATCTGGATTCTGTAGACTCAAATGTAAAGGAGAGCGGAGGACTCCCTGAGCATTGGGAATACAACTGACATGAAAAAGAGACGAGTAAGAGGCTAAAAAAGAAATGGATACTATTGGTCATTTATTGTTGGTTTTATTATATTTCAGGAACTAGTGCCTAGAATTTAAATGAGGTATTTAAAGGTAACTTAAAAAGTAAGAATTATAAAACCTTAAATAAAATTTATCTTACATAGGTCGTTCTTAAGCAAATTCATAATGCCTTATTGTTCTTTATCGCAGTAATACAATCAAAAATTTCATATTAATCTGGGTTCATTTCGATCGTGAAGTTGTTGTTATCAATAACTAGCACACTATTCATTTTACTACAATTCTAACACCTTCTTAGCAACTTTCTTGACACTAGCTATCAATGTCATTTCTTGTAATTTAACACTAATGATTTCCGATATTTCGATGTTCGTCATTTGAAGGATATCATAATATTGATTCAGCAATTTTGAAAAGCCTTTAGGGAGATTACTAGTATCAATAGCTTCTAATATGTCATTTTATTCTATTAATAGCCTTTATCTTCTAATTCGTCCACATGCATATCGTAGATTTCTAAATCTATTTCAAATATTCCTCTAATTTCGTCACCTTTTACTTTATACTCGTTATTGAAAAGCTATAGCTGAACACCAATTATGGTAAAATATTTCCCATTATAGCTTAATCGGATATGACTATCGACTAAATAGCCTTCAGCTTTAATCTCATTTTCAAACACTAATTCTTCACTATTTAAAACAAATCCTTCATATGTCACATTTGCCCATTGAATCCCTTTGTCTTCTCCTTTTGTAATAATTTGAAGAAAAAATTTTCAATCTTTAAGTTTAGTTCTTGAAAGACTTCGTCTAATTTTGAACTTTCTAGGTTTGAATTTCCACTTATCTCCTTTATTAAGAATATGTAATCCTCTTTGTTAAAAAGTACCTTCTTGAAGTCCGTAAATGACTTTTCTTTTAATGCCGTTACAAATGACTTTATAGAATTCTCGATTTTGTCTGTATCCATATTTTGTGCATTTACATTTAGGTGCAACAAGAGGAGTAATATTAATTTGACTAATGCTTTTTTCATTTTTTGATTTGCTTAGAATGTCTCGTACAACAAGCTTTGCGTGCCGATTGGATACAATGACTTATTGTAGATTGTTGTGTTCTCGTTTTTGTTTATTAACACCATATAATTGGATTTCCCGTTTTTTGAGATGCTTTTGTCAATTTAATAAGCGGTTCAATTATATAGGCATATTCATCCGCAATAGATGCACTTTTTTCTTTTATTTCAAATTCAAAAAAATCATCATTATAGTCCTTGTCTGAATAGAGGTTAATTTCTGATTCGACAATTTTGCCCGAATTAACATCAGCAAATAGATATTTTTTGTCCGCTATCTTTTTTTGAGTAAACCTTTTAGAAGTGAATATCTCCGAACTATATTCTTTCCCAAAAAATCTTCTATTTCGAACAACCTTAAATCCATCTTTCGAGATTTTATAATTCAGTTTGTTAAATCCAGTAAAAACAAAAGGTAATTCGTAATTAGCATTAGTTGATGCAATTCTTTGATGCGTGGTTAGCTCAATTAAAACAATAAGTCTTTCACCAAAAGTTTCTAGTTTCATATTTTCTAATTCCTGTTGCATGCCATCTACATATTCAATAGGTAATTTACGGCTATTAATTTTTAGTAAATGTTCTGATAAAATCGGGTACTTTTCTTCACCAAATTCTTTTATTATCCCCCTAAATGCAGTCATACCACTACTGTTTGCTAGTCGTTCTGAAGAAATCTCCATTTCGTCATGTTCACAAGGGTTGCTGTATTTCCAAGAATCAAATGCTTCGTGTTTATCTTTATTACTCTCCCAATCTAAATCAAGCCATATGCTTTCCTCATCTTCTTTTACAAATTCTTCAAAAGGAGGTCTAGACGAAATATTTCCATCTTTATAACAGTTACATTTTACAAAAGCATCATATCCCATATTGATTTCTATTGAAGCACAACTGGTAAATATAAGCATCATTTTTTACAAATAGAGCCTGCCTGCTGAACGAAGGAAGGCAGGATGACACTACGCACCTTGTTGGGAATTGTGTTTTAGGGATTTAGTTTGATTTTCTTGGTAGCACTTTCAGCCCTACCTGTTTATAGCACATCCTTTAAGAACCATACATCAGACATCTGTTAACCGTTGCCTTGTTGAATAACAGCGGCTGGCTTAGGGGGCTGGAGTGGGCGACTGTAAGGAGCAGACTGCCGACCGTAGGAAGGCAGGCCGAGCAGACTTGCGAGCATGGAAGACACCGACCCGAGGCGGGAGTGCCTTGTGTTGCAAAGGCGAGGGGAAGCCCCAAAAAAACACAGTAAACCTCAATATCCATATTCAATGCCATCTTTCCCCAAGTGATTTATTAAGGAAGTAAATTCACTCTTTCTTACACTAGGAATTGCTACAAGCAATGACGTTCATTAATCATTAAACATTAATCATTAATCATTACCACCCCCTATTTCGGTACAGAAGAAAAAACCCCATTGTTATACTGCCAGATGATTCTGTCGCCGCCATTGACATCACCGTCTTGGTTAAGATCGCCAGAGCAGTAACTGCCGAATAATCCGTTTTGGGTGTCCCAAATGGCTTTGTCAGAACCATTGATATCATAGCCACCGACATCAGTTTGGTCGATATCACCTGCAGGCATTGCCCAAATATCAGGATAGAGTTCCTTTTGCCCGATGCCGCCGCCTAGACTATAGCTATCTGTAGAGCGAAAATCGTATTGGAGTACATTTTCAGAGATATTAATGGGTTGCGGAGTCATGACGGCTATGTGATTTCGGTGTTCTACGACAACGTATAACGCAGCGTTGAAATTAGTTGGAATGCCGCTTTCACTGGGGAAATAGATGCGACCATTTGGTTGTAAGAGACCAGCCGTTTGCGCAATTTCATCCTGCTTTGCAGTTGAGGTGCGGAAAGAGACAAGCACCCAGTCGGCAACGTTGTTGATTTCTAGTATTTCTGAGCCGGAATAGTTCCAAGGAGGTTGGTTATAGGGTTGCATTGTAGGAAGAATGCCTTGCGTTTCAAGCACATTGGTCATCATATCGGTGGTGTTGTCATAGGTCGCTTCCAGGAAAACGCTGAGATCTAAGGCAGCAGGACAATATTGTATTGAGGCATAGTTACTCAAGTAGATTTGGTTGATTTGAGTTTGATTGAGGGCACAGGAATAGATTCGCATTTCGTCCAGATTTCCATCTAGACTCCTAGTGCCTCCAGTAGCTGAACTGGGTTGATTTCCAATGGCGACATCAACAAACGGATCCGTCATAATAATGCCTGTTTTGGGTAGGCTGGCGATTAGATTGGCGTTTTTGTAGATACGCATTTCGGTGCCATCATAAGTTGCCGTTAGGAAAACCCATTCATTCAATAGTATTTCTCCTGTGGCGCTGGACAAGGTGCTTGTGCCACCATTTGATGTTTTTAACCGGAACCTAAACCTTGAGTCATTGAGTGTAGAGAGCATCCAGAAATGGTCGACATCGTATTGACCTTCAGCTTTTGAAATGAAACGAGCATCAGAAACGGTATAGCTATTCAGCTTGGTCCAAAAAGTGAAGGAGACTTCATTGCTGTAAATGTCAATGTTTCCTGCATCTATGCGATCAGTTGTTGCCATAAACGAAAGACTATGATTGCTGTTATCCGGCACATCAGTATCGTATACGGCATTTTCAATTACGCCTTCATTGTTGTTAGGGGAACTGTCTTCTACTGCGGTGCCAGTACCTTCTTCAAAAGACCAGCGAGCGATGAGGCAATTTAGGTAATCGTCCAACATGGCCACCACTTGAACCACAACAATGTCAGTATCTACAGCACCGTAAATGTCTTCTACTTCGATCTGAAAGGTGTAACAGCCAACTTGAGTCGGTGTAAAGTTGGCTACGGTTTCGTCATCATCCGCAATGACAACTTGTGGACCACCAATCTGAATCCAGTGCTCTTGTAACTCAACAGGGCTACCATCTGGATCGTAAGTGCCAGAACCATTGAGTGTTACAATTGTATTGACTTCGACTATTAAGTCAGGTCCTGCATCTGCTATCGGCGGGATATTGGGAATTTGCCCAATGGTGTAATCGCCTGTTGACACTTGACTTGGTAGCAATCCGGGTTCATAGGTCACAGCTCTTATCTGCACGCTTGTGTTTACGGGGATTGCATTGGTATATAGCAGGCTGGTGCTATCGGGAATACTACCATCTGTAGTGTAGTAGATCGCTGCATTATTGGAATTACTAAGGGTAACCGTTTGTGGGTTGTTGTATTGCCCTGGAGACGGGCTGAAGGTCGGCGTTTCACTAGATTGCATTCCGCTGTACCGAATTTTGTGAATTTCTCCATTTCCAGTAACATAATCAGTCATACAGTAGTACAAATCACTGTCTGGACCAATTTTGAGCATGACTGGTTTTAATTCTCCGCCTATGATTACCTGATCGTAGAAGATGGTTGGATTGGGGTTGTTTTCGGAGGTCGCTCTTGTGATATGACCGGGTGCGCCTGCTGAGTTGGATCCCCAGAAGGCGGTGAAGTAATTTTCTTTGTAAGCAGTAGGCCAGTAGCCTGAATTGGGATACCATGCGCCGCCAGTAATTACCTTGGCATTGTTTGCAGACATGTTTGCCCACAATCCTGCAGCAGTGCCGATTCCTGTATAGCCATCATGCCCATAATTGTTTCCTGCAACTAATTCGAAAACGCTCGCCTTATCACCTCCTACGGCATCATTGATGTAAATCTTGTTGCTAGGAGATAAGTTAGAAAACGAGTAGGGATTTCTCAATCCTAGTGCTACAATGGCTCTGAAATCGCCTGTCGTTTGATTGTAAAACGGATTGTCAGTGGGAATGGTGCCGTCTAGATTCATTCGCCATATCTTACCCGTATAAGTAGACAAGCTTTGCACATTGTCGCCTCCGTTCCAACCATCACCAGTTGTAAAGTATAATTTACCATCGGCACCAATCATGACATCCCCACCATTATGACTGCCACTTGATGCACTGGAACTAAATGGAACTTCTAGAAACAAGGTTTCACCGGGTAAAGCGATATCAGGATTATTGGGATCTGCTTGGATTCTGACGAGCCTGTTATGCCTTGGATTGTCTTTCATGTAGTAGGCATAAATATATCCATTTGAATTGAAATTGGGGTCGAAAGCGAATCCTCTAACTCCTGAAGATCTGTGTCCTTGTGCTGGCACATCGAAGTCGTAAAATGGTGTGGCATTAGTTACATACTCATTCGTGATGGGATCTAATTTGGCGACTCTTAACTCACCCGTGATCCGTTCGCCGTAAAACAGTCGACCGTCTGGCGCAAATTCGAAGCTAGCGGGGTCTGCCATATTTCCTAGTACTAATTCTGACTCAAATCCGTTTTCGAGCGTTTGCGCGGAGAGGGAAATCATTAGGCACACGGCAATAGTTAGCAAGCTAAGGTGCTTTCCGATTTGGAGATCAATTGTTAGTGTCATTTCTGGAAATTTTATTGTTGGAACTGCCTACATAATCAATCACGGCAAGACCTCATTTTATGTCAAAACTGATAGATTGGAATAACCAGTTTACCCTATATCTAAGCTACGATGTTTATTTTAGAAATACGATTTTTTCGTGTTATTCGTCTGTTTATCGGAATGTTAAGGCGCTAGAGTAAAACCATGAGCGCTTTTTTCCTAATGAGATGTAAGAAAATTATCAGAATGTTACGCCCTAACAGGGCTTTGATCCTAAATCATTTTGACCTAGGGCGATGCCCTAGGCTAATTTGTGGGTCACCCCTTTGGGGTGATTTCGTAAAATGTAGTAATAAGCCAAACTTGAGTCCTAAGGTTGCGACTACCGTGCTTATCCATTAAGTACTTTACTCCTTGCCTTCCTGGCAGACTGTTCCTCATCATCAAAAGCATGCAATGTGGCACCGTCATCATCATAATCAATTATTTTTCCATTTTTAATGATAACACTTATGAGGTTGTCTGAAGCTGTATCAATTTTAATTTCTGAATATCTGCCTTTGAGCTCGTCGTATTCTCTTCGAAAAAGAAGCAATGATTGACCGTCGTTCGTTTTCTTTCTTGTTTTCACTCAGTTTTTGTTTTGACTGAAGTTTGGAAACTTTTAATTCAAAAACGACGATTCCTTTAGACATTTTTTGTTTGTAGGTATCTGGAAGGTATACTTTGGACACAAAAGAGCGCTACCGATGCCAAGCGGAGCTCCTCTTATTGTGGAGGTTAAAACACTAGCAGGCACGTTACTGGCATCTGCTCATGTAGCACCTATGCCAATCGTTTGGACCTGTCCGACACCAACGACGGATTACCCAATGCCGCGCGAGATGGCAAAGGAACAGACCGTGAGAGACGCTTTCATGTCATGGCTAATCTAGATCAACCAGTCACCCTCAATCCCAATCAGGACTACGTTATTGAAATGTCAGCAGGACCGGGAGCAAACTTCAGAGTTCCATCAACAATGACGCTCAACAACATGAAGCCTCAACCTACAAGAGAATGGTTGTCAGGCCCTAATGACTATGCAGAGTGGTCAGATGATGGTGGTGCTACATGGCAAATCTATCAAGGAGGATCCACATTTACTAAAGACATACCTGTACTGCATTTTGTTGAAGGCGTCCCCTTGGATGCTGATGGCGTTGTAACGGGGCCCTAAGATATAATCTCGTATTTCTTAAAAATACTATCAACAATCTAGTTAACGAAAAAACATTGATTAAGCTATATTTAAAACTGCAAAAATCATCTGATATTTGACGGTGTAGAAGAGTACACCAGTTTAATCAATATGGATGTAGCAAGTAACACAACTCTGCTTCACTGTTGCTTGCTACTGCTAAGGGGAGATCTACGACTGACTCAAACAATAACAATTGCATATTCGGGAAATAGGAAAATATATTTTAATCTACAAAGTCTACATCTTATTTGTCTTGAGTGCTGTGAAATCATAATGCTGATATTCATGCTTTTTCAAAAAAGCTTTATAATCCGCTCCATTTAACAAATCTGGAAACTGACAGGCAATCCAGTGAATAAAATAACGGTAGAACCTATATCCTGGATCAAAAACGTTAAGCAATCTATTAAAGTGTACTTCTAAAGCTGAAGTTTTTTGAGACATACAAAAGAGAATATAAAAAACAGTATCGTTCATGTTTTTGAAGTCACCTGCTTTTGCACCTCTCTTTCTTTTTCGAGCCATTAATTTATTGACCAAAGAATTAAAATAATAAAGATCATTTTGCTCATAGATACAAATCAATCTAAAATTGAATAGGGTCGAACCTGTATTTTGATCTGTAATATTAGCTTCAATTCGATCAATGTACAACAAACATTTTTCCCAAGCTCCAATAGCAAAATAAGTACATATTGGATACAATACGTTAGCAGTATTATCCTCCCGCAAATAATAATATTGCTTAAGATATTGTTCAGCCTTCTCTATCCAGGGAACTGCAATTGAAGGATTGTTTATAGATAAAGCATAAATACAACCAGTTACTATCTTATTCCTTAATATTTCCCAACGAACTTTCACGGAATTGCAAGGAATGTTATCAAACTTTTTTAACACATGATTAATGTCGATTTTTCTATTGCATATACAAGAAAGCTCCACATATAAGAAAATATAATTAGTATATCCTACGATTAGTAGCTCAGATTCTAATACAATATTCTTATGTTGCTCTGCCAGAAGAAGAATCTTTCCTGATTCTATAAGCGCATTCTTGTAATTCTTGTTGTCAAGGTATTTAAAAAATTGTTCCTGATGTTTACCTATTGTCAAACCCAGACTTTTGAATTGGTCTTCATTATTCGCTTCTTCTTGTGATTCACATTCAATTGCTCCTATATTGACATGATAGTTTACCGCAGCAAGGACCGCTTCATCTTTTACGTTATTATAATTCGAAAGATGTTGGATCGTTCCCTCTTTATCCTGAATAAGAGCTTTTAAATTTTCAAAATCCAATTTGCGGTTGTCACTTCCAAGCAAGAGGGCTAAAGAAATTTTTTGTGCTTTTATTTGAATCAATAGTTCAAGCAATTCGTACTTAGTCGCTATCGAATCTATTTTTTCAAGTAGCTTTTTAGCTTCATTAAATTGTCGCCTGTTTTTTAACATTAATGCAACTTTATATTTCTGCTCTACTTGCTTTCGGATACCTTTATTTTTCTCTAAGGTGACCAGAAAATCACATAATAACTGTTTACATTTTGTCTTACAATCACTAATAAATTTGGGACTTTCCGATCTAAATATCCTTACATCAATTTTGAGGCTATAAACTTCAGATTTACTGTAAACAGCCACCAGTTTAGCATAGTATGACATTCTTTTTGTCTGCCTAAGGTTCTCAGAGAATACCCGTTTTTCGGCTCTACTCAATGTTTTTATTAAATCAAACAAGCTTTTAGACATACGATTCTTAATTTATGATAATTATCGAGTTTAATCGAATTACAAATGGAGATCCTTCTTACGAGTATAATCTTGCCATACAATAATAATCATAAATAGGTTGAATACTTAATGATCTATTACTCTTTTCAATTTGTAAAATTGTTGTATCCTTCTTCACATTCTCGGAAAAACGAAACTGCATTTACAGGCTAAAATTAAAGCGGACAATTTAGTTAGATTAAGTATTTAATTAATAGTAAGCGTATTAGGCATTACTAATTATTATCTTTAAATATCTTAATTTTGATAAATTAGATATTCACAATATCGTTTTTCGCGAAAAAAAGAAATCTTCTTCTGAATAAACGACCATTTTACACAATGGATTCGGTTTCCACACCTTTATATGCCTATTGTTCCCTATTTAACCACCTGTAGTCCTTTCAAAAAAGGCAGTTGCATTATCGGGAAATAGGGAGATATTCTCAAATTTATTCCTCATGTAATCGCTATATTGTAAAATCTAATATTTAGAATTTTCCAGTAAACAGGATATTTAAACTACTAGTTAAAATTAAAATGCAATGACAACTTTCAAATTCAAAAATGCGATAAACTATATACTTCTTTATAGTATAAATTGTTTCCCAATTCTATTCCTAATTACCATTGCGGGAATAATGCAACTAAGTGCCCAACCCCTTAACAACCATCTGCAATTTGATGGCGTAGATGATTATATAAGCCTAAACAATATGGATATTGCAGGCAGCAACATTACGCTAGAAGCTCTCATAAATAGTTCAGATCTCAGCAATTGCCAATACAGAGATTGTAGAATCATCTCCAAAGCTACTGGTCTTACCACTCCCGATCATTACTGGATGCTGAGTACCAACAACTCTGGAACAAACACAGTTCTGAGATTCAGACTAAAAACAAATGGCACTTCGACAACCCTAGTCGCCACTACTGGCCCCTTGTCAGAAAACACTTGGTATCACGTAGCTGCGACTTACAATGGGAGTACCATGAAACTATTCCTAAACGGTACAGAAGTCGGGAGTACTGCAAAAACAGGTGCCTTGACAACAAACGCTGCTGCTGAGGCATATATTGGTGGTAATCCACCAGGCAACGATCGCCCTTGGAAAGGAGAAATAGACGAAGTTAGAATCTGGAATACCGCTAGAACACAAGCTCAATTACAAGCCAACCGTAACTCCGAGTTAACAGGCAACGAAGCTGGTCTTCAAGCCTACTACAAATTCAATGAAGGATCAGGACAAACCATCAACGATCAAACAGGCAATAACAATACTGTCCTAGGAAGTACCAACAGTGTAGACAACAATGATCCTACCTTCGCAATAAATAATCCGACGATGGCTATTGATATAAAAGTGCTATTGGAAGGATCTTATGATCCAAACCTAAATGAAATGACGAATTCACTGGAAACTCAAAACTTAATACCTAACAACCAACCCTTTAATCAAACCACTTGGAATTATTATGGAATTGAGACAAAATCGATTTCTCAAGTTTCAGATTGGGTGTTAGTTTCTTTTAGAACGGAAGTTGATGGTAACTCGGAAATTGCACGAGCGGCTGGTGAGCTTCAATTAGACGGCCAAGTTCATTTCCAGTCTCAGAATATACTACCCACCAATTTGAACACTCCAGTATATATCGTGATCGAAACACGTAACCACTTAACGGTAATGTCTCCGCAACCTGTTGCTATGGTTAATGGAGTGCTCACCTATAATTTCTCAATGGCGGATAGTTATTCGAGTTCTGGAAGAGGACAGAAACAAGTGGCTAATGGAAAATGGGTTATGTTTAGTGGAGATATCAATCATGATCTTGACATCAATGGGGCGGACAGGGTATTGTGGGCTGTGGCAAACGGTTCCTTTGGTAGTTATGTTTATGAAGATCTCAATTTGAATGGTGATGTCAACGGTGATGACAGAATCTATTGGGCTGGGAATAACGGTGTTTTTTCTACCGTTCCAAAATCAGATACCGCTAGGACAGTTCCAGTATTAAGTTGTTCCCCTCTAAATTTTGTTCTCAGTAGTTGTAACTATACGGTAAACTGGGTGCATCAAAACCCACTTTCCACAACGGTTAATTATGACCTTAGAATAAATGGGATTGATCCAAGTCCATCTGTGACTTATCCTACGACCTCAAATACAGTTGATATTTGCAATATTCTTGGCATTTCTTCTGGCACTGGCTCATTTGACGTAGAATTGTTTTACTGGTATGATGGAGATGTTTCAAATCAAATATCAGCAGGAATTTGCACTGTAAACTACGACTTTGGTACATCGAACTCAGGAAATTGGGGTGTTGCACAGTCAGACGATGATTATGATGAAAGCCTCCCCTATTCTGGCATATTTGTAGGTGCAGCTAATCCAGGATTTTATGGCGCTGCCAATACTTCATATGCGAGGCATCAGACCATACGATTTCGTGCCGAAAAAACAGGAGCAATTGATGCTGTGATCGTTCAAAACAGAATTTTAACTGGGACTACTGTTCATAGAAGATCCCTGCTTAACTCATCTGCAGGAGCAAAATATAAAGCTTGTCTGGATGAGTTTGCAGCTAGGGGGAATCCAATTCTCAATCAAAACAATCCTACCCAAAACAAGAAAGCTAATAAATGTGGTTACATGATCGGTGGTTCTTACTCCTCTGGCAATGGAGGAGCACAAATATTCCAAATCCGAAATGACGTGAATGGTGAACCAGATATGGCAAATCCACCGCTAGCTCAAACTGCCGTTCCATTTATTCCTGTAGATCACCAAAACGGAGGATGGGTTACACATGTACTTTCCTCCTCTGCGAACGTTACCGCTGGTGTGTTTTATCACATCACCGTTTATAATACTACACCTGTGGTAGGGGCTTATTCAAATCTTCCAGCAAGTCAAGCCTACAACATGCCTGACAATACTGGCGCATTTTCTATAAATGGAATTCAATATGCAGTAAGTCCGAATTTCGCAGATCAGGAAGGACCATTTTATACAGGACATTATACCATGAAATCCACTGCCATGGATGCTAGTACTTGGGAAAGGGATCTAAATACTTATGGCTGGTATGGAGTCCGTTATACCTCGGGAGAGTGGAGCGGATTAACAGCTGCTGCATTTGATGTCTGGGTCGAAGGGAAACAGACTATTGAAGGAAATCGGCATGCGAGGCAAGTGCTAACAGCTACTCACAATACTACAGTAGACGGTGTATGGGTTCAACATGGGCATGTCACCACAGCAAATGGTCAACCAATGACTTTAGAATTAAAACTAGGATCAAACACGCTTGGTACCGCATCGATCCCTCATAATGCAACTGTTAAAACGATTGTGCAATCGCCCTCAAACGCATGGGAGAGAGGAGCTTCGGTATGGAGTTATGCCTCACTTGATAACGAAGTAAATTTAATCCAGGGAAACACCTATTACATTGAAGCATCTGCACCCTCTGGAGCTGGTTTTCGATTAAACAATATGGCGAACACTTATGCTTACGTTTTCCCAATACCAATGCAGAATATTCCGCTCAACACCGATGCTCAAAGATCTGAAGACGGGGGAAGTACTTGGACCGTTTTCCCGATTCCTGGTTCAGCTTTTCATCAAAATAGACATTTACAGATGGTGCTGACCGTTAAGGGGATGCCTCGTACACTAACGGAATAATTATTATTTCTAAGCTGGTACAGGATCAAAATATTAATGACCTTCTCCTACAAAACACCAGCAAATTTAATAGTTAATTTTCCGTTGTTAAAAAATCACATAAAATGACACAGATCAAATGCAAAAACATTTTAAACGATATACTTTTTTCTAGTAGAAGTTTTTTCCCAATTCTATTCCTATTCACCATTTCAGGAGCAATTCAACTAAGTGCACAACCGCTCAACAATCATCTAATCTTTGATGGCGTAGATGACTACATTAGCCTAAACAATATGGATGTTGCAGGTAGCGCAATGACACTCGAAGCACTCATAAATAGTTCAGATCTGAGCAATTGCCCCCTCAGAGATTGCAGAATCATCTCCAAAGCAACAGGTCTTAGCACACCTGATCACTACTGGATGCTGAGTACCAACAACTCTGGGGCAAACACAGTCCTTAGATTCAGACTAAAAACAAATGGTACTTCAACAACTCTGATGGCTAGTACTGGCCCCTTGTCAGACAATACCTGGTATCATGTAGCTGCGACTTACGATGGGAGTACCATGAAATTATTCCTAAACGGTACAGAAGTAGGCAGCACTCCGAAAACAGGTGCCTTGACAACAAATTCTGCAATTAGCGCCTATATTGGTGGCAATCCACCAGGCATCGACAACCCTTGGCGTGGAGCAATAGATGAAGTTAGAATTTGGAATACCGCTAGAACGCAAGCACAATTACAAGCCAATAGTAACGTTGAGTTATCTGGCAATGAAGCTGGACTACAAACCTACTACAAATTCAATGAGGGAACAGGACAAACCATCAATGATCAGGCAGGAAACAACAATACAGTATTAGGCAGTACTAACAGCACAGACACTAACGATCCGACCTTCGCAATTAGCAATCCGGTGCCAGCAGTCAATATAAAAGTGTTGTTGGAAGGAACCCACGATTCAAGCCTAAACGAAATGACGAATATATTGGAAACACAAAATCTAATACCCAACAACCAACCCTTCAATCAAGCACCTTGGAATTATAATGGAACGGAGACCAAGTCAATTTCACAAGTTACAGATTGGGTGTTAGTTTCCTTCAGAACAGACCTTGCTGGTAGCACAGAAATTGCTCGGGCAGCGGGCCTGCTTCGGCTAGACGGACAAATTCATTTCCCTTCTCCAAATGTGCTGCCCAACAATTTGAATACTCCAGTCTACATTGTCATTGAAACGCGAAACCACTTAACAGTAATGTCACCACAACCAGTTGCTAAAATAAATGGCATATTGACCTATGATTTTTCCACCGCAGATAGTTATACTAGTTCTGGAAGAGGACAAAAACAAATGACTAATGGGAAATGGGTCCTTTTTAGTGGAGACATCAATAACGATCTTGACATCAATGGTGCTGACAGGGTATTATGGGCTGTTGCAAATGGTTCTTTTGGTGCTTATCTCAGTGAAGACCTTAACTTGAACGGAGATGTGACTGGTGATGACCGTATTTATTGGGCTGGCAACAATGGCGTTTTTTCTACAGTACCAGCTTCCGATACCCTTAGGTCTAATGCAGTAGTTAACTGTCCAATAGTAAATTTTGAACTAGATAACTGCAACTATACCGTAACATGGATACACGACAATCCCGTATCTACTGCTGTAAACTATGACCTTAGGGTAAACGGAATTGACCCGGGACCTTCAGTTACTTATCCTATGACTTCTAATACTATTGACATCTGCAACCTTCTTGGCATCACTTCTGGCACTGGTTCATTTGACATAGAACTGTTGTACTGGTATGATGGAGATAATTTAAATCAAATATCAGCAGGGATTTGCACTATAAACTACGATCTTGGTTCATCACCACCTACTCACGCACAAGGAAAAACATTTGCTCAAATAGCAGCAGGTGCGCATTCTAATTTCTGTGTTGCAGATGATGAATCTTATATTGCTGAATATTTATATCAGCATCCTACTGTCTGTTTTTGGGAAGTGCAAACATTGAATGGTGTAAAATGCGTCGTCCCACTACCCGACCCTGTGCTGCCCGCTAACGCTACCGTTTTACCAGCTCCTACGGGTGGCGATGATACCAACATGCTGAACACTGCCCTTAATAGCGGAGGAAGTTTCAACGGACTGAATAGAACGTATAGAATCAGTAGACTGGTGCACACAGCAGCAAACATGCAGTTGTTCAACATCACACTGAAACCTGTTGCAGGTGCAACACAACTGATACACGTACAAGCACCTGGTGTACTGCACTACAATGTGAACATCGATGGAGAAAACCAGGCTTCTGTATATCAATGCATCCGAATTCTGGACAGTGCTGATGACTACACAGGTGTCAAAGGCTCTGCTATTAACACATGGCATAAGAAAGGAGCACCCGGTGCCGATAATCTGTCTGGTGGGGTATACCGAATAGGCTTAGCAGAGAACTTTCATATAGCAGGAAACAGTTGGAAAGATCATCGCAACGATGTTGAGCAAAAACATGATGTTAGTCTGCCAACAGTAGCTTCTTGCCGTGGGGTATGGATGGTTTCCAACAAAACCGCTCCAGTGCCTAACGGAGTAATTGCAAATAACTATTGCGAGAACCTACAGTCCAACGGCAACAGAGAAGATGCTGAGTTCTTTGTGGTTCAAGGCTACGCAGGTTCAGCGCCTCCACTTGGCACTGTGAAGGTCTATGCGAACAGATGTGAGGATGCAGGTAAGCGATTGACTAAATGTCAGGATGGTGGTGTTGCCGTCTACTCTAATTCTTACTGGTGGAAAACACTTCAAGGAGATTTAACATCAGAGAACGAGCGTCAGATGAGAACGGTTCTCGCGGTGCACTTAGGCGTTAGCAATGTGCATTTTGAAAACAATAGAATATTAATCTCACAGCCCAGATTTGCACATGTCTGTGTATGGAATGACAGCGTAAACGGTCCACATAGTGATAACCTGACCTTTAACTGTAACGAGGTGATATTCGCAGTACCTCACAACAATGGCAACAGTGGAGGTGGCGAGATGTTTTTCTTTGACAACATTACACCTTCATCTACTACAGGCAGTGAACCAACCAATAGCAGCATTAGCAATAACCGATTTATGGCTACAAATGGTGGTAACATTAAACATTATTACTGGTTGCGGTACGGCTATGCTAATGTAATACCCTGGCCAGGACTGACCTTCACAGGTAACGTGGAAAATGTACCAGCAACTGTTTCAAGATTTAAATTCTAAGGATTCCATCAAGATCTCGAGGAAGTTTAAACGTGATAGAACCGCGAAGCGGAAATTGAATGACAATTCATACATAGGTTAGGATTTGAACAAAGCAAGGAGGCAACTGGGGCAGGAGCTGATTATTCGAATGGGCTACCTGACTCAATTAACTATTGCTAATAGTTCGGGATTATTCTTGTAAATGATTGCAATTATTTTCATAATCCATTAAAATTAGTAGTTTACAGCAATCCTTACAGCGCTTGCTTTCTGTTTACGAGGGCATTCCCAGCATAAAAATCCCTTTCGACTGATGTCGAAAGGGATTTTTGGTAGTAGCTTCTACCTGATTTTATTTTTTCTTAGATCGTTTTTTGTTTTGTTTCTTCATAATTGTAGGCTCTTTGGTTCTGTTTTCGCTTTTCATTTTTCTCAGCCATAATGACTTCATATTCGGGTAGCCGTTCTTTGTATTTTTCCAGGTCCCATTCAAGTTCAAATTATTGTAAATAGTCAGCAATTGGTCCTCATCCTACCGCTGCTCTTCGTTTCGCTTTTTCAGTGCCTTTTTGTAACATGAAATTCTATCTAAAATCCTAGGACTGATGTACGGATAACTCGATAATTTATGGAAGCGTGAGCGATGTGGAATAGTGCGGCGCCAGCCGCAGACTGTAGTAGAACGGAAGGCCGAGCGAATAGCGAGCTATGTAACGTAGCGACCCGAGCCAAGCCTTTGCGGGAGGCAGGGGACACGCCCTAATAAATCTAATGCAGAATCTAGGTTGAACTCATTCTAGGCCTTCAGGCAACGCCTTAATGCGTTATCTCTGACAAATGGACAACTGTGCTGTGTTACCATTAAAAAGCCAATGAGTGTGCTTAAAATCAGTCCTGAGTCAAATTTGAGCAACAAAATCTTTAAAGACTTTTTTATGACGCTCAAGGTCCAAGTCTGGAGACACTGCAACACGGGCGATATAGTCCTTATCCTCATCTTTAGTTGTCCCTTGGGTGGAAGTAGCGGGGATAGTCCAGTAACACCCCTTCAGCTGTCCATAGCTCACACAGTATTTGCTTTCCTCGGGGATTTGGGTGATCATTAAATTGATTAATTGAAGATTTAAGGCTCTTTTGTAAGCTTCTTTCTCTTCAGGCGTATTGCCTTTTGTGGGAAAATCTAATGAAAATACAGATGGAGTAAACCCTAGTTCCGCCAGTGCAGTTGCTACAAAATTGATTTTTGCAGCGGGTAGTGTCTCCTTGATAAAGTTTACAAATTCCCGTGTATTCTTGTAGGCATCATAAATCCGTTGTTTCATAGATGGCATTTGTATGGCTAATATTTCATATTGCAGTGCTGTAGCCTCATTGTCACAGAGTTGGAGATGCAATTCTATCTTGTCCATCAACGCTTCCGTTTTTTTGTTACCAATGCAATACCCTGCATTACATAGTCCGCCACTAGGAAACTTCGATCCACTAGCGTAGGAAATAGTCCTTACGCCTGACAAGAACTTTCCTTCGCCTAGAAAGTGCACATTTGGGCAAAACGTTTGGTCTAAAATGAAGACAGGATCGATTGCTGTTGCACCAGTAGGCGTTTTTCGTTCTGCGCTTAAAACATTCTTCAATTTTATTAAATCAGGAACTTCAACTCTAGGGTTGGTTGGGATTTCGGCGATGATATAAGGAACGGCATCCTCCTTAGCGATTTGATCTAAAATCATTGTAATACTTTGAACCATATCGTTGTCCCCGTCAACTAGCAAATCAACTATCTCTACATGATCATTACAGGCTGCTACACGTCGTGCTTGGTCATTGGTACCGCCATAACAATTTGGGGGAACAATAAACTTGATCGCCTTTCCTTTATGGTTGTCTTGTGCATCATGTATCAGCCCCATCATTATCGCATATTGAATGGATAGGCCACTGGACCCTACTATTGCCCTGTTATTTGTTTCTGTAATGGCAGCGATGGCATCTAAGACAACTATTTTGTTGGCAGTCTTATCGACGTCCTTTGTTTTAAAAGAAGACTGTTCTACTAGACTGGTTAGGGCGATAAGACAATTGGCGGGTGTCATGGCGATGGTCTCACGTCTACGAACGTGCTGAATTTCTGAGATGTAACTTTCATTGTGCAACCCATTTACCAATAAAACACTTCCAAGTGGATCATGAAGATTAACATAAAAGTCAATATTCGCATTGAGATTAATCGTTGCAATTTCCTCTTGTCGTGAAACGAAAATTGTACTACCGTCAAATTCGGGAATGGCTGATGCTGTCTCAATCTGCTTTAACTCAAAATGATAGCCGTACACTCGTCTCAGCACTTCAGCATCAAAGCAGGCTGGCAATTTACCTGTGTACAGGATTTGAGTGCTTTTATTCTCTAGTAAATTCTTTCTTAGAACAGCCAATATAGGAGTTGTCTCAGAGGAAAAACTAATTACATTTTGGGGTTTCAGCTGATGTAGCTTAGCAATCCCCCACTCTAGCACACAAGACAAGGGATGCCCTAGTCGAATATAGTCATACGCAGTCGGCAATTCATTGAGTGCGGAGGATTCCCAATTATAGGTATTCAATAAGGTTTCAAAATGCTCTAAGAATTCAACTTTGGCCAATTTTTCATTATAAATATCTAGCCGATGTGTCGTTAGACGCAACCAGTCATTAGGTATGTTTTGCAACACCTGCTTAATATAATTGACCATTTTATTGTCTTCCATAATTCCCACTTTTCAAATCACCCGTAATGTACATTAATTCGATTTATTTTAAAAGTGGAGACAAACGTTTTGTTAGATTTGCTTCAAAACAGATTGAAAAAGAAAATTGAGGATTCAAATAAAACGACTACCTGGTACGTTCGTGATGCTAGTGGAAACATTATGGCCACTTACAATCAAACGGATTCTCAATTCAATGGAATCAATACAAAAGAGTTACACCATAAAGAGTCCCCACTATTTGGTAGTAGTAGATTAGGGATTCAAAATTTTGACGACAGACTGGTTGATTTTGAAGTAGAATATGACCCAACTAATCCCAATACACCAGTCATTATGGGAAATAGAATCATGCAGGATATTGAAATTGCAGAATTGCAATACGATAGTCCCGCAACACCAAACAACGGAGTTGAAGAACACTTCGGTGAGTTTCTAACGCTCTACAATAAAGGTGAAATTGCTCTTCCGCTTAATCATGCCACCGTTTACAGCAAAACATATCAAAATGAACGAGTAAATTTTCCGGCAGGGTTAACCCTTGAACCTAAACAAACACTTATCGTTGCCTATGGTACTCAAGCTAACCAAAACGATTTTATTACATTAAACAACCTCAATGGAAGTGATCTCCTTGCTGATACCAGTGTAATTTGGTTTTGGCAAACCAGTCTTCGGTTACATGATGAGGAAAATCGGGTAATATTGGGCAATACCATTCCTTCAGCAACAGATGCTGATCAATTTACCATTGCAGATTTGGTTGATTATCACCAAAATTTAGGCAATACCTACAATAACAAATATTACGATATTACGTTAACTCAGTTTACCTCCCTAAGACCAACTGTACAATCATTGAGGAAAGAGCCACAATACCTTAGCACTCCTAATACCAATTATTTTAGTTACGGAGCTCAATATGAGGAAGCTGTTTACAACTTATCTCAATTACCTTTTAACGATACCAGTATATTGGAGGATCAGGTATTTGAAGAGTTTGGCCCAACACATGCAATTAATTTTACTTCGGGCAAAACTTTACTTACTCAACAAAATGGCATATCTTTACAATGGCCTTTAAAAGTTGTATCTGATTTCAAAAGAGAAAGAGGATCAAAGGTCTACGAGTTATCAAATCATTTAGGGAACGTGTTAGTGACTGTTAGTGATAAGAAACAAGGTGTTGATACTGACGGAGATAACGAGGCGGATTACTACCAAGCCAATGTGCTGAGTGCAAATGACTACTATCCATTTGGTTGGTCTATGCCGGGACGTAAATTTAATAGTGGCGATTATCGATTTGGCTTTAATGGTAAGGAAGAGGACAAGGAATGGGGGAGTCAAGTGATACAGGATTATGGATTTAGAATTTATAATCCTAGTATTGGGAAGTTTTTGAGTGTGGATCCGTTGACAGCAAGTTATCCTTGGTTAACGCCTTATCAGTTTGCAAGTAATACGCCAATCATGGCAATTGATGTTGATGGGCTTGAAGGTGCAGTTAGAATTGCTATACCTCAAACGGTTGCTCCTAAATTAAGTGTATCGCATTCAAATGTAGGCAGACCTGCTAATCACAAATGGATTCCATATGCATCTACTCAGATTCAGCTAGAAACATTGCATGAGATAACGATGGAAGAAAGGATGAACGAGGGGCGAAATTCTCAAGATGTAGATATTCAGAGTCATCGAGAGGTTTATATAACAGCAAAAGGGCAGCCAGTTAAGTCATCTTATGAAATTTTACTTGAAAATACCTATAAAGATTATGGAAGATTATCTGAAATAACTCAAAAAGTCCTAGATGGTACAGCTACTGCGGAGGAGAATGATATTTTTAGGAATCATGCGGCTACAGGAGAAGTTCCTGATAAAAGCAAATCACAAGGTCTCCTAGCTGTTCGCTCAGCAGATATGGAAGGAGGTATACATTCTCCTGATGCAACATTAAACCAGTTATATTCAAGATCTGCAAGATCTAAAAAACCACAAGGAGCTTGGAGATCTAAAGAGGCAATCAATAGAGCTGTATCAAAATATAATTTCAGTGAAGGAGGTAAGCAAGTAGTTGATATCGAACCAGGTGACGGTATAGTTGTTTTTAACCCTACTGGATCCTATCCAGAACAACCAAAAGGAAGCAAAGGGTATTTTGTTATCGAAGCTACTAGAGCTATTATTATTCCAATTAACAATGAATTACATATGTTTCCAATTGATGAAACTCATCGTGATTATGAAGAGAATTATACTGGACAAAAAAAGTAGAATATGGAAGATAACTTATATGAGCCAAATGAAGAAGATATAAAGAATTGGGTATCTAAGGGGAGTTTAGGTTGGCCAGAAGAAGATTGGGATCATTATGTTTTAATAAAAGAAAATGACAACTTAGTTTTTGAATTTGCCAATGACGCTAAATGCGAGAAAAGATTATTTTTCCTACATTCTTTATATTATTTTGTAGGACGTTATTTCACAAAGAGAGAACGGAAAGATCTTAGGGATAGAATTCAAAATTTACTAGATAAGGTAGATTCAAAATCTTTAGGTGATGTTAAGGATTGGCAGTTAGCGACTTTGGCTCTCTTAAATGATAAATTAGAATTTGATTCAAGATATTGGTTTGATTATCTTTATTTCTCTTCGGAAAAGGATCAAAGTTAAAATTATAAATTTCACAAATTGTGAATTGAATCTGCGTAATAAACTGAGTGAATGAGATATGCGTGCAGTAGTGCGGTGTTCGGCACTAGTTCCATTCACTGGCAGCCACCGCACAAGGCTCTACACAGCAAATTGCACGCAAAAACTACATAAATTAATCCCTTATAAGGGAACTAATTGAAAATCAACCTTCTGTATACACAACTAAGTTTTTACATTTTTTGTTATATCCAAACATCGGAAACGTAATAAAGTCATTAGGAAACCAGGCTACTTTATTTGTTTTAATGAGATAAGATCATCTTTTTACTTTTTCAATAAACAATCACCACAAGTATTCAACCGATTCTGCACAATCCTTTCCGATTTTGCAGTGGCTATTGCTATTTTTAATCGTTGGAAATCAACTTCCTTCCCACTAAATGCTTCCTTCGGTGTTAAGCCCAAGAGCGAATGATGTGGTCGCTTGCTATTGTAATCATTTACTGAAAATTCTAGGGCAGAAGTAAGACCTGAAACAGAAGTAATCTCCATTCGATACAAGTAGCTATTTTTTATAATTTTTATCAATGCTTCAACAATGGAATTGGAAAAGGAGATATCACGTTGAGCAATGAGTTTAGTCATACCAGTGTTTTCCATGAGTTCATCCACATACCTATTGTTATTTTCTGGACCACCATCTGCCAAAAGTAGACTACTGGTTGGTGTATATTGATCAATTGTATTTCGAAGTAAAGCAGTCATAGTTTTTCCGCATACCTTTGGATGCAAACACCAGTTTAGAACATACCGGGAGTAATTGTCCACGACGAAGTAAATCATTTGTTTTTGCCCGTTCAGCTGATGTAGCTTAGCAATCCCCCACTCTAGCACACAAGACAAGGGATGCCCTAGTCGAATATAGTCATACGCAGTCGGCAATTCATTGAGTGCGGAGGATTCCCAATTATGAGTATTCAATAAGGTTTCAAAATGCTCTAAGAATTCAACTTTGGCTAATTTTTCATTATAAATATCTAGTCGATGTGTCGTTAGACGCAACCAGTCATTAGGTATGTTTTGCAACACCTGCTTAATATAATTGACCATTTTATTGTCTTCCATAATTCCCACTTTTCAAATCGCCCATAATGTACATTAATTCGATTTATTTTAAAAGTGGAGACAAACGTTTTGTTAGATTTGCTTCAGGTAAAACTTTATTGACTCAACAAAATGGCTTATCTTTGAAATGGCCATTAAAAGTTGTCTCAGCTTTCGAAAGAGAAAGAGGGGCGAAGGTCTTCGAGTTATCGAATCATTTAGGAAACGTGTTAGTGACGGTAAGTGATCGGAAAAATGGTGTTGATACTGATGGAGATAATGAGGCGGATTACTACGAAGCTGAGGTGTTGAGTGCTAGTGACTACTATCCGTTTGGTTGGTCTATGCCTGGAAGGAAATTTAATAGTGGTGATTATCGATTTGGTTACCAAGGAAGTGAAAAAGATGATGAACTGAAAGGGGAAGGAAATAGTTATTCTACTTTCTTCAGGCAGTTGGACCCAAGAGTTGGGAGATGGTTGTCGATTGATCCTAAGAGTTCTACTACACCTTGGGAGTCTCCATATATGTCAATGGGAGGAAATCCAATTTTAAATTTAGACCCTTTAGGAGACAAATGGTTTGACAGAAATACAAGACAAAGGGCAAAGGAAATGAGAAAATCTTTTCGTGATGTAATAAAAGATAATAATACTACTATGACGGATAGAAACGAAGCAAGGGCAGGGTTAAAAGAATTGAAAGTATTAAGAAAGGATAAAATGAAAGTCCGTATTTCGGTTGAGAATGTAGCTCCAAGAGGTGCATATTTCTCAATGTCTAATAACGGAGCTGAAGATATGTTAGAAGTCGTGGTTCCATTTATTGGACGAGGTGTAAGATCACCAAATGGTTACAGGAATAGATCTATGGCACATGAATTAAAACATGCCTACAAATATCTAAAGGGAGAAATTAGCTTTACAAATGCTCTTTTTCCATCTCGAATTAATGGGCAAATTGTTAATCTTAGAGGAGTAGGAACCCTATATGACGTTGGAGATGAGTATGAAGCTTTTATTAGAGGACAAGTATTTGACAAAACAGGTTGGGGTGGATGGGGCTTTTTTAAACCAAGGGACATTAGGGTAGATCGGCTATCTTTAGCCTATAGAAATAGGCCACTAATACAGATTTCATCTAAATCGCAAATGGAAAGAGTAAATATCTACAGATAAAGAGTAGGGCAACCTGGGTTAATTTTAAATAATAGAGAAAGAAAGATGACTTTCGAACAATATCAGGCAATACATAACAATGAAATTTTTAGAAATAAGTATTAACTCGAACTTGATTCTTCTATTTATTGGAGTATTCTACTTGTTTTCTTGTGGATCATCAAAACTCATTAAAAATGAAAAAAATCATATTTCAGTAAACAAAGAATACTTTTATTTTGGTAAGGGACATTTTTCAATTGGGTTAACTCTAGATAATATTGATAAAACCTACAATTATGAAGTTCGTGACGATGTTTGGGTGTATTTTTCACAAGGGAATTATAATGTCGTTGGCGATAGTATTGAGCTTAATTGCATAATGAATTGCATTAGACCTAAATTGCATATATCGTCCCCAATATTTCTAGAGGATTATTGTAAAGAATTAGATTCAGAAAAGATTATATTCCTTACATCTGCTGGTGATACTTTGGTAAATGTTTATGAGACTAACATAGAAATTGATAACAATCTAGTAAAGAATTGTAGCAAAATTGTTAGTATATATGATAAAAAAAGAGGTGTTAAACACTCCTTCCCTGTCAAAAATTGTAGTAATAACTGCTATACTGTGATATTTCCAATTCTTCTTGATTATTATGACCATCTTTTTTTTGAGGAAAAAAAAGTAGTATTTTATAATAAAAACAGTCTACTCCTAAGTAGAGATCTTCTTTTGAAGAAGGGATTAATTTATGGAGATTAGATTTTGCACTTGGCGGATACAAGTTTTAGAAGTAAAATCAATAAAATGATTGAAAACGATAGTACAATAATAGAAATCACCAAAACAGATAAACACTCAAATCAACAGTGATCGGTTGCAGTTGCAAGGTGTTCGGCACTAGTTCCATTCACTGGCAGCCAACGCACAAGGCTAAACACTTCCACGTCCGATCGCGGCACCGCTACCAATCTAGGCATTTACTCACGTCCTCGCCGGGCGGCGCTCCGCTACGCACAAAGCAGCCGCCACCATCCGCTGCGGGGTCGTAAAATACCTTGCCGGGCGGCGATCCGCTTGGCTCTGCCCTGAACAAACTAAAACAGTTAGACATGCTAAAACATTTCACATTTAAACATCTCATTGTCAGTGGCAAAAATTCAATTTACTATCAAAACTACTTTAAATAAAACACCATGAAACAACTAATTTTAAACACCAGAAATTTACTTTTCATCTTTTTTTGCAGTTTTGCGTTTAGTGCAAACTGTCAGCTAAATTTAGTTTCTCAATTTTACACGGGAGGAGACAATAATGACGTATTTGTTGTTGGGGACTATGCCTATCTTGCAGACAATATGGAGTTAAACATTCTAAACACAACTTTTAATGACTTATATGGATTTAAATATTTGTTAATCAACAAAAAACGCTTATAATTTGGTTGCTATTTTGCAATAATATTCTTATATTTGATCAAGTACATAATAAACTAAATCCTCTTATAAATGTCCATTAAAACCAGAGATAAAGGAAATAACGATAAAAGCGTGGCTAATGGCCAGTTTGATGATAATGAGAATAGTGCATCGATGATGCCACCTGCTCAGCTTTTCGCCTCTTCAACTAAGGAAGATAAAGATGTATCCCAATTGAGCAAAGCCAGTTCCGGTAAAGGGACTGCGTTACCTGAGGAAGTTCAAGGTAAAATGGAAAATTCAATGGGACATGATTTCTCTAATGTAGATATCCATGAAAATTCTGATAAAGCAACGAACTTAGGAGCAAAGGCATATGCACAAGGCAACGAGGTTCATTTTGCTCCCGGGCAATACAATCCTGAATCTGAAAAAGGTCAACAGTTAATCGGTCATGAGTTGGCGCACGTTGTTCAACAGCGGGAAGGAAAAGTGGAGCCAACCAAGAAAATGGGGAAAGGAATGAGTGTCAATGATGACCCTGCCTTGGAAAGCCAAGCGGATAAAATGGGCGCTAAAGCTACTAAGGGTGTTGCAGGAACCGGTGGTGATATTTCCGGAAATACAGATGTCGGATCTCCGGTTGTTCAAGGATTTTTTGAAGAAGACCGTGCAGGCGAAACCTGGAGTCAGGCCGACGACTTGTCTCTTGCTGTTAAACAAGGCTATCCGAATCACGAATTGTATGCGAAGAAAGGAAAAGTCGCGGAATCAAATAGAAAGTTAAAAGCAGTCGGGTCCGGAGTGGAACTAATAGAAACAGGAACCAAGGATACCTTTAAGAAAACAGGTAGCGGTTATACTTCTTATGACTGGTTTGCCGAATCAGAGGAACTTTCTAAAGTAGAAGTTAGAAATAAAGAAAACGCTACAGAAGGGGATAACATGGAATTGTGGGCAGATTGTGGTAAGAGTAATGGAGTTGTTGTTGGAGGAAGTGACAGAGAAGCCATTTATAACAACCCTGCTGGAATTGAATCAGGTGTTGATGGTGGTCCGGCTATAATGAAGACGAAAATCATGAAGGAATGGCTTACGGACAAACTCACTACGGCTTCTGCTCCTGAACAAGCAGCAATCAAAGCGGTAATGGCTGATGCGAAAGGATATGAAAACATGCTCCCATCCATTGTAACAGAATTTCATGCTGCCAAGACTGAAGCAGAAAAAGATGATGTTCGTAGTAAGTATGGCGCTTATACCGATAAAATCGCTGAAGTATACTGGGAATACTATAATGGCTTAGACAAGTCAGAAAGAGATATTATTGATGAGCAAGTTGGAATAAACAATTTCGCAAATCCGGAAGTTGGACAAGGCTATACCACCTCAAGTGGTGGAGATCCTGTTCCCGGGACTAAAACCTGGAACTTTCACTGGGGAGGAGTCGTTATGGAAAGTGATGACAAGAGTGATAAGATTGTGCTTGAAAACTATGCGGTTGGTGATGCAAGTGTTGAAAATAAGAAATGGGATTTTGCAATGTATGGTACCAAGAAAAAAGGTCAGACATTCCACGAAGTTCATAAGGACACAAATCAACACGGTAAGTCTCCAACAACTATGAAAATTGAAAAGAAATAGCGATGTTTGCAAAAATCCTGCTGGCAGTAATGGGGCTTGGGATTATTACATTCCTTGGATGTAATTTTAGTAAAAAAAATAACTCATCAGAAAATAACACAAACGAATTGTCAAACGATCTAAGCAAAAATCAACCTAACGACCCACCCAAAAATCCACCTGTTGATCTTTCAAAGGATCTTCCGACTGATTTACCTATTATTAAGGCATACAAGGAAATTAATGAACTTGAAAAACAGGATGTCTACGTTCTAGGGACTTATAAGCTGGCAGACATGCGCATGCGCAGGGAAAACCCTGCTGAATTGTTTTTGGGGCATGCTGAAATCGTCTTTGAAGACGGTCATTCTGTTGTTTTAATGCCACCTGACGATAAATTGGCCATTCGATCCGAAGAGGAACAAACTCGTTGCAATGGTAAGATGGTATATGCGAAAGGAACACTTTACCCGTACATTCCGAGAGGAGAATCAAATTTAAAATCTCCTTGTCTGGTGGATATTGAATTTATAAAATTGGTGGAGTAATTTACGGGTTTAAATGATGGGCTTTCCGTTGTCTGTATTGGGTTTTCTGTTGTCTGAATTAGGGTTTTTAGGACTCGGGGATGAATAGGATTTTTGATGTTTATTCATAATAACCTAAAGATAAAACTTATAGCGGACTCTACAACTGCCCCATCACCATTTTTACAATATGTGTGATTTTTGGATAACCCCACTCGGTTTGTTGAGATACTTATATATTTAATACCCTTTCCTCATCATCCCTCAATCCACCCAACTCAAACAACTTCGCCAGCACTACAACCAACAAACAGTAATCAGATTAATTTTAGTCTAGATAAACGGTGGCTTGAATCCCTAGAAACACATAGGTGCTTATGGGAGGTGAAGGCGGATTTCCCACCCCATGAAGTCAGGCTCAGAATAACTGTTAGGCGTTACGCCTAATTCAGCTTCTAAAGTATAAACACAGCTATGGTATAAACCTATTTTCATTATGATGAAGCAAAAAACTTTTATCTGGTAAGAACCTTGATGGTAAAATTATCTCTTTGTTTTCGTATTCTAAAAAGTAACTTTTAATTGCAACTTGGTCTTTCTTTGTTTTTTTAAGCTTGGACGAAATCATAATTTTATAGTCAGGAGAAATCGTTATCAATCCTTTCTCAAAAGCTTTATCATGCAAAGCATTTATTGCAATACCATTTCTTGGATTCATACGATTATCTTTATCTATACTCCACGGAATTATATGACCTGCAATTAACAAATCAGGCTGTGCAATTCCTGTAATACAGCATTTATTATTATAAGAAGCAAGTATTGATTTTCTAAAGAAAGATTGGTTGACTCGTATCTTAACCAACCTTTTCTTAGTTATTCCTTTAGGCAAATTTCTAATCTCAATTGAGTTCAGCTCCTCGACGGTTAAACCTTGTTTTTCTGCCAAACAAACTTCGCTTTCAAAAGGTAATTCATCCCAATTATTATAGAATTCATCCCAAATAACTTTGTCCAATTTACTCGCATTTAAAGCTCCTTTAATACCACGTGCTTGAAGGCTTGGGTCTAAACTAGCAAAATTTACAAGTTTGTAAGCAATTGAACTTGGAGTTCTGCCAATCAATTCCGACAATTCAATAACAGAAGGATTTAGTCTATGTAATCTACCAAAAGGTAATTTACAGTAGAGATTTATTGCCAATATCAATTCATCTCTTGTCCATAATTTTTGTCCCTTTTTCATGATAATGAACCATTATCAAAGTCTTCATCATACTGAACAATGAACTCTTTTTTACACAATATATTTATGCATTCATGGATTTGAGTCTCATCTTTAGTATGAGATAAGTCTAATTCGACAGTAGTTCTAAATGAGCAAAGCGGACATACTACTGGTTGGTCTGAGATTATATACAATTCACTAAAATCTATCATTATTCGACGTTTTTTAATACGATAGGTATGGGCAATTATCTGAACTTATTACTTTTCTTAACTATTGTATTCACTAAGCTTGTCTCAATATTTGGTTCTTATGTGAATTTTGCCCAACTTCTCTATAAACACCACTCAACAAACCGAGTGATGTATATTCACAATAACCTAAAGATATAATTTATAGCGGACTCTACAACTGCCCCATCACCATTTTTACAATATGTGTGATTTTTGGATAACCCCACTCGGTTTGTTGAGATACTTATAAATCCAATACCCTTTCCTCA
>Ga0209186_1000081_pt1 | contig 77236 bp, 70 predicted proteins | sample SidtaG_FD_187426 | JGI IMG/M metagenome (GOLD analysis project Ga0209186, IMG submission 187426) | Marine algal microbial communities from Sidmouth, United Kingdom - Sidmouth_Male2 metaG (SPAdes) (version 2) | ecosystem: Host-associated > Algae > Red algae > Unclassified | place: Sidmouth... | reverse complement strand
GAGTTCGTCATCTCGTCCTTGTGGTCGGAATCGCATTGTGATCTGCTTTCCATGCAACTGTTCGAAAAGAGCAAACAAGAGGCAGCGCGTGACCTTGCTGGGCCACGGGATCAAGTCCCGGGGATGACATCGGTCTCCGCGCCGCCGCTCAGGTGGGGTGGCCACCCCACCTGAGCACCGCCTCGCATTAGTGCGGGGCGACGCTGAGATTATACCCCCTTGTCAACCCACAGGGATGACACGGGAGGAGTCTGCTCCGTCATTCCAGGCGCGTACAATCTCACAGCTGCTGATTCCATTGCCGTTTCTAGGCTAGGCTAAATGACTACCCCCGCGACCGGTTGAACGCGGCCACGAGCGCACGCACTCCGGCCATTTCGATCGACGGGTCGCGGCCGCATCCCCAGTGGGGCTTGCCGCTGAACTCGTTCTGGATGCAGACGTACGAGGCGGAGTCGGTAGCTGATCCGGAGCCGATGGCGTGGGAGCGGTAGTCGGTGAGGTGGAAGTCCTTGCGGCCGATCTTGTTCAAGGCTGCGGAGAAGGCGTTGATCGGGCCGTTACCTTCGCCTTCGATGGCGTGCTCTTCTTCGTCCAAGACGATGCGGGCGGTGCAAACGACGTTGCCATCGGCTCCGGCGCTGTGGTCGAGCTCGTAGGACAGGAGTTCGAGGGGAGCCGTCAGATTGACGAAGTTTTCCGTGAAGGCCTCGGCGATTTCTGGCGAGGTCAGCTCCTGTCCACGGGCGTCGGCAATGCTGTTGATGGTTGTGCCGACAATCGGGTGCATGGTCTTGGGCAGGTCGAAACCGTGGTCGCGGTCGAGGATGTAGGCGATGCCGCCTTTGCCGCTCTGGGAGTTGATGCGGATGATGGCTTCGTAGCTTCGGCCGATGTCTTCGGGGTCGATGGTCAGGTAGGGCACCTGCCAGTGATCCTCGGGTGCGGCGTCGGGGCGCAAGTCCATGCCCTTCTTGATGGCGTCCTGGTGGGATCCGGAGAAGGCGGTGAAGACCAGCTCGCCGCCGTAGGGCTGGCGCTCGGGCACGCGCATGCGGGTGGTGCGCTCGTAGATTTCGCGGATGCCGTCTAGGTTGCTGAAGTCCAGCCCGGTGGCGATGCCGTGGCTGTTCATGTTCAAGGCGACGGTGACGAGGTCGAGGTTGCCGGTGCGCTCGCCATTGCCGAACAGGGTGCCTTCGACACGGTCAGCTCCAGCCATCAGGCCGAGCTCGGTGGCGGCGACGCCGGTGCCACGGTCATTGTGGGTATGCAGACTGATGATCGCCTTGTCCCGTTTTTTCATGTGGCGGCAGAACCACTCGATCTGGTCGGCGTGGACGTTCGGAGTCGCCCACTCGACGGTGGCCGGCAGGTTGAGGATGATTGGGTTTTCCGCAGTCGGTTCCCACACGTCCATGACTGCCTCGCAGATCTCCAAGGCGTAGTCGATCTCGGTGTCTGAGAAGGACTCGGGAGAGTACTGAAGTCGGATATCGCTATCGGGAAGACTCGGGACTAAGTCCTTGACCCACTGTGCGCCATCGACGGCGATCTTCTTGATGTCCTCCTTCGAGGCATCGCGGAAGGTGATCCGGCGTTGCAGGGGTGAGGTCGAATTGTAGATGTGCACGATGGCCTTCGGCACGCCCTTGAGCGACTCGAAGGTCCGCTGGATCAAGTGCTCACGGGTCTGCACGAGGACCTGGATGGTGACGTCATCGGGGATCAGGCGATCGTCGACCAGACGGCGGAGGAAGGCGAACTCGGTGTCGCTGGCGGACGGGAATCCGACCTCGATTTCCTTGAAGCCGATGTCGACGAGCATGCGGAACATCTCGACCTTCTCTTGCACGCTCATCGGAATGGCGAGCGCTTGGTTGCCGTCGCGTAGATCCACGCTACACCAGTGTGGGGCTGCGGTGATCGTTTGGTCGGGCCACTGCCGGTCTGGCAGCGACACCGCCGGAAACGGACGGTACTTGCGAATGCTCTCGGGCTTCATCGGATTAAATCTCGGTTGAGACCAGAGACTACTTCAAGGTCAGAAATATTCCGCTGAATTTACTGATTCTCGGAAGCCCGCACGGAATAGTTTACTCCCCTTTCGGACAGGAAGCGTATTTTCGGGTAGCTGACGTGGAAGTGGTTCTCGTCGATCAGGTTGAATAGATAGTGGCCTTCAACGTTGCCCGATTCGGTCACGGTCGCTGGGAGAGGGTTCCATTTTTCGTATGTCTCCGCTCCGTTGTCGGTGTAGATCAGATTGGCGGGTGGCAAGCTGATCGATGTTCGGTGTGTCGTAGGGACAAGGTTCGTTAATGTCATAGTAACCAACGTCTTGCCAGCCCAAGTCGTCAGTGAGAATGAGCACGACGTTTGGCCTTGCGAGGCGCTCTCGGGCGACACCGCGACCGGTGGCTAACTAATTTAGTAGCAGGTAGTAAGTAGCGAGGACTTCAGGCCTTCGCGATCATCTTGACGGTATTCGTCACTGAGGATCGGATTGGGAACAATGGAAAATTCACCACACGTGCTTCCCACTGCTCGAATTCAGACGTATTGGATAAGACTAGCCTCATGAGTGATTCTCCCTGCACCCTTCTTGTCGATAACGGCTCCCATCGCGCGACTTCTACATTGAATCTGCGCCGGGTGGCGGGCGAGCTATCGGAGGCGGTCGGGCACAAGGTCCACCCGGTCTCGCTCCTGCATTCTACCAAGGTCGATGCGGCTGATCTCGGCGGTGATCCAGCGCAGATTCTCGAGCCGTTCCTCAAAGCGAAGCGCGCGGAGGGCATCAATAGTTTTTTGGTCGTTCCTTTGTTCTTCGGTCACAGCGCGGCGATCTATGAATATATCCCCCAGCGGATGCGCGAGCTCCGCGAGAATTGGCCGGAGCTGGAGATGCGCTTGGCGCCTTGTATGGTCGATTTGGATGACTCGGAGAATACCGACGTCGCCCAGATCCTTGCCGACATTGTGCGTCGCAAGGCTGACGACGAAAAGCTTGTTCTGCCCGGCATCACCTTGGTCGATCACGGCACGCCGCGAATCGCAGTGAACCTAGTGCGTAATTTCGTCGCCGATCAGCTTCGTACGTTGCTCGGTCCGGGTTTTGGACCGGTGACGGCTTCATCGATGGAGCGTCGCGAGGACGAAGAGTATGCCTTTAACGAGCCGCTGCTGGAGAACTTGCTCGGCAACCCTGGCTACGACCGGGATGTCGTTCTAGCCATGCTGTTCATCTCGCCTGGCCGTCACGCTGGACCGAATGGTGATATCGCCGAGATCTGCGAAAATTCGGAAAAGCAAATCCCCGGGCTGAAGACCCACATGTCTGATTTGTTCGCCACGCATCCGGGATCGATCGAGGTCTTGGCTAAGAGATTTCGTCAGGGCGTCGACAGTGCTCCGGTCATCGACGAAGTTCCTCCGCCAAAGGCAGTGGCGGAGCTGGGTGACAAAGCCAGCTGAGTCTGTTACAAGTTTCCTTGATGAAGGCGCTTCTCACGGTCAACAATCTTAAGGTTTACTTTCCTGTCTACGGGGGAGCCTTCCGGAAGAAGGTCGATGAGGTCAAGGCTGTCGATGATGTCAGCTTCGAGATCGAAAAGGGTAATACCGTCGGGTTGGTGGGCGAAAGTGGCAGTGGCAAGACTACGATTGGTCGTGCCATCGCACGGTTGGTGCCGGCCACTGCGGGGGATGTCTACTATGACGGCACTGACATTCTGACTCTCGGGCCGAAAGCGTTTCGTCCCTACCGGAAGGAGATCCAGATGGTCTTCCAAGACCCCTACGGATCGCTCAACCCGCGCATGACCATCCAATCGACTGTCGGCGAGGCCTTGGACATTCACTTCAAGGATATGAGCAAGCTCGACCGCACCGACCGGATCCGCGAACTCCTGACCAAGGTCGGCTTGCCCGAAGACGCGGGAAACCGCTACCCGCACGAATTCAGCGGCGGCCAGCGCCAGCGAATCGGCATCGCCCGCGCTCTCGCTGTCGAGCCGCGTTTTCTGATTTGCGACGAGCCGGTGTCGGCTCTGGATGTCAGTGTCCAGGCCCAGATCGTTAACTTGCTCAAGGATCTCCAACAAGAGCTCGGCTTGACCTACCTGTTCATCGCCCACGACCTCGCCGTTGTGCAGCACATGAGCGACCACGTCCTCGTCCTCTACCACGGCAAGGTCGTCGAGTCGGCCTCTGCTGAACAGATTTACCAAGACCCGCAACACGACTACACCCGGAAGCTGTTGTCGGCGGTGCCGGTGTTGGGGTAAAGGAGACGGTGGCTTCGCGATCCTCTCTTAAATTAAATCGAAGAAACCCTCGACTATTTCGACCACAAGATCTCCAACGGGGTGGCGAAGGGATTAACAGTAAGATACAGGCAATAAAGTCAGCCGCCGAAGGCTCCACAGCTCTGAACACCGAGTGAATTATTAGCGAGAACCTCTGAATTCGGTTCTTGTCGAGCCGACTCCGGACCTGCTATCAATGGGAGACGGTAGTGATGCCGCCACGCGCATGAAGAATATTATCGCTCTCGCAATTGTCTCGATCCTCGGTTCTATCGCCCTCTTCATCCTATTCAATTACAAGAGTTGGGATGAAGGCGGCCAGATTGCCTCCCTCTTCCTCATGACCATTTGTTTTGGTCTCGCAGGTGGGGTCTTGACGTTCATGTATATCCTTCCCACCATCGGAGACAAGATCAGTGAGCAAATGCTCTCGGGTAGTGGGAAGGTCGAACCTACCGAAAATAGTAAGGCCATCGCCAAGCTCATGCAGGGCGACTACGACGGTGCGATTTCGGAGTTTCAAAAACTGGCCGACGAGAAGCCGGGGGACACGCATCCGGTCATGGAGATTTCCAAAATTCATGCTGATAAGCTCGAAGACCCCGATACCGGTATCGCCTACTTGGAAGGTGCTCTCGAGCAGGGTGAATGGGATGAAGAAGGGACCTCCTTCCTGACGAATCGCCTCGCGGATCTGAACATCGAGCACAACGGCGACTACGACACGGCTCGGTCGCTTCTGCAACAGATTGTCGAGGCCCTACCTGGCACCCGCTACAGCGCCAATGCTACCCACCGACTCCGAAAGCTGGAGGAAGAAGAGATGCAAGCCCAGCTTGCCGCCCAACGGCAAGAGCAGCAACTCGGTGGTGGGCAAGAAGACGAGAAAGTCTAAGCCGACCAATCAACGAGGTAGCCCGGGACACCATGGACTTGCCTCGCGCTCCGCTCCTCTGGCTGACCGTACCGGCCATCGCGGGAATTTTGCTCGCGGCCTTTCTGCCTACGCCAATTGGCCTCACGGCAGGAGCAGTTCTTGTCTTCGCAGGTGTCGCCCTTCCCAAGCGCTCGGACTTGCCGGCCTTCCTTGCTGTGGCTGGAGCGTTTCTGCTGGCTCACGGACTCGCGGTCAGCCATCGCGAAGCGGCGCCGAGGTGGCATGAAATCGAATCCGGCGACCGCCCACTTGCCACGGTTACGGGGAGCATCCGCAACATCACGCCGCCGTCGCGGGGCGGCGGCAGGCTGTGGAACTACGAGCTCCGGGCAGACACGATTACTACGGGAGACAAGACCAGCCACGGTGCCTGGCGGATCCTGCTCGCCTGCCCCGATGAGGATCTGGGATTCGGCGACCACGTCCAAGTCCACGGCACCTACAGCATCCCGGGGCCAACCAGAAACCCGAACGGCTTCGACCGCCGGAAATGGATTCTGAATCAAGGATACGTCGCCCTTGTCACCACCAGTGAACCAGCCGTTCGGATCGATCCTCCAGATGGATTGCTTCACGTCCCCCAAGCCATTCTTGGCAGACAGGTCCGCACCCTCCGGCTCTGGCTGGGGAGGACTATCACCGCTGGGCTCGAGTCCGATTCGACGGTCTGCGGAGTTCTGCGAGCCATCAGCTTAGGCGATCGAACCGGGCTTCCCCGCGATCTCGAGGAGACCTTCCGACTCAGCGGCACGATGCACCTATTCGCCGTCAGCGGGCTCCACGTTGCTATGGTCGCGGGGCTCTTGCTTGGACTGCTACGTATCTTGCGAATCCCCATGAGCATTGCCATGCCGATTGTCGTCGTCGGTCTGATCGTCTACACCATGGCTACCGGCATGCGGCCCTCTGCATTGCGAGCCACCCTCATGGTCATCGTCTACTGGTCCGCCGTCGTCTTCGACCGGAATCCGTCGCTACTCAACACCCTCGGTCTTGCTGCTCTAGTCCTGCTCACCGCCAGTACTTGGGACCTATTCTCCGCAGGTTTTCAACTGTCGTTCGCCGTTATGCTCGGTATCGGCTTGGTCGGGGCTCCTCTTCGAGAATGGTTTCGGGCCAAGGTCGAACCCGATCCATTTCTGCCACGAAGCTTGCTAACGTCGAAACAGCGAAACCACTGGAAGTTCCGTCGCACGATCGCCGACAACGTCGCCATCTCGACCGGCGCGTGGGCGGGTTCGATCCTCCCAGTTCTGCTCTACTTTCGCCTAGTCACGCCGTCGGTGGTGGTGGCAAACCTCTTCCTCATCTACCCGGCCTTTCTGATTCTCTGGATCGCCGGTATCTCCATCCTCTCTGGAGCGGTCGGTCTTAGCTGGATTTCGGTGACCGCAAATCATGCCAACTGGCTCCTAGTTAAGGTCGTCACGGTCATCGCCGCCGCCTTCGCCGCCATGCCGGGCGGACACTTCTTCGTCGGCGGTGAGAAACTGGTGCACTCGCCAGGAAGAATTGCTCAGGTCACGGCCTTCGATATCTCTTCGGGCGGCGCCGCGACCCATATCAGCCTACGAGAAGCAGACTGGTTCCTCGACTGCGGCGATCCCGGAAGCTTCTACGACGCCCTGCTTCCGCACCTTCGAAGTAGTGGGCGTTCCAAGATCGACGGCGTCGTCCTGTCCCACGGCGACTCACGGCATATCGGCGGAATCCTTGCTTTAGCGGAGGCCATGCCAGAGGCGGCCATTTGGAAAAATCAGATCCGCTCGAAGTCGACCATCGAAAAGGAAATCGACGAGGCCCTGATGGGTCGGGACCAACCACTGAAGCGAGGTGATTCCCTCGCCCTTGGCAAAGACGGAGCCAGCGCAGAAATCCTCTATCCACCCGACGGCCTACAGCCCCGCCTCGCCGATGACGGTTGCATCGTTGCGCGAATTCTGATCGGTCCGCACCGCATCCTTTGGACCGGTGACAGCGGACTGACCGCTGAGCACTGGTTGGTGGAAAACGAACCCGACTTGTCCGCAGACATCATTCTCATGGGCCGCCACTCCGGCGACTTCTGTGGCGACATGGGATTTGTGCGCGCCGTCGGACCACGTGTCATTGTCGCCAGTAACCAACCCTTTCCCGAAGGCCAAAAACTCCCGGAAGACTGGCGGAAAAAAGTCGAAGCTGAAGGTATCCACCTACTCGACCATCGCCGTTCTGGATCGATCCGCATCGACCTCAAGCGCGATGGATCGCTCACCGTCCAGCCGACCTTTGGGCGTGATCTAGATCTCGAATCCCGCGCTTCCAACTAACTTCACTTAGACTGAATACGGGAACGCCGAAACCTTAGCCTTGTCCCCAGATCCAGCTGAATTCCGGTAGCGGAGTCCTAATAAGGCCTCAGAAACAAAGTAGATCCGGCTGGCAACCTCGTGGAGCAGAATTGGCACGATGATTCCAGAGGCGAAGGCGAGGAGTACTAGAACCGGTGATGGCAACTCCAAGCCGACAGTAGAGGTCAGACGAAGCACTATTCGGAAGGTGAAAAAGTGGTAGAGATAGACGGTGAAGGAATAGACCCCGACCTTGGCAAGAATCGGAATGTGGAACCCCTTTGAGAACAGTAACGCGGTGCCTCCAAGGCCGGCCAAAATCATCGTCCAGTGGCCTGGTCCAAGCTCTTTTCCAGACTGGAAAGAACTCAATTGTTGGGTAGCGATGCCAACGACGACCGCAATCACACACGAAAGAACCAGCCAAATAGGCCACGGCTTGTCGCGAAGTGAGCTTCTTGAAATTTCGATGCCGACCAAAAAGAACGGCAAAAGACGAACCGCGCCTTGAAGCCCCAGAAGCGGGGTTTCGGAGAAGACACCGAACGATAGAGGGATCACGGATAAAGCCAGCAGTGCCAATCGCCGGGTCCGACTAGCGAGAATCCCAGACACATCCCCGAGAGCAGCAAGGCTGAGCAGCAGCAAGATAGAGGCGCAGAACCAGTAGTAATTCGACGGAGCGATATACTGCATTAGCACATCCGAGAGAGGTGGCGTCTCGCCCTTGCCAAGGAAGACCCAACACACGAGATGCAATGTAGTTGCCACCAGAAACGGAATCCCAATCCTGCGCCCCTTTCCTCGAAAGAACTTACCGAGCTGTGGTAATCGCACCGGTCGAAGACCGAAGACATAGCCCGCGATGACGGCAAACAGCGGCATACGAAGAAAACGAAACGACTCCTGAAGATGAAGGACTTGCGCGTTCAGAACCACGTAGTCTTGATTCGTCGTATCAAGAACGTGAAACAGAACCACCATTAGAGCCGCCATCCCCCTGAGGGTATTGGTGTGCTCTCTGCTACCCGAAGGCGCAGGACGAGGAAGTCCGAAAATTGAGGTAGGTCGGGGTGGAGATAGGGTCATAACAGACTGGGCAGGGTCCGAGGTGTGAGCCGTTCAATTTACATTTAATTATTATTTTCACAATTAAAATAATTTTCACCTAATCTTCGCTAGGTTGGCACCGGCGTATATGGTCACACCAAAAATTGAACGACCCGCCCCGTTATAAGAGCCCGGAGTGCGAGTGGCTTCTTTATCCTCGTCTTCCGACAGGACTTGGCCATTACCCGCTGTCCACCGTCGTAGTCGGCGCAATTTCCAAAATGCCGGCGCCCAATCTGACGATCACCTTGGTCGATCCCGGCGATGCAGGGGCCCAGATTGTTGGTGGATTGTAGAACTGAGCTTAACAGCGCCCCCGGCTCGAAGACGAAGTCCCCGCAGTCTTGGGTCTGGTAACATTGACGGCAGGCGACTTGGCGTTTCAGAGCGCGGACCTGTTCGATGACCACTCCGCAGCGGCGACAGCGATAGGCGAAATTTTTCTTCATTTCCCGGCGCGGTAGGGGACTTCTATGCGCCGCTTGAGCTGTTTGTTGAGATTTTCTGCGGAGTGCGTAATACCTCGGAGCCCGAGTGACACGAGAACGGAGGAGGATTGAAATCCGTCCGCACTTGCTCCAGTCTTGCGGTCCATGAAAGCCCTAGTCCTTGAGGAATACAAGAAGCTCACTCTGTCCGACGTGCCGAAGCCGGAGCCGGGCGAGCGGGACTTGCTGGTGCGGATTCAGGCGTGCGGGATTTGTGGTAGCGACGTGCATGGCTTCGATGGCAGCACGGGGCGGAGGATTCCACCGATCGTCATGGGCCACGAGGCGGCAGGTCTTGTCGAGGCCGTCGGCGACAAGGTCGAGGGATTCGCGGTGGGCGACCGGGTGACCTTCGATTCGACGGTGTCCTGCGGGCACTGCTCCTACTGCCAAGCGGGGCGGATCAACCTGTGCGAGAACCGTATGGTGCTCGGGGTGTCGTGCGACGAATTCAAGCGTGACGGTTGCTTCGCCGAATATGCGACGATTCCCCAGAACATCGCCTACCACCTGCCGGCAGACTTTCCCTATGAGCACGCAGCGCTGATCGAGGCGGTGTCGATTGCCGTTCATGCTGCGGGTCGGCCGGGCATTCAGTTGGGCGACAGCGCGGTCGTTGTGGGCAGTGGCATGATCGGCTTGCTGGTCATCCAGGCGGTCAAGGCGGCCGGTGCTAGCCAGATCATCGCCGTCGATCTAGCCGACGAAAAACTCGCCATGGCAGCCGAGCTCGGTGCTACCGCAACGCTGAATGCCGGCACCGAAGACGTCGCTGCCCGCGTGGCCGAACTGACCGGCGGCGAGGGAGCCCACCATTCCTTCGAAGTCGTCGGCGCCAATCCCACTGTCCTATCCGCCATCGACTGTGTGCGCAAAGGCGGGCACATCACCCTCGTCGGCAACCTCGCTCCCGAGGTCACCTTGCCACTGCAGAAGGTGGTCACCCGTGAGCTCACCCTGCACGGCAGCTGTGCATCGAATGGCGAGTATCCGACCTGCATCGACCTGATGGCCGCTGGTGTCATCAACGTCGCACCGCTGATCTCCGCCACCAGTCCGCTGGAAGACGCCGCCTCTTGGTTCGACCGACTCTACGCCGGCGAGGCAGGTCTGATGAAGGTCGTCGTCACCCCCTAATTTTCCTATGAGCACACCGCACAATTTCTTCGACCTCACCGGCCAAGTCGCTGTCGTCACCGGAGCCAGCCGGGGACTCGGCCAGTACTTCGGTCGCGCCCTCGCCCGCGCCGGAGCCGACATAATCGTCACTAGCCGCACCCTGGAATCCCTGGCGCCCTTCGTCGCAGAGATCGAAGCCCTTGGCCGCAAGGCCGTGCCGATCGCCTTGGATGTTCGTGACGAAGCCAGTATCAACGCCTTCGCCGAGCAAGCCGGTGTTGCCTTCAACAAGATCGACATTCTGGTCAACAACGCTGGCTGCAATATCCGCAAGCCCGCCACCGAGATCAGCTGGGAGGACTGGAGTTTCGTGGTCGATACCAATCTGCGCGGATCGTTCTTCGTCGCCCAAGCCATCGCCCGGCAGATGATCCCGAACAGCTACGGCCGAATCATCAACATCGGCTCAGTCACCGCCGTCGCTGGCTACGCCGGACTAACCCCGTACTGCGCCAGCCGCGGCGGAGTCAAACAGATGACCATGAGCCTAGCCGACGATTGGGGAAAAGATGGCATCACCGTCAACTGCCTCGCCCCCGGCTGGTTTTGCACCGAGCAAAACAAGGTCCTCTACGAAAATGAGGAATGGGTCGACTACATCTGCGACCGCATCCCCGCCGGCCGCCCAGGCAACCCCGACGACCTCGACGGCGCCGTCGTCTTCCTCGCCTCCGAAGCCAGCCGCTACGTCACTGGCCAGACCTTGCTGGTCGATGGCGGGATCTCGACTGGAGCGACCAAGGCGACGGTGGAGTAGGTAAGAGACCTTCTATCCTAAGAACGAGAATGAAGTATCAGGACATTCATCGTAAGTCGCAAAAAATCGGAGATATGGATGCTACCGGAGCCTTGATTTTCGTTCCCCCTAAGGGTGAGCTGCGGCAGGGAGGTTGTATGTTCTGTCATTCCAGACCGAGCCTTTAGCGAGCTAAGTCTGGAATCTTTGCGCAACCGGTGGTGTGGAATGGGGGACGGCTTTGGAGAAGAGACGGTGTGAGCGGATGTCGCAATTAAAGCTCTATCCTCCTGAGGAGCTCACGCGGATAACGGCCCAAGCATCGCCTTGGGAATATGCCACACTGGTCTTCTGGTCTTCCGGGTAGGAGGGCTACTTGCAGCGCGACGTTTCGACGTTTGTGATGTTGCGGTGTTGTTGGAATGAACAATGTCTACTGATCCCATTGCCGTTTTTAGGTCTATACCTAACGGTTCATGATCTTAAGGAACTCCATTTGAGCGCCATTGAGCCCAAGGCCGGGGCGCTTCTCCCTCAATAGTCTCACCGAATTGGCTGCACCGTTAGCCTTCGCATTGTGCAACAACAACGTGCCATCGACTAACCCAGTTCGCCCGTGTCCTTGAGCGCAATGAATGAACACGCGTTTTCCGGCCAACTCGTTAACCAGACCAGACTGCGCAAGCCACCGCGATTCCTGCCATGGCGATCGAGTACTTCATCTTGGCGTTATTCGCCCCCGTCTCCACTAGGCTTCTCCTTCACCACCTCACGCAGGACCTTCAGCCGCCAGCCACTGGTCGGCTGGAAGCGGGTTAGCTGGTCGGCGATGGCGTCGAGCGGTGTGTTCTTGGCGCGGTGGAGATCGACGACGAGCTTCACGGAATCGGGGAGGCGGGGGTAGTGTTGGATGAGCAGGTGCTCGGCCAAGTCGAGGTCGGGCTTGGTGCCTAGCTCGATCAGGAGGGTGACGTATTCGCTGATCAGAGTCGGGCTGGTGGCGTGGCGCTCGACGACTTCGCCGTATTGCTTCTGGTAGAGACTGCGCGCCAGATCGGTGCGGCCTAGTTCGTGGAAGGCTTTTGGAAGGGCGCGTTGGTAGGGGGAACCAGTGTAGCGATTCTCCAGAGCGCGCTGATGGATCTCGGTGATCCGAGAGTCGTCCTTCATGGCGACGGCAATACGAATGTCGATCGGCTTGAGTCGATGGTGAGATCCTCCACGGGCTCGGATTGCCTGCCACAATTCCTCGGCGAGGTGGGGCCGGTCTTGGTCGAGTAGCAGTCCGGCACCGTGGCTCAGGTTCTCGATGGTCGCGTTGCGGTCGGCCTTCAGTCTGCGGGTTGCGGGCTGTAGATGGACTAGGCGTTGTTCTCCTGTGCGAAGCGCGAGCACGGCGAGGCAGGTCTCCGGAGCGGCGGTGGCAAGGCGGGGGGCGAGGTGCGTTGCAACGAGGTCAGCTGACTCCGCATCCAACTCGGCGAGGACCGGAAGAAAGGCCAGAGAGTTGGTCGATTTACTCCGCGCCAAGCGCAGGATTTGGTCGAGAATCTGACGGGCACGATCGGGGTTCGGCTTGTCTCCGGTGAGCGAAAGCCGCAGGGCCTCGGTGAGCAATTGAATGCGGTAGTGCGGGATGTCGGTGGAGCGTGCTGCGATCGACAGAGCTCCGAAGGCAGGCTCGTGGTCACCGGCCTCGACGGCGAGTTCGGCGATGGCGATGACTGCCTCGGGTTCGGCAAGGCGGGCGGCGCGGGCGAGGAGTTTGCGGATCTGTTCGCGGTTCGGCGACTGCGCCTTGGCCAACAACGGCAGGACGGCAGGTAGGTGAGCCTTGGCTTCCTCGTCGTCGGCCAGGGTATGGAGTAAGCCGATGACCTGGGGTTTGCGACCGGCTTCGATAAGGGTTTCGGCAAGGGCGATGGTGTCGTTCGGATCTCCCGAGTCCCAATCGACCAGCCTCTGGTAAGCCTTAATCGCTCCGTCTAGGTCACCGTCGTCTTTCCTCGCCGCGGCGAGAACGCGCAGGTAGAATATCTGCTCGTCGAGTCGACCGATGCGTTGGCGCCGCGAGGTCTTCGGATCGCCGGAAAATGCGAAACCTTCGAGCTTAGTGCGTTGCCCAGCGGACAGGAGAAAGTGCGCGTGGTGGTCGGCGATCAGGTCGTCGTCGATGCCCTGGGGTCGGGTCAGACGACGGTCGCCGGTGATGGTATCGAGGTAGGCCAAGGCGTCGTCGATTTCGCCGACTCGCCTAGCCGCATCGAGGAAGTCTTCGCAGTAACCGGCATTCGACGGAACCCGGCGGAGCAGGTCGCGGTAGATGGCGGCGGCCTCGCGGGAGAAGCCCTGGCTATTTAGGAAGCTGGCGAGCTCGATGACTGCGGAGGCGTCGGACAGGCCGTCGGTCGATTGGCGCACGAAGTGGAGTCGCTCGCCGGCCAATGGCGTGTCGTAGAGTTTCCAGACGAGGTGCTGCTGGCTGAAGTTTCGTGCCCGGTAGCCAATGTCATCGGCCCCGCCTGCTGCCAGAGCCAGTGTCCGAGCGAAGTCGAGATGAGCAGTTCCAGCGGAGTCGAGAAGACCACCGGCATTGAGAGTTCCGGCATGTTTCTGGAGGAGCTGCCAGGCGTCGGTTTGTCCCGGCTGGAAGTAGGCGAGGTTCCAATTTCCCGGTCGTCCCTTAGCTGCGGCGCGGGCGTAGTAGTCGGCCATATGGGTGGTCGCGCCCTCCTCATCACCCTCGAGAGAGGCCATGAAGGCCAAGCGGGCGGGGATGTCGGGATGGGTGAGTTGGGAAAGCTCGGCGCGGGTCTGGGTCTGCAAAGCTGTGCGCTCCGGATCGGTTCGCAAGATGGCGTAGAGCCTGCGGTAGGCATCGTAGAAGACATCGTGCCCGGTCGCCTTGGCACTGGCGAAGTCTTGTTCGAGCGCGCGCCTGAGGAGCTCGATCTCGCGCTCCCGGTCGCCGAGGAAGTAGGCGTAGCGCGACACATTGTAGGCGTAGTAAAAGCGCGCCGAGGTCTGGCGCTCGGCGCAGGGGGCCGACAATTCCAAGGCTCCGGCAAAGTCCGGCTGGGCACCAAGGGCCAGTGCCATCGACCAAAAATCTGGGGCGGAAAAGTGATCTTCGAGGTCGAGAAGACCGGCTCGAGCCGCGACCGGAACGGTGGCACTACCGGAGGCGACCATGGCCTCGAAGGCTCCGAGAAACAGAAGGTGGCGATGAGTGGCACTCGGCGGGTCGAGAGCTCCTGGGCCGACCCACGACCCGAGGCGGAGCGGGTCGCTTAGGGGATCTTCCTGAGCGGTGGCCCACTGGTAAAATCGATGCGGAATGCCCGCCCGGAGGCAGGTGGCGGCGGCACCGAAATAAGTGATGTAGTTCGGCTCGGTCAAGTAGGGTGCGACGGCTTGCTGCAGGAGCTCTTCCTCGGTCCCTTGGTGGTAGGCGAGGAGCAGTCGCTCGGCGGCGCACTTCGCCAGTGCCGGATCGACCTTTTCCGAAACCTGGAGGTAGGCACGCAGGGCCCGCAGTCGGCGCGCAGCGGGCTCGGTCGGGGTCTCGTCGAAATAGGGGACCAGGGCTCGGAGATGGCCCGATATCTTCTCGGTCAGACGGGCGTCAATCTTGCTCCAGACAGCGATACGATTGGAGACCTGTTCTAGGTCCGAGCCGGCCTCGTCCCCGGGTTCGGCCAAGGGGAAGTAGGCGATCGGCGGCCCATCGGTTTCGGGTTCGGCGTCGAGGATCGAATGCAAAAGCGGGCGGGCCTTCTCCTGCTGGTCAGACTGGATGTAGGCCAAGGCGGTGCGCAGAGCGAGATCGGGATTCCATGGTTGGAGCTTCTGCAACCGCTGGCTGACCCGCAGCGCAGCGCCTCGATCGCCGCGTTCTTGGTGGCCCTTGAGGATGCTCTTCAGGACTGCCGGATCCTGGGTAAACTGGCGTTCGAAGCGCGAGCGAATCTTGTCCGCCTCCTCGACCAAGAGTTCGGCCTCGGTGAGTTCGACCAGTTCCTGCCACTGGCGCAGACGCTCCTTGGATTCGTCACCACCGGACACCGGCGGAAGACTGAACAGGAGCTGGCGTTGGAAGTAGATGGCAGCCTCGCGGTCGCCGGCGGCGATGGCCGCGTCGCGCAGGGCGGGGATCTCGGCAGCGGCGTCGGGCGACAGGTAGTAGGCCTTGCGCATCGAGACGAATGCCTCCTGCGACTGGCCGTCGATCTGGTAGAGGTCCGACAGGATTCTCGGATACGTCGGGTCGAGCGGATGGGACGACTCCAGCTCCCGGTAGCGGGCGATCAGCGAGCTGAGCAGCTTGCCCCTGATTGGGGTGCCGCCCTCGCTCTCGGCGATGGCATCGGTGGACAAGGCGAGGTCGATGATGCTTCGCTGCTGGGAGTAGATTTCGTCGCGGCGGCGCGGGTCGGACTCGCGCTCGAGAATCGGGCAGAACAAGGCGGCGGCTTCGTCGTAGCGACCGGCCTCGAATAAATACTGGGCGTAACGACGAGCGATCGGCAGAGCGGTGCCGGCTTCGGAGTGGCGTAGTGCCCGCTCCCAGACAGTCAGGGCCTTCTTCGACAGGTCCCCGGACTGTTGCCAGCCTTCCGGCCCGCGATCACGGGCGGAACGGGACTGCTCACGGTAGCGCATGGAGAGGCTTTCGAGAGCAGCCAGATCCTCGGGTTCATCGCGGACCAGGGCTTCGAGACTGGAGATGCCCCGTTCGACGCGACCGAACTCGATATCGATCTCCGCCAGTCGCCGACGGTATTCGGGAGATCCTTCCGGGTCGATCTTGGCCAAGCGTTCGAGCTGTCGGGTCTCGAGAATCCGGTTCTGGCTCGCCGAGGCGAGGGCTAGTAGAAAGCGTTCGATTTCCGGAGTTCGGGACTGCGGGTCGACCTTCCCTGAATAGAGGTAGGAGGCGATCAAACGATAGGCCGCACGATGGTCATCGACCTTGAATGCCCACCAAGCGGCACGGAGCAGCCTGTCGAGATCGTCGGTGGTCGCGGCGGCGGAGAGTTTCGCAGCGTAGGCACGACTGCCAGACGACGAGGCCGGCTCAGGTCGTTCTTCCGCTCGGTCGTCTAGGAAGCTCAAGGCGATTCCGCCTCCCGCCTGGTGCCTTTGATTCGGGTTCGAAATTTCTTTCGCTCCGTCGCCCAGCCCGGTCTGCTCGAGGTAGGAAAGAAGTCGCTCGTCGACGTCCTGCCGATCCTCACTGGTTTGGGAAAGGTTCCAAGCTCGTTCGAAGGCCTGCTCAGCCGCCTTGCCATCTGCCTCAGAACCGCCCATGCCAAGCGCCTCTCCGAGAAGTAGGAAGGCATCCCGGTTTTCGGGTTGCCGCTCGCTGGCACGCTTGGCGAACGATGCCGACGTGCTAGGCCGATTGATGGCAAGGAGCTGGGACGAGGCTTCGAGAAGTCGGCTGGTCAGCTGGTCCTCAGTGGCGGTCTCCACCCGAGCTTCGAGAAGACTAACGACATCCTCGGTCCGGTGGCGTTCGGCTAAAAACTGCACCAACTCGGGAAGCGCAGTCGAACTCTCGGACTGGCCTTCGGGGTCGAGCCGGTTGCGCAGCAAATCCTCGGCCAGATGATCGAGGAAGTTCTCACGCGCAAAGGCCAGGACCTCGTCCTCGCGAGTGCGATCTGCCGGGGCGCGCTCCAAGTGGGCACGAAGTCGCTCCTCGGCTTCGTGCTGAGTACCCTGACGAAAGTCGATCCGGCATCGGTCGAAAACCAACGCCGTCGACGCGTCCCCTCCCTCCGCCAGCATCGCATCGAGAATGGCGGCAGCCTCGGGTTCCCGATCCGCACTACTTAGGGCCATAGCTAGTTGGTAGCGATAGCCAGCCACGCCTCCAGAAATATCGACCAAGGTCTCAGACCAAGTCAGCCATTGCTCGGTGTCGGCTTGGTGCTCATAGAGCTTGGACAGGCGGAAGGCTGTCTCTTCACTAGGCGGCGCGGCCTTTTCTAATAGCGATGCCTCCAGAGCATCCAGCTCACCACTCCGCTCGTGTAGATCGAACAACCGCTCGAGTAGCTGGGCGTAGCGCCAGTCCTTAAAGTGCAGCGGAGCAAGGCCGCGCTCGATGGCGGAGATGGCTTCGGGGAACTCGCCAGCGACCTCGTGCAACCGCGCCAGCTCGGGCGCGATGGCAATGCGGGTCTCTGGGTCGTCCGCAGTGGCGAGACCGTCGAGATTCTCCTTCGCTAGATCGACCAACCCAGCACTGAGCAACAGCTGGGCAAGGTTGCGGCGCAGGGAGATGTCGTCCGGGCGCAGTTCCAAAACAGTCCGCCAAACCACCGTTGCTTCGTCCTTCCGGCCAGCCTTGGCGTGAGCCCGCCCCAATCTGGTCAAGGTGCGGACATGCTCGGCAGATCCGGAATCAAGGACCGTCGAGAGCTTCTCCAAACTCGCGGTCGCCGTCTCCTCATCGCCCAACAACGATGCTACCTCGGCCTGTCCGCTGAGGGCACGAATATTGTGGGGAGCGAGGACTAAGGCGGACTCGTAGGCCTCGGCGGCGGCCTCGAGCTGGCCCGACTTTCGAAGCAGGTGGCCAAGCACGATCTTCGGGCTAAGGAACGAGCCAGCCTCGGCCTGCGCGGCGATGTTGTTCAGAAGAAGCTCGCTGGCATCGTGCTTCTCATACAAGTCCCAGATCAAATCGACGACCGATCCATAATCGGGGTCTTGCGACAGCATGTTGAGGTAGCTGTTGGCTAACTGGGTCTGCTTCGCCCCCCAAGTCCCCGTCTTGCCAGTCCCCAGCTGAACCTCCGCCGAGAGCGGTCCCAGGAAGACGAAAAGAAGCGAGACAACAGCGATTCGGGAGAGGGCCACGATTGATAGTCTACGTTTCCACAGAGGTTCCCGCTACTACGAATCCCTCCCCTCGGCTGGCAACTTGCACCAATCGCGACTGGGCGATAGATTCTCCCATGTATTCCCCGTTCCGCCTCCGGCTTCTCGTGCTCGTCCTTTCTATGGTCGGAGTCAGTGTCGCTCTCGCCGGAGACCGCCAGATCTACTACGATCACACTGGCCGTCCGGTCGGAACTGTAAAGGCCACCTCGTCCACCCAAGCGGCAGCGAAGCCCAGCTACCCGATCACCCAAGTGGCGATGGACAAGTCGGTTCGTCCGATGTCGAAATACTCGCGGTCCCGTGGACTCTACCGCAGATATTCCGATCCTTACGGCCATGGCTATGGCTATGCTGGCTACGGATCCAGTCCCTACCGCATCGGCTGCGGACCGAGCTACTGTCCGCCCTATTTCGGAGTCTACCGGTCGTGCCGCCGTTCTTCAGGCGCGCAGTTTCAGCTGACTATTCTAAGGTAGCCATGCGTTGGTTTCCGCCGTCTCCGCTACATGACCGACAAGACTGGCCCGTTCGAGGAGCCTATCCGTATTTTCTCCGATCTCCACTTAGGGGGACCGGGAAGTCATATCGATGATATTGAGCAACTTCGCCCCCTGCTCAAGGGTGCCAAGACGGTCATCTTCAATGGCGATACCTACGAAGAGCGGATTCCAGAGGTCTACGATCACTCCGTCAAAATGCTCGAGGAGCTCCGCGCCCTCTGCAACGAACTCGAAATCCGAGCCGTTTTCGTCACTGGAAATCACGACCCGACCATCAGTGACGTCCACTACCTCGATCTTTGCGACGGAAGATTCTTCGTGACCCACGGCGACCTACTTTTCTCAGATATCACGCCTTGGTCTCGGGAGGTAGATGCCATCCGAGATAAGATCTCCGAGATCGATGATCGATACGGATCCGAGCCCACATACGATCTCAACCTAGCCATTTCTAGGCTGTGCGAGCTTCGTAGCGCAATCGAAGCTCACCCCCTGCCGACGGCACGAACCAACATCTTCGCTAAATTGATCTGGGCCGCACTCGAGTTCTGGCCGCCGCGGCGCTCCCTGGGAGTGCTCTCAGTCTGGCAAGTCTCCCCCCACCTCGCCCGCGACGTGCTCCGTCGATTCCGACCCAATGCCGAGTGCTTGATCATGGGCCACACCCATCGGCGTCAGGTCGCGCTCCACCATCCCCGCCACTACCTGAACACCGGGGCCTTCTCCTCCGGGCTCGGCAAATACATGGTCGAAGTGTTACACGACCAACTCTGGATCTACAAAATCCGTAAGCGCGACGGTCTCTGGCATCCAGCTAAGCGACGACACTTCGGCGAATAGAGAATAGAGTTGGTATTCGCGTTGCCAGCCATCTGAATCGTTGCGACGTTCGCCTCCTCAGATCTAGAAACCGATGGGACTACAAGAGATCATCATGGAGCTCGATGAGGGCCCACTCCCCGCCGAAGCCGAGGCCTTTGTCGTTGAGGCTGAACGACAGATCGACGAACTCTTCGAGACCGAGCGGAATCGTCGAATGCCGAAGTACTTGCCCAGTGATCCACGGGTTTTCTACCGCGCGCTCGCCTACCTGACCGAACAAGATCTGCCCCTAGGAAGGACCTTCTGCGAGTGGGGAAGCGGCTTCGGTCTGGCCACCGGACTCGCGGCTCAGCTCGGCTACAAGGCGTTCGGATTAGAGCTTGAGGACGAACTTGTCGATGCCTCCATCGCCCTCGGCGAGAAGATGGGAGTCGATTACGAAATCCTTCAAACCAGCTACTTACCCGAAGGATTCGAGACTTTCCGCGCCGTCGGCGGCACCGGGCTAATCATCCCCGACCATCATTCCGACAACGGCAGCGGCGACTACTTCTCGCCCAGCTACGAGGGCATGGAGATGACCACGGACGAGGTCGATGTCTACTTCGTCTACCCTTGGCCCCGTGAGCACCACCTCATGCAGCAACTGTTCGAAACCGTGGCCTGCGATGGGTCGATCCTACTGCTCTACCACGGTGAAAACGAACTCCGCGCCTACCGCCGAGTCATTGGTGAGGAGAAACAAGAAGACGAACTCGACGAGGAAGAGGAAGAAGAAGGCAACGTGGAAGAAGGCTGGGGCTCCGACGATGATGAAGACGAATGGAACTAATCGACTGAAAATTGGCAACAAAAATACGCCATTGCCCGACCTACGGGCGTAAGCTATGGTCAGAGTCGGGCGATTCTCGCCCACACACACACAAATCGAAATCAAATGAAGAGATTATTCGCTCTTATTGGTCTCCTCGGGTTCCTCACCGTTTCGGTGCAGGCAGAGGAGAAGGCAGCCACCGTCTATGTGGCAGGTATGACAGGTGTAACATGAGGCGGTTGCAAAAAGGACGTCAGTTCGGCGTTCGAATCCCTCCCCGGTGTTACTTCAGTTGAAATTTCCAGCGGCGAGAAGCCCGGAACTCAGTCGGTCAAAGTGACCACTTCTTCCGAAGAGGAGATCTCTCAGGAGGACGCGATCGAGTCCCTCGGTAAAAAAGCTTCGCGCTACGTCGTCCACTCGTGGGACGTAGAGGGTGCTACAGAAGAGGAAGATTCGAGCTAGTCCTCGAACAATTTGAAAAGCCCGATCCAGTTCGCTGGGTCGGGCTTTTTTGTGTCTGCCGTTCCCGCAGACCTTCTATCCCATGGAAGGACGGACCGAGACCCAGCGGTAACCTCGATCCCCACCCACGACCTAGAGGGTCCGGCTCGACGTCATCGACTCGGGACTTCATGGGCTTTAAAGACTCTCTCCGCGCTCTTGGGTGGGGACGGTTGGGTCCGTCGGTGGAGGCTGGCTCAGATCCAAGATCGATTGGATGCGGAGAAATGAGTAGGAATATGCGATCACAGCCGGGCTCACCGAATCCGAAGCGGTCACAAGCCAGTCTTAGGGGCGGCGGCGGGACTTCGCTTTACGAAGGAGATCCCCCTGGCTGACCTTAGGCTCTTCTGCAGCTGGTGGAACAGGAGGAGAAGCCTCGGTCGGCGGGGACTTGGACGATGCCTCTTTAGGCTTAGCCACCCGTCGGAGCCGCTTGGATCCCCTCTTCCACTTCGGCTTGACCGTCCCCCCCGGAACTTGAACCGAGTCGCGGCGAAGCCGACCCATGCGAGACGAAAGGGCATCGGCCAAGAGTAAAAGAAGAAAGGCCAGCGCCAACCAGTTGCGAAGGCTCCGACCACCGCGCTGTTCGGGACGCTCCCAAGCGGAACCAAGATCGACCAACTCCCGACCCCCGGAGGCCTTGGCCAAGGCGACCAACTCCCGAGGTTTACTAGGATCGAAGTCCCACTCGATCTCGCCACCGACGACAATCGGACCAAAGGGAAGCACCCCTTTGCCTAGCTGAACGGCACCCCGCGCTGGCTCCCCCGGAGTCAGCGGTCGAGTCGCACGAAGCTGTCCAGGGGCGAGGTGGTCCCACTGCAGATCGCTCGTGTCTCCGCCGCCTTCGCCGATGGCCAAGGCTATCGGTGGAGCAGTTCCGCCAAGAACCTCATCCCAAGCCTCGGGATCAAAGTGGAGATCGATGACCAAGTCGGTGCCGATCGTCTTGGTCCTCAAGGCAACGCCAGGGGGAACCGAGTCTCCGGCCAGCCACCGCGCAGTCGTCTGGGCGAAGTCGCCGTAGCGATCCCATGCCCGAACTCGGTCGGAGAAATCGCCGCCGCCGGTAAACGTAATGGCCGCCGTCCGACCTAGCCCGCGGCGCATCGTCGCTACGATCGGAGCGGAGTACTCGTCCTTCGAAATCAGGTGCGCCGTGCCTCCCTCGCGGAGGTAACAGAGGTTGTAGCCATCGATGCTCGGGAGCCACTCGAGATTGCCGCCAGCGACCTCGATCCAGCTACCGGTTGGCTGAAGCTCGACCGGGTCCTCGAGAAATGTCGATCGAGCGACGGTCACCGTTTCTTGGGCGAAAATATTCGGCAGAGCCGCTGCGTCGGTGGTGAAGAAGATCCGCCCGTTGCCACGCTTCGCCGTGTCGATGAGTAGCGCGGCATCCGCATCTCCTCTGGTGCCCAAGCCGATGACACTGACCGATCCGCCATCATCGACGAAGTTCTTGAGCAGATTCTTGTAGCCGCCCGGTTGCTCAGTGTCAGCGGCATCGGAAAAGACGATGATGTGCCGTTGCCCGACCGGAATTTTCTCCAGCGCCTCGACGGCAGCAGTCAGTCCATTAAACAAGAATATACCTCCACCCGCACTCTGAATCCGCCGAACTCGGGCGATGATTTTCTCCCGATTCTCGCCGACTTTGAGCGGCGGAACCATCTCGTGAGCCTTGCTATCGACGGCGTAAACAGCCACCACATCCATTGCTCCCAGGAGCTCGACCGCACGGGCCGCGCCCTCGTCGGCGAGCTGCATTTTCGTCCGCCCGTCGCTGACGGTGGCACCCATCGATCCGGAGCGGTCCATGACGATGGCCATGGCGACAGCGAGCTTCCGGTGCTCGGCCTTCAGCTCCATCGACACGGGAAGAAGTTCGTCGATCGGTGACTCGAAATATCCACCAGCACCGAAGCTATGCTCGCCCCCGAACATGGCCAACCCGCCGCCTTGTTCCATGACGAAAAAGCCGAGGGACTCGAGGAACGGACGCGGGATGTCGAAGGCGCCGACGTTATTGAACAAGACCAGCCGACAACCGGTGAGGTTTCCCGCGTGGAGAGTCTGCGGATCTTTGACCACCTGAACTTGGAACCCTTGGGCCGAGAGCATCCGAGCCAGTGGGTCGTCGGGATAGCGGCTGATCAGGAGCACGCGGGAACCGCCAGCGACCTCGACCCAGCGCGAGCGGAGGTTGTTGCCAGGAATGGTATCATCGGCCACCCGGACTCTGGCTTCATACTGATGGGCTCCAGCTCCTGCCATCCGATCGGCAAAGCGTAGGATCTCCGGCTCCCCACCAGCGAGAGTGATTTCTCGCGTAGTCATTTCCACTCCGTCCCGGAAAATCGCCACGGTCACCGGTTGATCCGAACGGCCAGAGACCTCGACGTCAAGGACCAGTGGTTCGCCTTGAAGAATTCGCTGCGGTGCCTTAAACGACGACACCCGAGCGTCGTTGCCCAGTGGCGGTGGGACAAGACGAACATCCACCGGGACACCAGCGCCCAAGGCCTTCGACGAAATCCCCTCCAGCGACTCGGTGCTGAAGCCATCGGTGATCGCCACAATTCGGCTCGGCCGCCGATGGGAAACCTGTGCCAGCGTCGCCTGCATCGCCGTGCGCAGACGGGTCATCGATGTCGCACCGCCGATCCCCTCCCCCTCATCGGGATCTGGTCGGGACACCCCATCGGCGAAATAGGCCACGCGCATCCGATCATCGCCCTTCGGTCGGCTCGACTCGAGAAGCGCCAGCCACTCGGCCTCGCTCGCAGAGACCGTGTCCGCGCAGGAATCGGAGCGGTCGATGAGAACCCAGAGATCCATACCGGAGCGAAGCCAACCGACCATCGGATCGCATAGGGCCAGAATGCCGCACAACAATGCGATGATTCGAAGCGGTTTCTCCAGACCAAGGTGACGCCACATCCAGCCCACCGCCAAAAAAGCGGGGATCAGGATCAGCCAATGAGGCGCGAGAAGATGAGGCATGAGAATGGAAAATCAGGAGGTGGCGGCAAGGTCAGCGGAGTCTTTCTTACGACCCTGAAAGTGCCAGGCGACGGCGGCGGCGATGAGAGCGATGACGAGGAAGACCCGCCACCAAGGCGAATCCTTGCGAGCCTCTTCCAGGACGCTCGGGTTGCGGCTCGGGACAGTATCGAATTCCGATGCTTCGCGCAGGTCGGCCTCTTTGGGATCGCCGAAGTGGGCAGCCCCTTCGACCAGGAGGGTCTCGCCTTGGAGCACCCGAAAGAACCCCGGGTCAATCGGCGCGACGCCGACGAACGGAACGTCCTCCATGTCGGGCCGAGCCAGGCGAACCGGCAAGGCATCTGCAGACCGCACACCAGCAACCCGAATCCGCTGGCCGACCTCGAGATTGACAGCCTCCGGCGCGACCTTGGCCCGGCGGATCATGGTGACGAAACGGTGGCAGAGCACGGCGAAGGCCGGCAGTTTAGAGGCGTTCGAGCGAGCCACATCAAAGTTAAAAAGGAGCTGACCATCCCCGACCGAACGCAGAGCAACCAGCGGCTTGTCCCCCGCCCAAACGAGCACCTCATCGGTATCGCTGATCGGCATCGACAGACCATCGGGCACGATGATCGACTCCCAGGTGAGCCCAGCCGACAGCGGATGATTCGCCACGACGATGGAGCCGGTGTGGAGCTTTCCGGGACGGTCTGAAGCGAGAAACACCAAGGCCGAAGACGATGGTAGTGCAGGACTCAGCGGATCATAGAGAACCACTTCGACGTCCGGATCGCCGACTTGGATCGGACGCACTTCGGGTAGACTTTGGACAAGGCGTTCGATGATCGGGGAATAGAGGCTGTCCCGGTGAATATGGGTCGAGGCGAGGATCTCCTTGGTCCGGGGACGGACGATCGGGAGCCGATCATCGAGGGAAAACTCGTCCGGTTGCAGCACCAGAGTCAGGGCATTGCTATCATCCGGAAAACTACCGCCAACGGTAACCGCTCCATCGGGGGGCAAGGTCAGTGCACGAGGTGCTCCGACGAGACTACCAGCGACCTCGATCTGCCAACTGGTCGAGACTTCGGACTCGGAGTAGTTCCGAACCACCGCCCGCCAGCGTTGCTTGCCATCCTCCCCGGGACGCACATCGACACCGAGGAATCCGACGTTCCGAGTCGGTAGTCCAACAGCCAAAATAGCGACCCCATCCGTCCGATCCTCAGGCTCGCGATCGGTGCAGAGAATGACCACACCACCTTGCCCAGCGAGCGAGCGGGCGATACTGAAGCTCTCGGTCATGTCATGCGACCTGCGCTTCGGTTGCCAGTCTTTAAGAGCGACGAACAATTCTCGAAGGTCGGTGCCGTGGAACAGCGGACGGGCACCTGGATAGCTGTCGAGAATGCTGTATTCAGTGGTCTCGACTCCTTGCGAAAGACTGCTCAGCTTTCCCTCCAACTCGGAGAATAGCCGCTCGCGGAACGGCGCGACGGAGGCGGTGCTGTCGAGCACAACGGCGACCCGCCCGACCTTACGAATCTGCCCGAAGTGGAGCCCGCCGAGAAGTAGGGCGAGCAAGAGAAGAGCCAGAGCCTGAAGCCAAAATGGAATCGATCCACGGAAGCGACGCAGTTTTCGACCGCCGTCATTCGGCTCTTGGCTTCTGTCGATCAGGAACAGTGTCGGGGTGCGGACGACGACCGATTTTCTCCGTAGGCAATAGATGACCACCAGCGCCGGGATGGCGAGCAGGGCAAGTAGGCCGATGGGATTGATCAGGGACAAGGTGAGAACTCTGGGTGGATTAACGCATCAACCGGATGGCGCGGTTTTCTCCCGCTACCGAAAGCAGGCCGTCGTGGAGATCGCCGCTAGCAGGAATTCGGGCCAAGCGGACGCCCAGCTGCCGGGCGGCATCTCCCCAAAGATCAAAGTGGCGGCAGTAGGCTTCCTGGTAACGGCGGAGCATTCTGCGGTCGGCCCAAACGGGCAAGAGACTACCGGATTCCGCATCCTCCAAGTCGCAGGCATCCTGCCACGGAGGATCCGACTCACTGGTCGAGAACGGCGCCCAGATCAGGGCAAGTCCAGCTCCATTGGCCAAGGGCATGAGGGTCTGGGAAGGAGGAGAGTCGTGGAGCAGATCGCCGAGCAGAACCCGGACCGAACCGCGTCGAAACGGCACAGCGGCGAGGTCGCCACTCCAACGAACGTCTTCGTCTTCGACCTCGGCGGCTGGAATCGAACGCGGCCAGACTCCGGCGAACAAGTCCTCTGGGGGAACCGCAACCGGTTGATCCCCACCGACGACCCAGAACCGGGCGGAAGCTTGGGCGCGGGCTGCGGAGAAGCTGACGAACGATACCAACTCGGCCGTGCGCCGAGCCTTGTCCGGCCCACAAAACATCGAACCACTGAGATCCAAGACGACATCGATCAGCGGCTGCACCTCCTCGCGGAATAGCTTCATCGAGTAGGTGCCGGTGCGCCCATAGGCCTGCCAGTTGATGTGGCGGACGTCGTCGCCCGGGAGGTAGAGCCGGTGGTCGTGAAAGTCGATCGACGATCCAGTCCCCAATCCAGCCACATCTCCGCCTTGCCGACCCACCTTGTCACGGAGTTCCGGAAGGCCGAAGACATTCGCCGCACCCTCACCCCTGGTCGTCGCAGCGGCGAGTTCCTCGGGATCGAGATCAGCGAGGCCGATGGACGTCTCGTCGATTGCTGGGGCAGTGTCGCTCATCTCAGCCCTCGGTCTCGGGATCGGCGTCCAAGGATCCAAGCTGTTCTCCCATCCTCTGGAGCATTGGTTTTCCCCGCAACAGAAGTAGGAGAAACGCACCGACGAAATGGATGCCACAGAGCACGACAACCGAGTACTCGGTCACGTCGTTGGAGGACTCGTTCAGCACTCCGGCCCCAGCGTGTGGCATAAGGAAACTGGGAAAGAGCGTGTATCCGATTTCATCCATCGTCTCTGCCAGTCCCGCGCAGACAGCGGCAAGAACAGTGCAGACAAGTTGGATCATTAGGTAAATCCTGAATGGCGTGGCGCGTCCACGAGCAAAACAAACCGTCAAGGCAGCCGGCATCAAAACAATGGCCGGAGGCATGACCGCAGCTACCCAGAAATCCTCACCCGACACGTCGCCGGCGACGAGGAACAGCAAGTAGAAGCCCCAGCAGATCATTGCGAAGAACGCACCAGTGTGCCAGCCGGGAGCGAAAACGTAGGCTAGTCGACCGACTCCGCGCCGATGGAATGGCTCGAGGACCGAGCGGACGTGGGACGGGAGATCGACGACGGCATCGAGGGCCGCCAAAGCCAAGGTGAACACTCCGATGCCGATCCAGAAATCCGTCGGCTGAACAGAAAGCAAGCTTAGCAAACAGAACACAGCGCCAAGCCCGAGAGCGAGGACCCGGCGTGCAGTCGAGTGGTTGCTCGCCACCGGTTCGATTCTTCCAGCAGCGACCTTGAGCAAGAAAAACACTAGAAAAGCTCCATAGAGAACCACCAACGCCAGCGCACCTGCCGTCTGCCATCGATTCAAATCGAAGAACATCATCGTGCCCGATCCGGAATAGATGAAGCTCATCAGCATGCTTCCGCCGAAGAATACGATGAAAAGCGAAATGAGAGCCCCCACCGCCCCTGCATTGCGCTTACCAGCGAACGCGGTCCCGGTCGAAAGGCAGACTGTGATGGCGGAGAGGATGGCCGAGGCGAGAAGTAGGATAAACAGAAGCAGCAGATCCTGGATCACATTCACCCCGCCGAGGAAGTAGCGGAGGAAGATATAAGGGAGCACGGCGACGGCGAGAAGTGCCCCCTGTGCGACAAGGGATGCCCATTTCCCCGCGACGATGCGGAACGACTGGAGCTTGGTCAGAACCAAGAGATCTAGCGTCTTTTCTGAGGATTCTGAGCTAACCGCCTGCAATCCCCGAAGCGGCAGAAGAAGCCCTAGAACCATGGCGAGGAACCCCCAGAAGAAACCTCCGACGGCGGAGTTGGCACTGTTCGAACTGAGGCTGATAAATGTCGCCAAGACCATGAGTAACTGGACGATAATAAACATGCCGGTGAACGCCCGGGTCCGGAGTCCCTGACGCAACTCTTTGACCAGCATCGGACTCAGCCAGTCGGCGAAGTCGCCCTTGGCGGGGCCGGCCATTGGCTCGGGTATGGCGTCTGATGTGCTACTCATGATTTTTGGTCGTCCCCGACTCGTGGTCCAGTAATTCCGTCTGCGGCAACGATGTCGACGAAGGCGTCTTCCAGGCGTCGTTCCTGGCGACGGAACTCGACGACCTCCTGGCCGTCCGTCACCATGCGCCGGAGCAGTTTGGCAATCTCGCCACGGTCAGTGGTGTCGATCTCTAGCCTGGCTCCGTGGCGGGTGGCTTCGACGAACTCCACCGCGGGCACCATCGAGGCCCAGTTCTGAAGGCTCTCGGGAGACCCGAGAACTTGGACATCCAAGATCGACGTGACCTTGCCCGTAGTATCCTGAAGAAGATCCTCGGCATCGCCGTGGTGGATGATCTTGCCGTTGTTGATGAACAATAGGCTGTCGCACATTTCGCCCAGCTCAGAAAGGATATGGGAGCTGATCAGCACCGTCTTGCCAGAGTCAGCAAGCAGGCGGATGAGGTTCTTCAGATCGATGCGCGCTCGCGGGTCGAGTCCGGCGGCCGGCTCGTCCATGATCAGAATCTCCGGTTCGTGGATCAGCGAGCGGCCAAGACAAAGACGCTGCGCCATGCCCTTAGAAAGCTTATCTATGTAGCGGTCGGCGATCTCATGGAGTTCGCAGAATTCGATCACATCCCCAACCCGGCGTATCCGCTCCTCGCCACGAAAACCGTAGGCACGGGCGAAAAAGTCGAGGTATTCCCGCCCGGTCATGTCGGTGTAGGTGCCGAAATCATCCGGCATCCAGCCAAGAATCCGGCGCACCCGATCCGGGTATTCCACGACGTCGTGACCAGCCACGCGGATCCTCCCAGACGTTGGCAGATCGAGTGTTGCTAGGACGCGCATCGTCGTCGTTTTGCCCGCACCATTGGCACCGACGAATCCGACGACACTGCCAGCAGGAACCGTGAAGCTGGCAGTATCGACTGCCACGAAGCTCCCGAATCGGCGGGTCAGCCCGACCACCTCGATGGCGGGGGGCGACGTGTCTGCGCTTGGATCGTTGACCATGGTGTTCGTGAAGTAACTGGAGTCTTAGCCTTCCGATTCGCCCGCTACGGTGACCGGTCCGAAGACAAAGCTCGTGCTGGATCGCCAGCGAAGGGATGCAAGTAGGTCGAGTTCGAGCCCAGTGGCTTCGGACGTGCTGGTGTAGAAATGTCCGTGGGTCCGCCCCAGCGTCCGCAGGTCTTTTTTCAAGCCGCTCGATGCGGGAGAAATTTCGTCTTTCTTCCAGGTCGAAAACTCTTTCTCGGTCGCCTTAACCAGATCAGCCCGTTGCCCGGTCGAGACCGGACCTTCGGACTGCCAGATGGCTCCCGAGTCGTCGATGTAGAAGACCTTGTCTGCTGTGAACCCGAGTCCCGAGACAAGGGCCGGAGCGTCTCGATCACCGGCGAGCTCGAAGCGAGCGCGGGACGGAATGACCGTCTGTGAGACGAAGCCATGGCGACTCCGACTGCGGAACCAAGATCCATGGTGGGTGCCGTCTGGCCGCACATCGAAGTTGCCAGAATCACTTCTATCGCCCTCTAACCGACTCCACCGCGAAGGGGCCAGGACAACGGGAACGTGAAGGCTTGGATTCTCGTCACGGAAGGCGCTGGTAGTCAGGAGACCGGTCGAGGCGATCGATTGCTGAGTCAGGTAAGCACTACGCCCACCCTCGCCCGGCTGGAGTTCTACCACCGAAAAGCGATGACCTTTTCCGCCGAAACCATCGACCACGAGGATGAAGGCACCAAGGATGAGACTAGCGACAAGCGAGATGATCGGCGTCGTGATGAACAGCCGGTGACGCCGGTCCTTGCCGGTAAGCAGGAACAGATTGATCGGTCCGACGAGAACAGCGAAAATGGTCAGTAGCCCGAGCCAGAACGCCGCGCGGAAAGGGCGGATTTCGAGCAAGTCGGACACTCCCCAAGCTCGGCGAAAGTCGGACGATAGTTCCTTACACCGATTCCTTACCTCGCTCGCCACGATTCGACCAGTGACCTGCTTGGCATCAAGGTCCCGACCATCGTAGGAGAACAACCGAATCCGGCCCAAGCCTGCCGACAGTTTGACCTTGCCCTCTGCCACCGGGCCGAATCCATACGGAGCCAGCGACTTGGCCTTGTCCTTACTATAGATGTCCAGCGTCCCACCAAGATGGATCCACTCATCGACCGCACGCCGCTGACGGGCGCCCAATTTTTCCCACTCGTTGTCGCTGAGCATGAACACATCGACACTAGACAACCCGCGCCAGTCCTCCCCCAACGCCTTGACATTGGTAACGAAGCCGAAGTTATCCCGGTAGGAACTAGACGAACGTTTCTTGGCCTCGGACTTCAGATCAGACAGATTGCGGTTGGCGAGATGTTCAGAAATTGCCACTCCTGGCCACTCGGGCGTGGCATGGCTGTTCTCATAGTCACTATGGCTACGGTCACCGTGCAGGTGGAGGTTGACTCGGCTATGCACGTTGTAGGCCTCGCTCAAGACCGGAGGAACCGGAACCAGGATGTCACGCGTCACCTCGGAATTCGCCGGGCACTCGATTTCGATATTCATCGATGCCTGCATGGCACCGTTGCCAGCGTTGATCTTGTTCGAACTCTGCACCGACCAAGTCCGGTCCTTCGAGGTCGGGTTCTTCAGGGAAACTCGGTAAGGGAGATAACCAGACAGCCCACCGGTGACTTCGTACGGCGAAAGCACACTCGCCTCGATCCCAGGGGAGTCTTCGTAGTCCGCGCGTATCCCAGACTCCGCCCGCAAAAAGCAGACCGGCAACATCAACAGCCAGAAAATTGGAACAAGGCTGGCTCTCATGAGGCTTCGGATTCCTTAAGGACTGCAGGAGCGTTCAAGTCCTGCTCGGGAGTGGCATCGAGAATGGCTTGGACCACATCCGCTGTCGTCTTCCCGGTCGCCCGCGCGCTGAAGTCAAGAATGACGCGGTGGCCGAGCACCGCATTGGCAAGCGCTGCGGCGTCCTCGAAGCTGGCATTCTGCCGACCATGGAGCAGGGCACGAGCTCGGCAAGCTGCAGCTAGGCCGATAGCGGCACGCGGGCTGGCACCGAACTTCACGCCCTCTGCGGCTGCGCTCTGAGTCGGATGAGTGGCATCGACAATGCGGGCGATGTAGTTCGACACCACCGGCGGCAGGTAGATGCGACGGGCAAGCGCGATGAGTTTTTCCAAGCACTCGCCGTCCATGACCGCCGCTAGATCCGGCTCTTGACCGGCAGCGCGGCCGTCGATGATTCGTTCCAGTGTGCTGACTTCGTTCCGAGTCACCGTGAGCTTGAACAAGAACCGGTCGAGCTGGGCCTCGGGAAGCGGATAGGTGCCCTCGAGATCTACGGGGTTCTGAGTCGCCAGCACGAAGAACGGCGCGGGGAGCTCGTGCGAATCCCCCAGAACCGTGACCCTCCGCTCCTGCATCGCCTCCAACAAGGCCGACTGAGTCTTGGGCGAAGCCCGGTTGATCTCGTCCGCAAGAACCAGGCTGGCGAAGATCGGCCCAGGTCGGAAGACGAAGTCGCGGCGCCCGTCTTTCTCTTCAAGGATCGGGTTGCCAGTAATGTCACCTGGCAGCAAGTCCGGTGTGAATTGAACCCGGCTAAAGGGCAGATCCAGCGCCGAGGACAGCCCCTTGACCAGCTCTGTCTTGCCGAGGCCCGGAAGGCCCTCCAGCAAGATGTGGCCCTTCGCCAAAATTCCAGTCAGAACCAGGTCGATCAGCTCCTCTTGGTCAAACAGAACGGAATTGAGTGCATCCTGGAGCTTGCCGATCTCGGTGGAGGCAACAGAAATTTCGGCCTCATCTGGATGATCGGCGGACGTGGAGGATTCGGACATGTGCGTAAAAACGGAAGTGTAGAGGAACTAGAGAGACGTGCCTAGATAGATTTTCGATGTGAGGGTTCGCCGGGTGGGCATCGTAGGGCGTGAACGCTATTTGAAGTAGGCCTCAAGAACTGCCTGCTCGTCAGGGAGATACTGTTCCCGCCAGACTCGGTCTCCGCCGGAACCGATACTCTTCACCGCTCCACCAACACGCGAACCGACGTCGGCTCCTGCTTCCGGGCTCTGCTCGAGAATCGTTTCGCCGATGACATCACCGGGAATCGCCCGGGACATGTCCAAGTTGCTCACGCCTTCGATTCCATTGGTGCCCAGATCGTTGGCTTCACGACTCAGCGACATCGGAGCTTCACCGGGGCCGCGACCGACTCCGCCATTTCCCGGGGACGGTTCCAGACGGTCTCCCTGCGCCATCATCAGCTCCATGTCGCCATCTTCGCCCCAGCTTCCAGGTGCCTGACCGGCACCTGTTCCACATCCTTGTCAGGCCCCGGCGCTCTTGCGCAACCGCTCCTGAAGCTCCTTCATTTCCTCGGCGGACAGCTGCTGAAGTTGCGTGGGATCGAGATTTGCCAACTGCTCCATCAGACCCGGATCGAGGGCGAGCGAGGACGACCTCAACTGCTCCATCGCCTCACTGTACTGCTCGGCCAACTCAGCGCGAAGACCTTCTTCCGCCGCACCACCACCCGTGGATTCAAGGGCGGTCAGCGACTTGTCCAGAGTTTCAAGGCTCTTGCCCATCGTCTGGATCGCCTTTTGCAGCGAGTCCTTCAGTGAATCTCCGGCCTCCAGACTCCGGTGCGAAAACCACTCGTTCTCCGGTCGGTCACGCAAGGTCTCGATCTGCTCGCGCACCTCATCGACCGACTCCGGATCGACGACTTCCTCCTCCTCCAAAGTCTCCAGCCAATCATCCATCTCCCCCCAAGCACCCGGCTCCTCTGAACCAGCCACCACCGCTGTAATCTCAGCCATAGGCATCAGCAGGGCAGTGGCGAATGTCAGAGCCGCCAATACCCCTGGCAAAAGAACCCGCGCCCAGCGCCATCGATACGAAGCGAGATCTTCGGAATCTCGGGCTTCCTCAGGCCACTCACCGACGCCGGCGGCAGCGGAACTAAGCGCGGTGTTGAGGCCAAGCTTCGCCTCCAGCCGAACCATCGCCTGCTCCCGGCTGACAAACCGATCGCGCGAAGCGAACCAAGCCCCAACGAAGGTCATCAGGAATGCCACCCCGAGGGCAATATACTCGTCGCGCCCGGGCTCCCATCCGTTGTAACGGGCAAGCAAGATCCCGCAGGCACCGAGCGCAAAGCCCGGCACTGCGATCTGTAGCCAACGCTGTAGGAACCAACCGGAGTTGATCTGACGGGCAAGTTGGCTGGCCTTGGCCGCCCAAAAGGTTTCAGAATTAGCCATGTATCTTCTCTAGAGAACCAAATTTACCCAGTCTTGTTCAATGCCAAACCGCCTGGCTATTCGATGCTCATAGCCGTCCCCACATCGATCCGGTCGAACAGCTCGATCACATCGGCATTCGCCATGCGCACACAGCCCATGCTTTCCGGGGTGCCGAGAAGGTGCTCGTGGTTGGTGCCGTGGATGTAAATATAGCGCTCCTTGGTGTTCGCGTTCTGCTCTTCAAGACCAGATAACCAGAGGACTCGACTGAGAACCAAGTCCCCTAAATCTTCACACTCCGGAGCATCAGGAGACCAATGGCCCTCGGGCTTTCGGCTTCGGAAGATCGTCCCCTCCGGAGCCCCGTCGCCGATCTTCTCGTCGATGATGAACTGCCCCAGCGGAGTGCGATAACTCCCCTCCTCGCTACCGGTGCCGAATTTCGACGTCGAAATCGGGTAGGCGCAGACCTCATCAGCCCCCTCGAAAATCCGCAGTAGTTGCCCCTCCACAGACACTTCGATTCTCTTGGCCGTCGCCTCTCCTTCCGATTGCATCGTGAGAACCGAACGCTAGACTCCCCGCCGTTGCAACCTTGCTTGCCACTACCCAGATACAGTCATGCCAGACAGACCACTCCATGTCGCAATCGCCGGTGCCACAGGTGCCGTCGGGGAAGAGATCCTTCAATGTCTCGACGAGCGCGATTTTCCCGTCGCCAAGCTCACCCTACTCGCGTCCGCGCGTTCCGCCGGTAAGACCATCCCGTTCCGCGGAGAAGACATCGTCGTCGAAGAACTCACTCATGACTCGTTCGAAAGCGTAGATGTGGCCTTGTTCAGTGCCGGCGGCGGGATCTCCAAGGAGTTCGGCCCCTCGGCAGCCAAAGCAGGCGCCACCGTAGTGGACAACTCCTCGGCGTTCCGGATGGATGACGACGTTCCCCTTATCGTCCCCGAGATCAATCCTGAAGCCGCCAAGAACGCGACCCGTGGCATCATCGCTAACCCAAACTGCACCACCATCATCACCCTGATGGCACTGGCTCCGCTCCACCGCCAATTCGGGCTCAAGTCGATCATCGCATCGAGTTACCAAGCCGTCTCAGGATCCGGAGCCAAGGGTATCGCAGAGCTCGAGGCTCAAGTCGATGCCATCGTTAAAGGGGAGCCAGTCGTGCAAGAAATCTACCCGAACCAGATCGCCTTCAACTGCATCCCCCAAGTCGATGTCGCCGGGGAAAATGGCTACACCAAGGAGGAGATGAAAATGCAGAATGAGGGCCGCAAAATCCTCGACCTGCCAAGTCTGTTGGCCTCGGTCACTTGTGTGCGAGTTCCGATCTACCGGTCCCACTCGATCTCGATCAGCGCAGATTTCGAAACCCCACCCACCGTTGATGCCGCACGCGCCGCCATCGACGCGTTTCCGGGTGTCGGCGTCATGGATGACCGCGAGGCCGGAAAGTTTCCCACTCCATTAGATGCAACCAATGGTGACGACTGCTTCGTAGGACGTATCCGTAAAGACCTCGTTTTCCCAGGCGGACTCAGCCTCTGGGTGGTTGGTGATCAGGTTCGTAAGGGCGCCGCTCTCAACGCCGTGCAGATCGCCGAACTCCTTTAGACAATCCAAGGGAAAACCCTCTTACCCCATATATCTTCCATGGACTTAAAATCCTACCTCAGCGCGCAACGCGAACGCGTCGATGCGGCCCTAGATAGCGCCATCCCTACTGCGGAAGTCCTGCCATCGAAGATGCACAAGGCGATGCGCCACAGCATCTTCGCCGGTGGCAAGCGGCTCCGCCCGATTCTCTGCCTCACAGCTGCCGAGGCACTTGGCGCAGACAACGGCGATGCTCTACCTGCAGCATGCTCACTGGAGATGCTCCATACGTTCACGCTCATCCATGACGACCTCCCATGCATGGACGACGACGACTTCCGCCGGGGCAAGCCCACCTGCCACAAGATCTACGGAGAAGCAGTCGCCGTGCTCGCCGGAGATGCTCTGCAGTCGCTTGCCTTCGAGGTGCTCTGCAACTTACCAAGGGAAGCACGCTACCAACCTTGCGACTTCGTCCGCGAGCTCGCCGTAGCCTCCGGCAGTCTCAACGTAGTCGCCGGACAGGTCCTCGACCTCGAGGGTGAGGGAAAGGACCTCAGCTTTGACGACCTCCGCGCCATCCACGAACGCAAGACTGCCGCACTACTGGCGGTCTCGCTACGCTTCGGCGCCATGGCGGGCGGAGCAACGACCAAGGAACTAGAGGCCCTAACTGACTTCGGCAAAAACCTCGGCCTTGCCTTCCAAGTCATCGACGACATCCTCGACACCACGCAGACCAGCGAAAAGCTCGGCAAGACTGCGGGCAAGGACGAAGCCGTCGGCAAGGCCACCTACCCGGCCATTCTCGGCCTCGACGCCTCCCGCGAAGAAGCCAAGCGACTCACCGCCGATGCCAAGGACGCCCTGTCCATTCTGGGTGACCGCGGCTCCCGCCTCTTGGCGATCGCCGACTACATGCTCGACCGCGACTACTAGCTTCCGATCTCCGCTTAGCTGACTACCTGCCCGCTCCCCCCCCGCGCCAGAGGGTTGCCCTATCGGCCTGTGGAACAACGGAAGGCTCGGAAATTACGGAACCAAACGACCGAAACCCCTCTCCTCGTTCCCCTTATTCTGCGCTTCGTGAAGGGATCTCGGGACACTTAGGGTCGCGGCAAGAATAGTTTAGCCTGTAATGCTGGGCGTTATTCTAGAGACCCATTTTTCGAGTCCTGCTTTTCTTGCCTAGCAGAGGACATTGGACAATGCTCTAGTCTCCAGACGCTATGCATCCCCGCCCCATTCAGAGACTCGCTTGCCACTGCTCTCTTCTTGTTTCGCTGAGCCTTCCTCTTGTCGCCCCGGCTCAGAACGCCGACGCCTATATTCCTAAGGCCGAACCCGTCGAGCTAGATGAGGCCGAATCTCCAAAGCCTACCGCGAAATCTGCGCCAGTAGTAGCGGAGCCAGAGCAAACGGTAGCCAAGCCCCAACCTGTAGTAGCGAAGCCAGAGCGCACCAACGCGGTAGCCACTCTGATGATCCGGCAGAACCTCTATGCTGAAGCCCTCCAAGCCTTCGCTAGTACCCAAGCGGCACTCTTGACCTGCGAGACAGTTCTCAGCCGAGCTCGCAAAGCGATGGAGGCCTTCCATCCCAATGTCACTGGCAGAGCACGGGCAACCGCCAAATCGATCAATGGCACAACGCTTCTCCAACTCGAGGTTCACGGCGACAGCGGTGAGTTCTCGCTCGCCTTCGCTGAGGCAGTTCTAGAGGAATATCTAACCTTCACCAGCGAGATCCAGCAATCGCAGCGGGACAGCAAGCTCGACACTATTTCTGAAAAGCTCCTCGAATTGGAAGCTGAGTTTAACGACCGGTCCGAGGCCCTCGCTACTCTTCGTCAGGAAAACTATGTGCCTCAGATTCAGGCTAATGTCGCGATACAACGCGAGCAAGTCACCGCCCTACTGACCGAGCTCCAGGAAGTTACCAGAAGCGAAAATGCCGAGACCAAGATCCCGGGCATCCAAAAACGCCTGAACCAAAAAGTCGAAGGATTGCGCAAGCTCGAGGCGATCCTCAACCGGGAGTCGACCCTCTCAGACAGCGTCGAGGCACTACGCTCCGATCTGGTAGCAGGGCTAGAGCTCATCGAGCGGGAAGACTACCAATCCGCGCTCGCAGGAACACCGGTCATCGTCATCGAGCCTCCCTACCTGACCGTCCCTCGTCCACGACCGCAGGGAACTAACAAGGGCAAGGGTGCTGGCGTGAAGTAGGCCCATCACAAGGGAAGCGATTTTCTATCGCCCAGAATCCTATCTGACTAGCTCAGTCCCTCGGACATGACCTCGCTGATCAGCCATTCCTGAACAAAGCCGTAGGCCTGATTCTTGAAGTGAGCATCGACTCGGTCTTCCACGGATTCGCCAGTGAAGTCATCCTTCACCACAATGGCGGGACCTTCTTCGGTCCATTCGACTCCGATGCTCTCGTCATCTCCCTGGTGAAGACGGTAGCGTGCTGATAGTACAAGACGCGCTTGGTTGAGCGCTCCAAACCACTCCTCCGTATGGGCGATCGGGATCTCCAACCGGAAATACGGTTGCGACTCTGGGTTCACGAATTCCTCGAAACTTGGCTCGAACTCCTCGTCAAAGTCCTCGGAGCCCTCGTGTTCATCCCCATCCCCGTCATCCGCAGCGTCTTCTTCCTCAGCCTCCCGAACCACGTTGATCAAGTCGGCCTCCACCACGGAGACCGCAGATAGAAATTGCTCGCGAAAGCTTTCGTTAACGAAGTCGTCCCAGTCGGAGAGAAACTCCTCTTCATCTCCGTCGCCTCCATCGACCAGAGGCTTCTGGTAGATCCGATTCTCCGCCTCTTGGCATCCTGCCGTATCGGCAGCCCCACGGATGTCCCGAAGGAGGCCCACCTCGTCCTCACTAAGGCGGGTGAAGCCCCAGCTATCAGGTCCGATGCGAATCAATTTCATGATTCGTCGACCTTCTCCATGATGGACAGCAACTGATGACTTTGAAGCTGCTGAACATAAAACTCTGCCTGCTCTCGGGCTCCCGTCCAGACGACCGACCGACCGACCTGGTGGACCTCGAGCATGAGCTTGGCTGCCTTTTCCTCGGAATAGCCAAACAGCCTCCTCAGGATCAGGGTGACGTAGCTCATCAGGTTGACCGGATCATTGAGCACCAGAACGTTCCAAGGAAGATCGAGGGCTTCGTCGGTTTCGGTCTCGACCTCTGGTAGGGTTTCGATGGCGGCGCTTGGGGTGCGATTCATTTGGAGCTATCGATTAGGCAATTCGGAATGTCTGTGAAGGCTCCCCAGCCAAACTTCCCACAAGGTCGAGAGTACGGGGCAAGTATTCGAGAAAACTCGTCAGCCCCGGATCGTCATTGGCCCTGCGCCATTCGTCGTAAGCAAAGGACACGAGGATCGCCTGATGAGAAATCTGGTTTACAGCAGCTTGGGCTGCAAACACCGTAACATGATGCCCAAGCGCGTCGCCCTTGTCCACAGAACCTCGGAGCCGTTCCAACACCGGGCAGGCGCGCGTTCCAGATCTCGCCTCGAGAATAGCAGAGCCTTCCGCCGCCGAAGCCTCGCTGTCAGAATCTGCAGGGAGAGAAAGCCCTTTGTCCGCTTCGCAGATCTCCCGCACATGGCCATTCGAAGCATTTCGGGCAACTTCGAGAAGATGAGGTCCAAGGATTTCCTGAAACGGTCCCTTCAACCAAGAAAAATATGCATTTTGGCCAGCCGTCTGCAGACTGATCGAAGCCCCGCAGTCCAGTCCCATCAATGCCATGCCGATGGCTGCTTCTAACTCGCCAGTAATGCGGCGATCCGTGTGTTCCTCAGGTGAATTCAAAGGGGCGATCTCGTGTTGGGGCTAATCCTACCACACACCCGGCCTTCCTCAAGAATCTGCTACAAGTGCTTAGGATGCCAAGACCTGCTCTAGAATAGCCTCCTGCAACCTGCGCATCGTGGTGGCGCCTTCCTCGGAATAGTCTTCGTGCCCAGCGAGATGAAGCAGTCCGTGCACCGCGTACAGGCTGACCTCGTTCTGCAACGGCTGTGCATGGATCGCGCCCTGTCGAAGCGCGGTCATCGGGCTGATCAATAGTTCGCCGTGGTGAAAGGTAATCACGTCGGTCGGAGTCGGGTCGTCAAGAAACTCCGCATGCACCGCAGTAATCACTTTGTCGGTGACCAAGGTCAGCTCGATCTCGGTTAGGGTCTGCAGAGGTGAGTCCGGTTCTTTCGCCTGGGCAAGGCACAGCGGATGAGCCTTCTCTGCGACCAGACAGAGTTGATCTAGATCGACCTCGCCGGCTTCGCCGCCACTACGGTCGCACAATACGAAGCTGACCATGACTGACTAGCCCGTGGAGCTTTCGACCGAGGCGGTCGCGGCCTTGGCACCGTCCGACTGGGAGCGAACTCGCTTGCCGTTGCTCTTGTTCTTTCGAGACGCCGGAGCCTTGCGGTTTTTGGGCGATTCCTTTGAGTCTCGGTCCGCTTCTTTCTCGCCCTCACCCTGCTTCTCAGATTCGTCCTTCGGATAGGAAATGCGCGAATGAAGCATACTCCGCAACGTCTTGGAGAATGTCTCTCTCATGACCGCGAGCTCGTGCATCGTCAGATCACTGTCGTCGAGTTGGCCGTCCATGACCCGTCCACGGATGATGTCATCGACTAGCTGCTCGACCCGCTGAGGAGTCGGTTTCTGAAGACTACGAGACGCGCTTTCGATGGCGTCAGCTAGACTGATAATGGCACTTTCTCTGAACTGAGGCTTGGGCCCCGAATAGCGGAAGCCCGACTCATCGACCTCAGGAACGTCGTCGGAAGCGATCGAGCCCTCCTCGGCTTGAGCCTCCAACTCGGCTCGCTTGTCGAGCGCCTTGCGATAGAAAAAGTAGATTAGAGAAGTTCCGTGATGCTGCTCAATGACGTCGATGATTTCGTCGCAGAGCTTGTGCTTCAGCGCCAGATCCACTCCGTCCTTCACGTGGGCCATGATGACGATGGCGCTCATATTTGGCGTCAGATCATCGTGTGGGTTCGGAGCACCAGGGCTGATGTTCTCGATGCAATAGCCCGGCTTGTTCAGCTTACCGACGTCGTGGAAATACGCTGCCACCCGGCACATCGTGACGTTGGCACCGATCGCTTCCGCAGCAGCCTCGGAGAGATTCGCCACCATCAAACTATGATGGTAGGTCCCCGGAGCTTCCATACTCAACCGACGAAGAAGCGGATGGTTCAGGTCGGCGAGTTCGACCCAAGAGACGGTGCTGGTCGCTTGGAACATCCGCTCGAGCAGGTGAAGAACGCTACTCAGAGCCAGGCTCGTCGCCATGCCCACGAGCACGGGAACCGCCACTCGCCAGAGCAAGGCGGTCCAGACAATCACTCCCTCGGTCGAGCGTGGTATTTCGAGAAAGCCAAAGGCGAAGCAACCAACTGCAGCAGTCAGCCCGCAGAAAAATCCAGTACGGAGAAAGCCAGTGCGCCGGCGCATGTGGTGCGAGAGCAAGACCGCAACGAAACCACAGGTGAGGTTGATCACCAGATAGGGGAGAGAATCCGCCAGAGGCAAAACGAAGCCGCCGAAGATACTCGAAGCCACCGTAGCAAACAGGCCGAAATTCCGCCCGACCAAGACGGTTAGCGCCATTGGCGCAAAGGCGTAGGGTAGGACAAGGAACAGACCAGAGTTCCCCCAGCCGTTGGCGCCAACCAACGGGCCGATCGTCCAAATCGCGGCGACGTGGAGCAAGACCGAACCGAAAATCAGAAGCACTCGCGCATTGTTCGAGAAGTTCCTCGGGTGGTTCACGAAGAAGTGGATCAAGGCGATGAGAAACACGGCCCCGGCGGCGATGAAGGAGACGAAGCCACGGGAGCCATAGAGTGTGTCCTCGGTTCCGCTGACAATCATCAGGCCGAAGATCCCGGCCAAAAAGGACAAAAAGATCACCGCGCGGATCCAAGGGCTCACTCGTAGGACTCGCGCGAGGTCGTTGTCCCCATGCTTCCGTCGGACTTTCCCGCAGGATAGACCACGTCGCTGGAGCTGAATACGCTTTAGAGTGTCAAACACAGGCAAAAGTGAGGTTGCTGGGAAGCGGGGGGGAACAGCCTTCCAGAATAGTGGAAGGCGAAGGCCAAACTATCGGACCGAGGGCCGGAATTGCGGAAGCGCAGTAAAATTTGCCCGTCTGGTTAAGAACGGCAATGCACTTGGAGTGCGGCTGGGATGGTTGGACGAGGTCCATAGGGAAACGGTCAATATGACTATTATAGCAGTCAGGAACATTGGGGTTCAAGCAGAACCATCATTTTCCCGCGCTTCGGAATAAGCCTCGATAATCCTCTGGACCACCGGATGCCGCACCACATCGGTGGCGGCGAATCGACAGAAACCGATCCCCTCGACCGACTTCAGAAGTCGCCTGGCCTCGTCCAAGCCGGAAGCATTTCTGCCTCCACGCAGATCCGTCTGGGTCGGGTCGCCGGTAACGACACAGCTCGAACCAAAACCGATCCGCGTCAGAAACATAAACATCTGCTCCGGTGTCGTGTTCTGCGCCTCATCGAGGATGACGAAAGCATTGCTCAACGTCCGACCGCGCATGTAGGCCAGTGGAGCGATCTCGATCATGCCCTGATCGATCATCTTCTCCACCCGCTCGGGATCGAGCATGTCGTAGAGGGCGTCGTAAAGCGGCCGGAGATACGGCGCCAACTTCTCCTGAAGATCTCCAGGCAAGAAGCCGAGTGCCTCGCCGGCTTCGACTGCCGGGCGGGTGAGAACAATGCGCGACACCTTTTTTTTTTCGATCGCATCGAGGGCCTTGGCCATGGCGAGATAAGTCTTTCCACTTCCGGCAGCGCCCATGCCGAAAACGACGTCATGAGTATCCATCGCATCTAGATAGCGAACCTGTGCCTGGTTCCGGGGAACGACTGGGGGCTTGTTCGAGCTACCTAGCAGCCTGTGCTCGAGAAGATCCCCGAGCGGAGCCTTGGAACCGCCCTTCTTCATGGCGAAGCGGACTGCCTGGGGAGTAATTTCCAGCCCGCCACGAGCAGCCGTTTCTAGCTCAGCAAAAAGGCCTAGGGCCCTGGCGATACCAGCGTCCTCGCCCTTGATGTGTAGGTTCTGGTCTCGCGCAACAAGCGTGATCTCGAATTGCGAACCTATCTCCCGCAGAAGAGCGTGATCACCGGCGTAGAGGGACTCGAGAAAGCGTCCGCTCTCGAACTCGCGAATCTTGGTAGACATAGAATGGGCCTCTCGCCTAACGATAACCGTAGACAAGAGCCCACGGAATACGCTCGTGATCGGAAGACTTCAACGAGAAGACAATAAGATAAGTTCCTGTTTTCGGCGGATTTAGGCGAATCGTGGCCGTCTTGCCGTCGGTCGTCACTTCACTGGGCACCGGTTTCCGATTCGGCGTCAGAACCGAGAACTCGATGTCGGATGGGAAAGTGCCACCTAAAACGAAGACATACTCGTTGCCTTTGAACAGATGATGTCGAACCCCTACCTTGCCACTGTCGAGGGCTTCACCCGACCATGAATCACCCCGAATGATGAATCCCTTGACCACCAGATCCTTGGCCGTTTCCTGAGCTTCTGCTTTGGCGATGTCACGCCCGGACAGCGGAGTCGTGTCTTGTGAGATCGCGCCGCCGGAGCAGAGAAGACTAAGGGAGCTGGTCAAAACCAGTCTACGGAAGAAGCGGTACATCTTTAGTTTTCCCCCCGGATTTGCTCAACGATCTGCGCACAGATCGTCTTAAGTTCCCGAGTCTGCAAGGTGGAGAGGTGACTCGCCTCCTCGCCTTGGAGCAAGGCATCGATTTGCTCCATGGCGCCGACAATATCCGTCAGAAGTTCCTGGGAGTTCTTGTTGCGTGCGCTTTCTTTGATCTGCTGCGCCTGCTTGAGAAGATGAGCGGATACCAGCGGCTGGTGCAGAAGCTCCGCCCGATCGGCGGTGTAGACATCCCCAATCGTCGTAGCCAGAGCCTCGGTGCCGCGCACCCAGCCCCCAATACTTATACAATGGGCAAGAGCACTGTCCTCGACTCGCTCCATGGCATCGCGCACCCGTAACTCGGCCCGATCAAACTCGATCCGGATTTCCGACCAAGCTCCCTGAGAAGCACCATCCAGAATTGCTTGGCAATGAGCCTCGACCTCAGAGCGTAAGCCAAGTGCTCCAGAAAGTCTCAGCACCTCCTTACCGATCGCCTCGATCGCTTCGGCATCCTCAGCATGAGTGGCAACGAACCCCTCGGCCAGAACGACCCCGAGTTGCAACGCCATGCCCAACCTTCCAGCACGCCCATTAGACGGCCCCTGATCCGAAAGTGCTGCGCGCCAGTTGCCGCCTCCGAGCTTGTCGAGCACCGCGAACACCTCGCTAGGTAGGGGGACGACAACGCTTTCCAGCATAATGGCAGGAAACGAGTCTTCCTCCTGTTCGGTCGCGACAGGCTCTTGGCCATGAGCGAACGAGAGAACAAAATGGAAATTGGCCATGACGATCAGGAATGATGGATGCCGGCGGTCTAAGCGAAAACAGCGCATTTCCCTTAATATAATCCATGCCAACGAAGGTACCAACTTGAATCCACAACTCTACGATTTCCTCAACTCTGAGCGTGGAAACAATTTGCGCCACGCTCCCGATGCCGTATCGCTGAAAAACGTCACCTGAATGCATCGGACACCCACTGAAACCTCAGCAACCGTCGGAATTATCCCCGCACGTTGGGATTCGTCCCGATTCCCGGGAAAGCCGCTTCATTTCATTGCAGGAAAACCGCTTGTTCAGCACGTCTTCGATCAATGCCGAAAGTGCCCCTCTCTTCAGGAGGTGATCATCGCCACCGACGACGATCGGATTGCCAAGGCCGCACGCGAATTTGGTGCCACTGTCGCCATGACTGCCAGCGACCACCCGTCCGGAACCGACCGGATCGCAGAGGTAGCGGAGCAGTTCCCTCAATACGACACGATCATCAACGTTCAAGGCGACGAGCCCCTCGTGTCCCCCGCCTTGATCACCGAGCTGGTCGAAGCGCTCCACACCAGCGGCTCAGGAATGGTCACCGCCGCTGGACCAATCGACCGCCCCGAGGACATCTCTGACCCAAATATCGTCAAGGTCGTGCTGAATGGCGCCGGCGATGCACTCTACTTTTCCCGAAGCCCCATTCCGTTTCGCCGCTCCGAGGTGCCTGACCTTGCTACCCTGCGCCACCACGGAATCTACGGCTTTCGTCGCGACTGTCTGCTCCGCTTCGTCGAAGCCCCCCCCGCACCACTCGAACTCGCCGAAGGCTTGGAACAACTTCGTGCGCTCCATCTGGGCGAACGAATCCAAGTCGTCATCACTGGCGAAACGTCCGTGGGCATCGATACTCCTGAGCAAGCAAAAGAGCTTGAGACCTTCCTTTCCCAAACCAGTCCTCCCTCCGCATCATGAAATACATCTTCATCACCGGAGGCGTCGTCTCCTCCTTGGGTAAAGGCCTCGCGGCAGCGTCACTCGGCACCCTTCTCGAACACCGAGGGCTAAAGGTCATCGCCCAGAAGTTCGATCCCTACCTCAACGTCGATCCCGGCACCATGTCGCCGTTTCAACACGGCGAGGTTTATGTGCTCGACGATGGAGCCGAGACCGATCTCGACTTGGGCCACTACGAGCGCTTCACCAGCGCCAAGCTTTCGCGCCTGAACAGCCTCAGTTCGGGACAGGTCTTCGAAAGCGTCATCCAAAAAGAACGCCGCGGCGACTACTTGGGCAAGACCGTCCAATATATCCCCCACGTCACCGACGAGATCAAAGCCCGCCTCTACGCCGCCACGGAGAAGGCGTCGGCGGATATCATGATTACCGAGATCGGCGGCACCGTCGGCGACATCGAAGGCCACATTTTTCTCGAAGCCCTACGTCAGTTTTCTCTCGAAGTCGGACGGGAAAACACCTGCTTCATCCACATGACCCTGATCCCGTTTCTCAGGGCTGCCGGGGAGATGAAGACTAAGCCGACTCAGCAAAGCGTCGCCAAACTTCGAGAAATCGGTATCACTCCGGACATTCTCATCTGCCGATCCGAGGTCGAAGTCCCAGAAGATGAACGAGCAAAGATCGCCATGTTCTGCAACGTCAAAGCGCAGAACGTCGTCTCGTTCCGCGATGTGAAGCACACCATTTATGAGTGCCCGCTAGACCTCCGAGAAGACAAACTCGACCGCCTTGTCTGCGAGGAACTCAATCTCGACACCAAGACACCAGACCTCACCGAATGGGAGGAATTTGTTCGCCGTATCATTCATCCTGAGCATCAGGTGAAAGTTGCCGTCGTCGGCAAGTACACCAACCTCCAGGACGCCTACAAATCGATCTACGAGTCGTTCACCCACGCCGGAGCAGCTCACCTGTGCGGTATAGAAATCACCCGAGTCGAGGCCGAAACCATCGAGGCCGAAGGCGCAGCCGCTCGCCTTGGTGAAGTCGATGCCATCCTCATTCCGGGAGGATTCGGCGACCGCGGAATCGAAGGGAAAATCCTCGCCGCGCAATACGCCCGCGAGAACTCTATTCCGTTTCTCGGTATCTGCCTCGGCATGCAGGTCGCCTGCATCGAGTTCGCCCGCAACGTCTGCGACCTCGAAGGAGCCAACAGCACCGAGTTCACCAAGGCCACCCCGCATCCGATCATCTCGCTTCTTGAAGAGCAGGAGAAGGTCGTCGATCTTGGAGCATCGATGCGGCTCGGAGCCTACGTCACCGACATTGTCCCCGACACCCTGGCCTTCGACCTCTACAAGAGCGCCGCAATCACCGAGCGCCACCGTCACCGCTACGAGTTCAACGCCGCCTACCAGAAGCAGGTGGAAGACAAGGGCCTAGTCATCTCCGGAGCCAGCCCCGACACCGGTCTCGTCGAAATCATCGAGGTCTCCGGCCATCCGTTCTACATTGCCGCTCAGTTCCACCCGGAATTCCTCTCCAAGCCGAATCATCCGCACCCGCTGTTCTCTGGACTGATTGAGGCCGCGATGACGAGGGCGAAATCCGCCAAATCGTAAGTCGGCGCTTCCCCGGCTTGCTCCATCGGACGCCCAGACCTATTCTGCTTCCGATGGCCGCTGGCGGGAAAATGACCCCGATGATGAAGCAGTATCACTCCCTCCGGAGTGAGCTGCCCGAAGATGTCCTGCTGTTCTTTCGGCTCGGCGACTTCTACGAGATGTTCTTCGAGGACGCCGCCCAGGCATCCAGCATCCTCGACCTCGCCCTGACCAAGAGAAACGGCATACCGATGTGCGGTTTTCCGTTCCACGCGGCTGAAGGCTACATCGCCAAAATCATCAAGGCTGGCCGCAGAGTGGCCATCGGTGACCAAGTCGGCGAAGTCACGCCCGGCAAAATCGTCCGTCGGGAAATCCGACAGATCCTCAGCGCTGGTACGATCGACGACATCAACCTGCTCGAAGCCGAGCGCGCCAACTACCTCGCCGCCATTCACCGCGACGGGAAACGCTTCGGCCTCGCTATCCTCGACCTGACCACTGGGGAGTTCCGCGCCGCCGAGTTCTCCGACTTGGCTCCGCTCAAAGACGAGCTTTCCGCCCTTTCCGCCGCCGAACTTCTCTATGCCGAAGACCTGAAGACCGACCTCGGCAGTATCGCCGAATCACCGAGCGCCATCGCCTTCGACGGCTACACCTTCCTCTACGACCACGCCCTTCAGGTTCTGCTCGACCACTTCGGCGTCCACTCACTCTACGGATTCGGTTGCGCCGGATTCGGACCAGCCGTGGGAGCTGCCGGTGCCACTCTTAGCTACGTCACCCAGCAGCTGAAGCGCGATGCCTCCCATGTGAACTCGCTCTCGGCCTACGCCCCAGAGGACTTCGTTCAAATCGATGCGTCTTCGCAAGCCAACCTCGACCTTGTCGACTCCCGCGCTGGTCCGAAGTTCTCGCTCCTCGCCGCTCTCGACCGGACCAAGACGCCGATGGGCGCCCGCCTTCTGCGCCGCTGGATTCTTCACCCGCTAAGGCAAGTCCAACCACTCGTCTATCGCCAAGACGTCATCGGCCTGCTGGTAGATCACCCCATCGCCCTCGACCAACTCCGCGACTCCTTCGATGGCGTCCGCGACATCGAGCGTTGCCTATCCCGGCTCAGCCAAGGCAGTGGGACTCCTCGAGATCTACAGGTTCTGGCGACCTCGCTGCAACGCGTTCCCGACCTGCGCGACCGGCTTCTGCAACCTCAGCCGACTCCGCCGTTGGCCAAGGATCTCGCCGAGTCGCTTCCCGAATTTTCCGCTCTTGTCGACCTGATCACCTCCGCCTTGATCGACGAACCCCCAGCCCTACTTCGCGACGGCGGCGTCTTCCGCGAAGGCTACAATTCCGAACTCGACGAACTCCGCTCAGCTTCGACCGAAGGCAAAAAATGGCTGTCCGACCTCCAAGCCAGCGAAGCCGAGGCCACCGGCATCAAATCGCTGAAAGTAAAGTACAACGCCGTCTTCGGCTACTTCATCGAGATCACCAAGTCGAACCTCGCCAATGTCCCCGACTCCTACCAGCGCAAGCAAACCACTGCCAACGCCGAGCGGTTCATCACTCCAGAACTGAAGGAGATGGAGGCGAAAATCCTCGGCGCGGACGAGCGGTCCAAGGCGCTGGAGTCGTCCCTGTTTATCGAGCTACGCAAGGCAGTACTCGAACATCTCTCCGACATCCAACAAGCCGCCGCCGCCCTTGCCACCATCGACGTCCTCGCCGGTCTCGCCGAGACCGCCAGACTCTACCGCTACTGCCGCCCGACCCTCGACGACTCGCTCAACCTAGAGATCAAGAACGGCCGTCACCCCGTCGTCGAACAGGACGAGACCGCCGACGCCTTCGTTGCCAACGACATCCATCTCGAGCCCGTGCAGTCGAGGCTGATCATCCTTACCGGGCCGAACATGGCGGGTAAATCGACCTACATCCGCCAGATCGCACTGATCACCCTGATGGCCCAGATCGGCAGTTTTGTCCCCGCCGAAGCCGCCGAGATCGGCCTGGCCGACCGGATCTACACCCGTGTCGGGGCCAATGACGACCTCGCCCGCGGGCAGTCGACCTTCATGGTAGAGATGAACGAGACCGCCCTGATCGTCAATACCGCCACCGAGCGCAGCCTTGTCATCCTCGACGAGATCGGCCGCGGCACCTCGACCTTCGACGGCCTCTCCATTGCCTGGAGCGTCGCCGAACACCTGCACGAACGCATCCGCGCCCGAACGTTGTTCGCCACCCACTACCACGAACTCTGCGCCCTCGCCCACGAGCGGAAAGGCATCCAAAACTACAACGTCGCCGTGCGCGAGTGGAACGAGCAAATCATCTTCCTCCGCAAAATCGTCGCCGGCGCCGCCGACCGAAGCTACGGCATCCAGGTTGCTAGGCTCGCCGGACTCCCCGACAGTATCATCGGCCGGGCCAAGGAACTCCTGGTCATCCTAGAAACCGACGGCGCCCTGACACCCCCTCCCGCTGCCCCGCCAAGTCCGCCACCAGCTGAACCGAGTCCGGAAACCGAGGCGACAAGGATTCCTTTGAACGCACAGGAAGACGAACCCAAGATCAACGAAGCTGGACCAGACAACGTTGCCAACGATAAGCAGTCCGACGGCGACATGCAGCTGAACTTGTTCGGCTAAAGCTCTTCATCAGAGCTATTTTCGAAGCTACTTGCCGAGTCGTACTTCGTTCCTAAACGCAGTGCCTTAGCTTGTGCAATTGATTCGTGAAGGAGCCGAGACCGGCTTTCATAAAGTGGAGCTATGGCGCAGTGGAGAGCGTCAATAATTGTAGGCTTCCCCTCGTGATCGATCATGACATTCCCTTGGTGAACATCACCCACAAGCCATGCTTGATCGCGGGCCCAGGTAACGAACGCATCTATCCCAAGCCCTCTGCATTTCGCACCAATTCCTTTCATCCGATCAATCGCTACAGATCGATCTTCCCTAAAGGAAGAAAAAGGAAAAGCCAGAGCTTGCTTGGCAATCAAGTAGTGGCCTGACATATCTAAGCCCACAATTTCAGTTGGGTGCCCGCCAGCCTCACTAAAAATAGCTAGTTTGTGGATGGTATCCTGCAGAGTCGCGTTCGACACATCTGAGGAAATTTCTTCCTCGCTCTCAGGGTTCAGTTTCAGCGTAATTTTCATCCCTAAGCCACCGTTTTTGCGGAGGTCAAAGAGCTTGTAGACGACCCTGTTTTCTTAATCGCTGAAAGGATGAGCCTCTGCTCCACTAGTCAGTGGCTTCAAAAAATCCGACTCGATAAGACCGAGGCCTTCCGAATCATGGGATATTCCTAGGGAACTGAGAGCAACTAGCGGGATCTCCCAGTCTTTTGCCCCTCGCTCAACATTGGCTGTCCAAACATCAAGCGAAACCTGTTCCCTCGATGGAGTGAGCTGAGATAACTCCAAGATTCCGCGCGCTCTTCGTCGGTTAAGGGTAGCGCAAGTTGATCGCTGTTGGGCGATTGAGAATCCTTCTTGGATACCCGAGAGGAGCCCTGTTCGGAAGTCGATGCAGAACTCGGTTTCTTGGGTTTGCTCATCCGACAAAGTAGTTCCCTTTTAGTTCGAATCAATCACTCCAGCCTAGAACACTTACACCTTACCCACAATCACCGAGGCATTGTGGCCTCCGAAGCCGAAGGAGTTGCTAATCGCTACATCGACCTTTATCTCCCGGGCTGTGTTCGGCACGTAGTCGAGGTCGCAACCTGCCTCGATGTCCGGGTTGTCGAGATTGATTGTCGGCGGAACGATGCCGGTCTCGATCGCTTTTAGGCAAGCGGCGAGTTCGACACCACCGGCGGCACCGAGAAGGTGGCCGGTCATCGACTTGGTTGAGCTGACGACAAGGCCGTCCTTTGCATGATTGCCAAAGCTCTTCTTGAGCGCCTTCGTCTCGCAGACATCCCCGAGGCCGGTCGACGTTCCGTGGGCGTTGGCGTAGGCGACTTTTTCTACCGGGATCTTGGCGTGCTTCAGAGCCATATCCATGCAACGGGCCGCGCCTTCACCCTCGGGATGAGGAGAGGTCATATGATAGGCATCAGCAGAGACACCGTAACCGAGAAGTTCTCCGTAAATGGTCGCGCCGCGCTTCTTGGCATACTCCATCTCCTCGAGGATAACGACGCCGGCACCTTCGCCCATGACGAAGCCATCACGGGCAATATCAAACGGGCGAGAAGCGGCCTGGGGGTCATCATTCCGGCTACTCAGAGCCTTCATGTTACCGAACCCAGAAAGTCCCATCTTAGATATGGAAGCTTCGGCACCACCAGCGACGAAGGCATCGGCATCACCGAACTTAATCATCCGCCAAGCCTCACCGACATTGTGATTCGTCGTCGCACAGGCGGTGACGATGACCATGTTGGGGCCAGAGAAACCATACTCCATGGAGATCAGACCGCTGGCGATGTTACTGATCATCATCGGGATCAGAAACGGAGAAACTCGAGACGGGCTTTTCTCAAGAAGTGCCTGGTGCTGGGTCTCCAATGTCTGGAGTCCGCCAATACCACTTCCGACCATGACTCCGATGCGTGTTGGGTCGAGCCCCTCCTGATCGATACCCGATTGCTCAACCGCCATCTTGGCAGCCGCCATCGCGAGATGCGTATAGCGATCCGACCTACGGGCATCCTTGGGATTCTTGTAGTGCGCCTTCGGATCGAAGTCCGTTACCTCACCCGCAATCTTACAAGCGTAGTCGGTGGTATCGATCGACTTGATGTAGTCGATTCCGCTCCGACCATTTGAGATATTCTCCCAAAAAGTTTCTAGGTCGTTTCCGTTAGGCGAGACGACCCCGATTCCTGTGATGACAACCCTGCGTTCTTCCATGGTTCTAAGATTCCGCATTGGCAGTGATTTGCCAAGCTAGTTTCGTTCTCTTCCATGCCACCGGCCCTGTGGAAAGGGAAATCTATCTCCTAGATTTCCCGGAGTCTTTCTAGCTCGTTCAGACTCTCGCACTGGGGGCAGCGAAAAACGACCTCCGAAACAGGGGGGCGGAAGTCAAATCCGCAGATTCGACAAAGGCAAATGCCCTTGCGCGACTCCCGTTCCCGTCGGGTTCTTCCAATGATAGAAAAGACCCAAAACCCCAAAAGGATCAGCGTTAGGGCGAACAAATAGACGCAGATCAGCGTCGCCATGGAAATCTGAATCACTCGGGCAGGTCCTCCTTGCTGTCGATTTCGAGCACCAGCCATCCGAGCTGCGACTTGGGAGCATCTTGGTCGGGAGCGAATCGGAGCCCGGCAACAGCGTCGCGCAGGGCGACCTCGAAATGTTGAGGGAAATTCTTCGACAGCAGTGAGGCCAGACCGACGAAGGTCAGATTTCCCGATCGATCCGCCGCCAACCGAAACTTCGGCGGCATGCCCAAACCTGCGAGTTCTTCGAGATCAACCCCGACTAATTGCCTCGGTCCGACAATCATCTCACGCCCCTGCAAAGCTCCTTCGACCCGCCAAGTCGGAGCCGATGGCCCATCAGACATCGAAGCCTCCGCAGTCGATTCCTCTGGCTCCTTAGGCATCCTCGGCAGCACAATCCCTCCGGGAGCGGCGAGAAGCGGCAGAGGCTTGGGAATCACTCCGAAGTCGAGCGCCAGCAATTCCGGTTCGTATCCGCCGTAGCTCTCCACGTAGTTCGCTTCGAACGGAATCTTAAGGGAAAGGTCATCACTATTCGACCCAAGGGTCCCCTCGAAGGTCGGGGTTCTATCCGCGATGCTCTCCAGCACCGAAAGGGCTCCGGGAGTCGCCGGGCTTAGCAGGATGATTCCTGCAGGCTGACGCACCAGCCGCTTCGATGGTGGATAGACGACTTGGAAAAAATAGAACAGAAGCGCATGCACGGCGAGCGCCACAAAGAGGAAGATGACCAGACGAAACCGGCGCCGGCCCCTCGGGGTCTTCCATGCGAAGGCGGTCTCGAACTCCTTCTCTCCGAGCTTCATCCCGGCCTCGGTCTTCATTGCGAACTTGGCGGCGAGGTTGCAATAGCGAGCGAATAGCCCGCAGCGATGGCCAAATTGGAAATTTCCATGACGACCCCGTGAGTTGCCAATTCATCAGCACGAATAACCAGGCCACCTCCTGGACGCGAAGCTTTACCAAGGCGATCCCCGAGCTCTGATAAGGTCACCGATTCTCCATCGAGAAGAATGGTCGCTGGAATCCCAGCCGAAATGGTCACCACTCGGGACGAAGCAAACCCCTCGAGCGTCGAGGACGACCGAGGCAGAGAAACCGACACGCCTGAACGCACCATGAAGGCCGAGCCTAGCAGAAAGAAGATCAATAGGATGAGGACGACATCGAGCACTGGCGCAATGTGCATGAGCCCGGGCTTTTCCTTTAGGGTCGACTCAAGCTTCATGTCGAATCCTACCCTAGCTGTTGGATGTCCGCTCTTGTCCGTCCTGATCGAAATCGACGATTCTCTTGTCAGGCTCTCCGCGGGCATCGCAGATGATGTTTACGATCTCGATCCCGGCCCGCTCCATGTCGTGCATGAGCGTGCGGGCGGAAGAAGCGAGATACGAATAGAAGAGATACGTCGGAATGGCGATGGCGAGACCAATGGCCGAAGTAATCAAACTTTCGTAAACACCCTTCGACACGTCGGTCGGCGTGGCCATTCCGTTGACGTTGGTGACACTGATGAAGGTGTCGATCAGACCGAGGATCGTTCCGAGCAGACCAATCAGCGGGGCCACCGAAGCGATGGTTGCGAGCACTCGCAGGTAGCGTTCAAGCCGAGGCACTTCAAGTTGTCCTGCCTCTTGAGCGATCTGACGAAGATCATCCCGGGACGCGTTCTGCCGCCTCAAACAGCTGTGAACCACGCGGGCAACCGGTCCCGGGGTCAGCACACATTCGTGCTTGGCCTCCGCAAATTTATGCCGACGGACCAGATTGCTCAATCCTTGGAGCATCTCAGAAACGTTGACTGTCGCGCGGTGGTAGTAGAAAAGCCGCTCGACGAAAATGCCCGACGCGAAAACGCTACTGGCGAGGAGAACCCATACCAGTGGCCCGCCGTTTCTGATTAACTCTACCATCGTTTATTAGCCCAACCTATTCTACGACTGACAGAAAAACTCGCAAGCCCGATATCGCGCCCAACCGCCTACTAAAGTAGGGGTAGCGTGCGAAGAAATTCTCTGGGACTTCATCTGATTTTCACAGTTCCGCTTCACCTTGGATCAATGACCCTGGATGACTGTCTTTGTCATTGTCGGTCTAGTTTTTTCGGGAGTGACCGCCTTTCCGCTGGAAGCCGAACCCCGACTCCTCGGACAAGTTCTTGTCGGCGCAGACAATAGCCTCGAACCAGGGCAAGTTCGGCAACGCGCAGCGCAATGGGAGCCTAGCCAGAATCATGGCAAAGCTCATCCCCACCCGTCTCCGGGAGGTTCTCGCATACCTCAAGTGCGCGAGTGTTCCTGAGGGCTGAGTGAAAGCGGACTTATGTTTGCTTCCGTGGAGTCTTAGTGAGGCGCTCGCGGGAATTGCGTGAGCGTTGAAGCGCCAGGTAGGGCCGACGATCGTTCGTGATCCGTCGCGCTTACATCACTGCAATCTCGTGCTTCCTAAGGCCAGCTACGATTCGTCTGCCGTATCTGTCTAGGCTAAAACGGGATGTCGTCCTCCTCGTCGAGGTCCGACGCGGATGGGCCCTTAGGCGTGGGAGGCGCTGGGGTGGGTGCTCCTGCCGATGAGGGCTCAGGGCTGGATGGTGATGCCGCTGGGGTAGGTGTCGGTGTTGCCGATGCTGGAGGCGGGCCTTGAGAGGTCTGCATAGGCGCGGGGGCAGGAGCCGGTGCGCTGGTTGCAGGGGGTGGGCTCTGCGGTGCTTGGGTGGCAGCCGCCTGTGGGATGGCAGCGGGGGGCGCATTTCCTTGGCTTTGGGCTGCAGCATTGCCACCGCTACCCCCTCCACCTTCCTGATTTTCGTTGCGGCTTCCGATGAAGCGCATGGAATCACAGACGACGCGAAGTTTGTTGCGCTTCTCGCCGGTGTTCTTGTCTTCCCAGCTATCAAGCTGAAGTCGTCCCTCGATAAAGACCGGACGGCCTTTGAAGAGATACTGGCCTGCCAGCTCCGCTTGCCGTCCCCAGATCGTCACGTCGACGAAAGTGACCTCTTCGCGGCGTTCGCCGTTGTCCAGAGTGTAGCTCCGGTTAACGGCGAGTCCGATATCGGTAACGGCACTGCCTTTCGGAGTGTACCGCACCTCCGGATCCCTAGTCAGGTTGCCCATGAGGAGGACCTTATTGTAGGAGGACATTCGAGAGGCAGTGGTTAGAGGCAACCAGCGTGGCTTGCTGGTGGGACTAGACTACGAGGCGACTATGCTAGGCGCTGGTAGTGCTGCTGGTAGATGGTGGTGTTGAGTGCAAGTTTCTCCTGAACCTTGGAGATAACGTCGGGCTCTGCGCTGAACTCAATGTTCACGAAGTAGCCTCCGGAGACACCTTTTGGGGCGGTGGGAAACTTGCGTTGGCCGATGTGATCGACTTTGCCCAGTTTGGCTCCTTCACCTTCCATCTCTTTGCCGATCTTGCTGATCATTTCGTCGACGGATTCCGTCTGACCCTGGGAGTCGAGGACGATGATGGACTCGTAGTTTCTGCTCATTTTCTGTAGGTCTATTGATCTTGTTGCTGGGTGGGAGGAACCTTCTTGTTGAACTGGTTCATCGCCGCCTCAAAGCCGTGCTCAAGCGAGTGAGTAACAGCGTTCCTAACATGGGGAAGGACAGTTTCAAGCTCTGATCGTTCTTCCTTGGTAAATTTCCCAAGAACGAAGTCAGAGAGACGGGCTGGATTGAGATCCCCAGGGGAGATTCCGATCTTCACGCGAGGAAAAGAATCGGTGTTCAGAGCCCGGATGGTATCCTTTATGCCGTTGTGCCCGCCAGCCGATCCCTTGGCCCGAAGTCGGATCTGACCGAGGGGAAGAGCTACGTCGTCATAGACGACGAGAATTTGATGGGGTTGGAGGCGGTGGTGGTGCGCGATTCGGGAGATGGCGGTTCCGCTGTCGTTCATGAACGTCAGCGGCTTGACGAGAACAAGTCCGTCTCCTTTGGTGATTTCAGCTTTCCAGATCTTGGCTCGTGCCCACCGAAGACCTTGTTCTTTGGCAATCCGGTCGACCAACATGAACCCGACGTTGTGTCTGGTCCCAGTGTAGTGGTTCCCAGGGTTCCCGAGGCCAACAACCATCCGAATGTCGGACGAATCTCCACCTGATCCGACACGCTGTGAAGCGCTACCGATGATGCGGGAGAAGAAATCGAAAGCCACGGATAGAACGCGGCGGCCGGAAGGCCGGGTTAAGCGGGAAGAGGCACTTCCCGCTGTGGTGAAAGGAGCGGTTACTTCTTCTCGGCGCCGTCCTCGGCAGCGGCATCGTTGCCCTCGGCAGCCTCGCCTTCGGCTTCTGCACCTTCGACGACTTCTTCGACGACTTCTTCGACGACACGGCTTTCTTGGACCATGGCGACAACGACGCCGCCTTCGAGAGCAGGCTCAACACCATCAGGGATCGTAAGATCACTGACGTGGGCCGCCGCACCAACTTCCAGAGTCGAGATGTCGAGAATAAGTGTTTCAGGAAGGTCTTTAGGCAGACAGTGGACCATCATCGAGTGAAGCTGATGATCGAGAACGCCGCCGTTCTTGACGCCAATCGATTCGCCCTCAAGATGAATCGGCACTGAGGCGTGAATGGTCTCGTCGTCCCGAACAGCCCGAAAATCGACGTGGAGGATGGCATCCTTTAAGTAGTCGTGCTGGACGTCCTGAATCAAAGCAAGCTGCGTCTTGGCGGCTCCTTCGATGTCGAGATCGACAAGAATATTGTCCGAAGCAGAGGCATGGAGAACGTCGGTGATCTCCTTGCGATTGATCTTCAGGTTCTCGCTATCGAGGCTACTTCCGTAGATGACGGCGGGAATTGATCCCTCTTTCCGCATACGGTTGATCGCGGAGCTACCGCTGCGCTTACGGGTTTCTGCCTTAAGGCTGGTCGTCTGGGACATCGTTCTGTGAGTGAAAAATTGGCTGAAAAAAGGGCGCGGAGAATACCCGCCGTATGACTAGATGTCAAAAAGAGATGTTACCGATTCTCCCCAGTGGATTCTGCGGATAGCTTCGCCAAGGAGATCGGCAACGCTGAGCGGGGTGACACGTTCGGATTTCTCCACCGGAGTGCTATTCGTTGTGACGAGTTCTTCGATCTCGGATTCGGCTAATCGACGTAGACCCATTTCTGAGACAACGGCGTGGGACACTCCGGCGTAAATTTTCTTCGCACCGCTTTCCCTGAGGAGTTTGGCGGCAGCGGTCAGGGTGCCTGCGGTCTCGGTGATGTCATCGACCAGAAGTACGTTCTTGCCGGCGACATCGCCAATGACATTGAGTGCTTCGACTCGGGTTGCACTAATCCGGTTTTTCGCCACGATGGCAAGATCGACGCCGAGTGCGCTGGCGTAGGCATGGCACATTTTAATGCCACCAACGTCGGGGGAGACGACGACTAGATCCTCGATTCCCTTCTCTTTAACGTAGTTGATGAGAACCGGGGCGGCGTAGAGATGATCGACAGGGATATCGAAGAAGCCCTGAATTTGTCCGGCGTGCAGATCCATGGTGAGGACCCGATTGACTCCAGCGGCGACAAGAAGGTTGGCCACCAATTTTGCAGTGATGGGCACCCTGGGTTGGTCTTTCCTGTCTTGGCGGGCGTAGCCAAAGAACGGAATGACAGCGGTGATTCGCTCGGCACTGGCGCGGCGTGCGGCATCCACCATGATCAGCAACTCCATGAGGTGCTGGTTGGTCGGTGGGCAAGTCGGCTGGATAATAAAAACGTCCCTACCGCGGACGTTTTCATTGATCTTAATGAATGTTTCGCCGTCGGGAAAGGAATCAACGGTGCACGCACAGAGTTCGACGTCTAGCACGTCGCAGATGCTCTGGGCGAGTTCTGGATGTGCACGACCGGTGAGGATTTTCATCATAACTCTTGGAGCGAACTAAGGCGCAACTTTGGGGAAACACACGCTGTTTTCTCTCCTCACCGTCACTTTGGTGGGGTAGCCGGCACTAAGTTGGTAGGGAAGCCGGGGCTAGGCACAACGACTGGGGGGCTGGCCGGCACGAGCGGGGCAGGCGATAATGGCTGAGGGCCTGGTTGCATGAGACCGGGAACCGGAGCTACCGGGGTGGTATCTGGGAGTAACAGCGGCATGTTCTGGGGGGCGGCGGAACTGCTGGCTTCTGCTTCCTTAGCCCGTTGTTGACGAAGATATTTAAGAGCACCTCCATCCGTGCCGCCATTCTCGGTGTAGCCAGCCCAGTAAGAGTTTCGGTAGTAAGCCTCGGCTTCGTCCCATCTTCCGAGGCGGACGGCGTGGTGGGCGTAGCTGATCAGAGCGTTTCGGTGGAACGGAGCGAGGGCAATAGTGCCAGTGGCAATGCGATCCGCTTCCTCGATTTCGTTAAGCATATCTAGGCAGTCCACATAGAGCATGCGAGGAAAGATGTCTCTTGGATACAGATCCACGGCCGCTTTTAGATCAGCTCGCGCTTTGCTGGCGATCGATGCGATCACTGGAGGGGGCATACCGTCCCGCATCATGTGCATTCGGGCTGCTCCTCCATGGTAGTGGAGCACAGGATTGTAGGGGTCGTGCTCTTTCGCTTTGTTGAGAAGGCTAATACGCTGGAGACCTAGGGCATCATTTCCTTCGGCGAAGCGAGACTCCTCAAAGTAGTGTTCTGCCGGCAGGTAGCGGGTTCCCCAGTAGAGTAGCACTACTCCGGAGAGGATGACCCCTAATTTGACGAAGAGTCTTCCGAAGCCGAGCTGGATTGGCTTGTAGCCGAGCCGTTCAAACCCAGGGTTAGCGAGAATGCCTAGCAATACTGCCGTGGGAATGGCGATGGCGGGGATATGCAGGGGAAATTCAAAGATCGCGGCAATTGCGACTGAAGTGATGGCAGCGAGGGCGCCGATGGTCAGGCCGAGATTGTCGTTCGTTGCCTCGTTGAGGCTAGGGTAGCGGGTGCGCGAAAACCAGCGCAAGAAGCTATTCCCGTGGACGATGGAGAGGATCACTAGGAAAAGGAGAAGGCACATCCCCACGAGTCCGTAGTCGCCCAACATCTGGAGGTATTCGCTGTGGGCGAAGCGGGCATCTGAGAGGTGGGCGGGACGACCTGGGGGGAAGAATTCTCTCCAGTAAGTGTCGTAGGTTCGGGCACCGGTGCCGAAGATCTTGGAGGTGCAAAATTGCTCGTAGGCGGCCCACCAGTACCACTTTCGATGCTCGAATTCTCCCAGCGAGAGTTCGCCATTCGCGAATCTGGCAGTCATGAGTTTCTGAGCCATGAAGAAGACGATGGCAACAAGTCCACCGGCTCCGAGGAGGACGGATGTCAGGATCTTCCCAAATGCTTGGCGATGAATACGGAAGGAAAGAACGAGGGTGGACACGGTGAAGGCGCCGAGTCCGCCGAGCAATGCGATGAAGCTCCCACGGCTGGAGGCTCCGCCGATCCCCACCACTGCCAGGGCTACCAAGAAGAACAACAGGAGCCTCTTCATGACTCCACCCTTGCCGAAAAACGCCAGCCCCAGGGCAGGGAACAGGGAGATGTTCATGAAGGTGCCGAGATGGTTGGGGTCGATGAAGAATCCACCAGCTCTGGCTGCCGAAGATCTTTCATAGCTGGGGTGGGGCAGATACGAATAATTTCCGGAGAGGTGGATCAGAACGACAGCAAAGTTAGCCACGAGTAGGAGCATCGAGACGACAAACCAAGCTCGGCGGTAGGCAGGTAGGGAGAACATGGACGCTGACAAGGCGAAGGCGATGAACGAGGCCAGAGCCAATGAAATGTCCATCCGCGCCTTGTAGACGGGTGAGTCGAGGCCCCGCCAGCAGATGTAGGCGACGAGAATGGCGCCGACGAGTAGGCAGAGATCGCAGGGCGCGTGCTTGAGGCGCATGCGCCAGCGGAACATAGTAAGAACAGCCACCACGGCGAGGATCAGGTAGCCTGGCCATTGAAACAGCATATTGGTCTCGGTCACAGAAGCTGCCCCACCGCCGGTCCCGGTGCCGACCAGAACGGTCACCACATAGCCAAAGAGAAAGATGATGAGGAGGGCGAGCTGCATCGGGGACAACGAGGCGTGACCGAAGAGGGCCGTCTGCCACGCTCAATACGCTAGGAAACACTATCACCCCTTAGTTACCAGTGCTTTTTCCTTTCCCCGGCCACGATTCCGGCTACCGATGAATATGTCTAGCCAATTGCCTATCGTCCTTATTCTCTGCACCGGGAACTCTTGCAGGTCCCAAATGGCCGAGGCCTTTTTGCGCAAAGCCGCAGACGGAGCGGTCGAGGTAGCCAGTGCGGGGTCCAAGCCGAGTGGTTATGTCCATCCCCTCGCCATCCGAGCAATGGCCGAGCTAGGGATTGATCTCGATGGGGCTCGTTCCAAGTCGCTCGATGAATTTGTCGAAGACGGAGTGGAGACGGTGATCACGGTTTGTGGCAATGCTGATCAAGCGTGTCCGACCTTTCCTGGGCAGGTTTCGCGCTATCACTGGGGCTTCTACGACCCAGCAGAGGCTACCGGAACTGAGGACGAGCAGATGGAAGTTTTCCGTCGAGTTCGCGATGAAGTGGAGCGGGTCTTCACCGCTTACGGACGCGGTCGGGCTGATTCAGCTACTGGGTAGCTGGTTGCATTCTGCGACGCCGAATGGTAGCACCACAGACCACAGCGAATCACGCCTTATGACCGCCCACGAGATCTTCCAAACCCTGGCCGACGAGCGAGCCTCCAGCATTCTGAACGACGTCCGGGAGATGGAGCCGAACTCTTTTAAGGCGACCTTGCTGACTATTGCGCAGCACCGCCGGCTGCGTCCGGTCTTTGTGCAAAAGAAGCCCCGCCCCGAGCAGGGTGCTTGGCTGGTAAAGAACCTTCGCATGAAGTCCGAGGATGCCATCGCCGAACACATTCTTCAGATCTACCTGATGAAGAAGCATCCGGACATGCTGATTACGTTCTTGGATGCGGCCGGAATCGAGCACGATGGAGAGGGGATGATTGAAGACCTGCCGGAGGAACTCAAGGCAGACAAGGTGAAGGCCGGAGCCGACGCCATTTTCGGTAAGTTCGAGCAGGCCGACGCGTCTCTTTACCTCCACGTTTTTCAGATGCAGGTCGATGGCGGCTGGCCAGAGATCGCGGAGCTCCTTGAGAACGACGACCGCGCAAAACTCTAACCGATCATGACTGATACCTACCGAATCATTCCCCAATCGACGCACGACGAGTTGGTCGTCGCCGCCTATGTCCACCGTGGCTACAGCGCCGATGAAGCTGCCGATGGTGCGCGCTTCTGTAACTTGGCCGCGCATCACGGAATTCGGACGCACAATGCTCTTAAGGCTCTGCATCTCGACGAGCTGTTCGGATCAAAGACCGGCGGCTGTGTGCCAGGAGCCGAGATCGCTGAGGTCGGAAAATCGTTCTCCGCGTCGAAGATCTGGGACGCGAAGAAGAAGCTTGGCCAGTCGGTAGCGTTTCGGGCCATGGACGAGTGCATGGCCATGGCCGACGAGCACGGTATTGCTCAAGTCAGCGTCGATAACGCCTTCCACTATCTCTGGGGCGGCGGATACGTCATGGAGGCTGCGAAGAAAGGCTACATCGCCTACACCAACTGCACCTCGACTCTGGCAGAAGTGGTTCCTTTCATGGGCAAGTTCCCGACTCTGGGCACGAACCCGCACTCTTGGGGATTTCCTACGACCGAAGCTGTCGGCTTTCCCATCGTCATCGACTGGGCCACTTCCGTCACCGCTATGGGCCGCGTCCAGCAGTTCAAGCGCGAGGGCAAGCAACTGCCTCCGGGTGCTGCCGTCGATTCCGAAGGTCGCGAGACCACCGACCCAAACGAGGTCTCTGCTCTGTTACCATTCGGAGCGCACAAGGGTTACGGTCTTTCCCTGATCAATGAGCTGGTCGGCAGTCTGATCGGCGGATCGATCCCGACCATCCGGGGGCGCGAGAACCCGCCGAAAGGGGACAAATCGACGTCTTGTTTCTACTTCAGTGTCATCCATCCAGATGCCCTCAGCGGCGGAGCATTTGCCTCCGGGCGCGACCAGCAGGCGAACGTTCGCGCCGTGCTCGATGACATTCTCGGCCATGGCAACGAAGGGTGCCTCCTACCTGGTCAGATCGAGGCCAAGTCTGCCAGCCATACGGAAAAAGCCGGCGGTCTTCTGTTCACCGATGCGGAGTGCGCGGAGTTCCGCGAGCTGGCTGAGGAGATCGGCGAGGTTCCTTGGGACATCGAAGGATTCCCGACCTACGAGGCGTAGCCGGGAACGAAAAAGCCCCGCCCATCCGGCGCGGAGCTCGGACGAACGGGGCGGAAGGTAGCGGGCGGTCTGCTTAGCCTAGTTTACCGTTCCACTCTGTGATCCGGTTAGCTTGCTCGGCGAACAGCTCGTCGGTGCTATCGAGAATGTCGATGCCGTCGATGGTGTCACCCTTGGCGATCGAATCGACGACGTCCTGGCCTTCTGTGACTTCACCGAACACGGTGTGCTTGTGGTCGAGGTGTGGAGTCGGGCAGTGGGTGATGAAGAACTGGCTACCGTTGGTCGCAGGACCAGCGTTCGCCATCGAGAAGATACCGGGTTTGGTGTGGAGGAGTTCAGCCTTGAACTCGTCTTCGAAGCGATAGCCGGGGCCGCCGCTACCGGTGCCAGTCGGGTCGCCGCCTTGGATCATGAAGTCGGGGATGACACGGTGGAACGTGATACCGTTGTAGTAGCCTCGGGTGGCTAGGTTGAGGAAATTCGCGCAGGTGACAGGAACTTGGCTGGCGAAGAAGGTGGCAGAGATATTGCCTTTGGAGGTCTTCAGAACGATGCGGATGTCGGAACTCATACTGTTGCGACTTAAGCCCCAACTGGCTTCTCTCGCAACCTAGGATGCGCTGCCCTTGAGATCTGCCACGATCTCTTGTGGAAGTCCCGGCGGACAGCTACCGCGGGCAAATTTCCTGCTTCTCCCCTTGCGCAAAAGCGATTTTAGACCCGCCTCTCTTATTCCGCCGACTTCGGTGGTGCGCGGTATCCCTTGCGTCATATATGGATTTTTTGCTATTGGTATGTTCTCGACCAATTAGACGGGGACGAGTCTCCCACCGACGCCATTCTTTCAGACTGGCAAATGTTCGCCACCGTAGCCGTCTGGGCGGGGAGCAGTGTCTGGTGCTTAGGGGAGCCGCAGGATGAGCGAGTAGCCGTCGTCAAAGACTGTCTCTGTCTGCGCCCGTAGCTCTGGAAGCCACGCTTCTAAGTCTCCTGGGAACCCGCTGGCCTTCGCCCAAGGCGTCAGCACAAGGAAGTCGATCTGAGCTTCTTCAAGGTGTTGGGCAAATTCCACGAGTGACTGGCTCTGTGGTTCCAGACCGGAGCGGAACTCTTCGTGTAGCGGTCTCTTCGGCTGTCCTCCTAGGTGGAAGGCGACAGGTTCGGCGCCGTTCGGTCGCCGCCCGTAAGGGTAGTGGTTCCACTCCATATTCGAGAAGTGCGCGATCCGGGAGCCATCGGGGAGTTGATCCACTGCATTCCATAGGTGTCCGACCGGGCGTTGTGCATCTCCGTATAGGAATAGGCTTCTGTCGGTTCGGTGAGTCAGATGGCCATGCCCAAGGCTCAAGCCGAAGCAGAGGATCGCCCCGACGACTACAGACCACGCTGGTCGCCACTTTGGGATGGGCATTTTTTGTCGGGCGAGAGCATGCATCGCAACGACCCCCATACCCGCACCGATGCAGGCGAAATACAGCTTTGGGGAATCCGAAATCCCAAGGAGCACGGCGATCAAAGCGACCCAACTCATGGTGATGGCCGACCGGCCTGTTCCTCGTAGCAAGCCTAGGTAGAGCCCGATTCCACACGCGAAACTTGGTAAAATGTATCTCGGGTAGAGGATCAGTGGTTGCCCCACTTCGGTCGGCGGGCCTTCCGACCATGGGACGAACGGATGAAAAGCGAGGAAACCGGTTCCGGCTAGAAGCAGGGCGATGCTGGCGAACCTACATTCGGTGCTCAGATGTCGCCGGAACAAGGCGGAAAGCCCGAAGCCATATCCGACGACTGCAACCGCTCCGAGACTGAACGGCCAGTTCAAATACTGGCGAGCAACCTGTGCCCAAACCTCGGCTGACGACGGTGCCCCGACGAGGTTAGGCCAGAGCGTTGTTGTCGATAGGAATTCCTTGTCGAGTGGGCCGGAGAACGGACCCGTTTCTCCGGGAAAGACAGGGTTGCCGATGAGTATCCAGTTTCGGCAATACCAGTAGCTCCCCAGGGCAGTGGTGCCTGCCGCGATGACGAGTGCAAGGCGGAGCACGCGGTTGAATCCAAGAGGATGGCAGAATCCGAGGGCGAGCAGCGCTAGCGGAGGAAGAATAGGAATGGCCGAAACCTTGGCGCCGGCGAGAAACCCGCAGGCAAGACCAGCGACGATTGCCGGCCCAAGAGCCTCTCGAAAAGAGCCGCTAGCGACCATTCTTGCAAAGGCCGCCACGGCAGCCAACAGCATTGCAGCAACACCAAAATCGGTTGCGGAGAAGGTTCGGACATTCCATGCGATTAGGCTTGAGGTGGCGAACCCGCTGGCCAGTAGTAGTCCGGTCCAACTAGGTGCTCCTAGGGTTCGAGCGACAGAGGCAAGAGCGCTGGCGATCAGGACCAGAAGGTAGATTCCGGCGAGACCGCCGAAGGTATCGGTGCCATGGGCTAAGCAGAACCAGGCCGCGAGTAGTTCGGTATTCGCAGGATAGTAGTCAGCGAACGTTCCAAGCCCGATGTTCGAGTGCCCGTCCCGGAGCCACTGCATTGCCAGTGTGGCATGGTAGCCCAGATCGTCATCGCAGAAAGTGGTGCCGAGCCGTGCGAACAAAAGCACTGAAAAGCCAAGGCTGCCTAGCCACAGGCCGAGGGAGATTCGGCTGAGTAGACTTGGACGTTGCTGGGCTTGGCCATTGCTCGTGGGAATTGAGATTTTTGCTCTAGCCCAGAGCAGGCCGGCGCTAGCGAGGGCAAAAATTGTCAAGAGCATCCCGCTGTGGGGAGTCCCGAATGCGCCAGACCACTGCATCGTCGCGGTAGCCAGAATTCCGAACAGACAGACGGTAGCGAAGAGCTTGTGCTCACGCGGGCCGTCACGAAATCCAAGGCTTGCCAGAGACCAAGCGACAACAGAAAGCAGTAGTTGGAGAAGAACGAAGGAAAGGTGCTCCATAATATCAGGAGCTACCAATAGACTTGCTACTCGCCGTCGTCTTCGGGATTCTCGAACGGGGAACGATCGTAAAGTCCGCGACGGTAGGCCTCATCTTTTTCTAAATCCGTAGAATCACTCCCTCGACCTTTGGTCAGCAAAAGAAGGGCGGCGATGCCGATGATGGCGGCGGCGGCGATGCTCACCAAGCGGATTATTTTCTCTTTGCTATGGCGTCGCTGGGAGTTTTCGTAAGTCATGGCTTTCGGGGTGCGAAAGCCAAGTTTGGTGAAAGCTTGACGTATATGCCAGAAAAAAACGCGGCCCCGCCCGCCGTCAGGCGAGGGGGCCGCGTCATCGTAACTCGTTTGCTGGTCTAGAGGTTGTAGCCGTTCTCGCCGTGCTCGGCGAGGTCGAGGCCTTGCTCTTCCGCCTCCTCATCGACGCGCAGTCCAGTGACCGCCTTGCAGATGTAGACGATGATGACCGTAGCGATCGCTGACCAAACGCAGGTGACGACGAGTCCCTTCACCTGAAGGATGAACTGGGCCATGGCGCTGTCGGCGTTGATCCCCTGTCCACCGAAGGCGGCGGTGCCAAGGAATGCGGCAAGTAAGGTTCCCATGATGCCACCGACTCCGTGGACGGCGAACACATCGAGACTGTCGTCGATCTTCATTTTGCCCTTGATGATGTCACACATGAAGTAGCAGATGATGCCGGCGAGGAAGCCGATGATGATGGCGCCCATCGGTCCGACGACGCCGGAAGCGGGAGTGATCGAGGCGAGACCGGCGATGGTGCCCGTAACGATACCGACCATTCCGGGCTTACCGCCGCGGATCCACTCGACTGTCATCCAAGTCAGGGAGGCGACTGCAGCGGAGATGTGGGTGACGAGCATGGTCATGCCAGCAGCGTTATTTGCGGCGAGCTGAGAACCAACATTGAAGCCGAACCAACCGACCCATAGGAGAGCGGCGCCAGTGACCACCATTCCTGGGCTGTGCGGAGGAATCAGCTTGTCGGGGAAGCCATGGCGGGCACCGAGCATCTTGGCTAGGACCAAGGCAGAGATACCAGCCGTCGCGTGGACCACGATTCCACCAGCGAGGTCGATGGTACCGTTCTGGAACATCCAACCGGCGCCGGACCAGACCCAGTGGACGGCTGGGGCGTAGACAAGCACCAGCCACAGGGCGCTGAACAGAAGAACCGCGCTGAACTTCATCCGCTCAACAAAGGCTCCGACGATCAGGGCCGGAGTGATGATAGCGAAGGTCATCTGGAACATGATAAATACCGTCTCTGGGATGGTTCCAGACATGCTGTCCGAGGTTACCCCTTTGAGGAACGCCTTGCTGAAGTCTCCAAACCAAGGGTTCGATCCCTCGAATGCGAACGAGTAAAGGAAGCCGACCCACATCACGGATGCCAGGCAAGCGACCGCTACGCAGTGCATAAGGACCGAGAGGACGTTCTTCGAGCGGACCAGCCCGCCGTAGAACAAGGCGAGACCGGGAAGGGTCATGAGCAGAACGAGGACCGTGCAAACGATCATCATCGCAGTGTCCCCGGTATCGAGAGCCGAAGTTTCGGCTACAGTCTCGGCTGTTTCCTGGGCGAATAGCTTTCCGCTCGCCAGAAGGCTGAGCCAGAAAGCCACAGTCAGTGGATTATTGGTAGTCATGTTGAACCTGTTTGTCTGGGGAAGATGAGTCTTCTTCATGGCAAGTATGAGCAGGGTTCATGCCAAATTTGGGAATTATGTACAAAAAAGTGGGAGCGACGGGGCAGGTTCAATCCCCCGTCGCTCCCTGGTCTAGCCAAGCGCTTGAGCTAAAGCTGTGTCTGTTCGATTACGAGCGGCTGTAGGCCGGAACTCCGTGTTCGGCGACATCGAGACCGGCGACTTCTTCTTCTTCGGAGACCCGGACTCCCATAGTGGCCTTCAGGATACCGAACACGATCAGGGAGAAGACGAAAGCGAAGGCACTGATAGCGAGGGTGCCCATCAACTGGGTGCCGACGCTGTGCTCGGGATTGAAGGAGAAGATGCCGACGGCAACCGTTCCCCAGACTCCGCAAGTTCCGTGTACCGAGATGGCGCCGACTGGATCGTCGATGTGAAGCTTCTCGAGTCCGATGATCGAGAAGACGACCAGCGCACCGGCGATGAGGCCGATGATGATGGCAGAGCCTTCTCCGACGGTGTCCGCACCAGCCGTGATTCCGACGAGGCCGGCGAGGATTCCGTTGAGTCCCATCGACAGGTCGGGCTTCTTCAGGAACATCCAGGAGACGAAGATCGAAGCGACTGCACCAGCGCAGGCGGCGAGTGCGGTGGTGGCGAAGACATAGGAGACAGCCTTCGGGTCAGCACTGAGTGCCGATCCTCCATTGAATCCGAACCAACCGAGGAACAGCAGGAAGACACCGATCGTGGCCAGCGGCATGCTGTGTCCGAGGATTGGGCGAACGCCGTCCTTGGTGAACTTGCCTTTCCGGGCGCCGAGCAGGAGGACGCAGGCGAGGGCTGCGAAGCCACCGAAGGCGTGGACGATGGAGGAACCAGCGAAGTCGTAGAATCCCATCTGGTCGAGGAATCCACCACCCCACTTCCACGATCCGGTGATCGGGTAAGCGAAGCCGACGAGGAGCACGGCGAAGAGCATGAAGGTCGGGAGCTTGACGCGCTCGGCGACGGCACCGGAGACGATGGTGGCGGCGGTAGCGGCGAACATTGACTGGAAGATGAAGTCTCCCCACCAGGTGTAGCCTTCGTTGTAGCCGGCACTGGTCATCGAAGTGTTAGTCAGGTCGGCCCCGAACCAGCTTCCCGTAGCGAAGAAGCCATTGAAGTCGCCGGGATACATGGCGTTGAAGCCCCACAATGCGTAGAGCAGGACACCGGAGGAGATGATCCAGACGTTCTTGAACAGCACATTCACGCAGTTCTTTTCCTGAGTGAGGCCGGTCTCGAGCGTGGCAAAGCCGAGGTGCATGATGAAGACCAAGGCGGCGGCAATGCAGATCCACAAGTTGTTGACGGAGAACTGCGCGTGGGAAGTTCCCGCCTCTGCGGTAGCCGCAAGATCGGCGTCTGTGGTGTAGGCGTCTTCGGCGACGACCTCAACGGCTGCTTCGGTTGCGTCTTGGGCGAGAGCGATGTCCCCCCCGCTGAAGATGGTGAGAGCTGCGCCCACCCCAAGGGCGGTTATCAGTAGCTTGATTGTTTTCATATTCTCGTCTGTGGATGGCTGCGGCCATCGTGGCCTGCTCCAACACCGGGCAAAGCAGAAGCCGTGCCAACCAAACAAGAATTTGAAATTTCCTAGATCCGTCAGTCTTCTGTAACCCACCAAGGGCGGGCAAATTTCGGCGACAGCGGCTGTCCATTTCTACGTATCGGAGGGGCGTGGCCGATGACATAATTTCCTGATCCATCGACTCCTACGGCAGGTGGCAACCGGTGCTGTTCAAAGTGCGCATACCCCGGTCGCAGAGATTGCCAAAAGACCCAGGCGGGGTGGCTCAGATTTCGTTGAAGATTAGCCGACGTCAGTGGGAACGGTAGGCAGTGGACGGAGAATGAACTCTGCCCCTTGGCTAAGGCGGCCTCACAGAGTGCGTAAATTTCTTCGATCGGCGCATCGCCCATAGCATAGCAACCACGAGACATTTCCTTCCCGTGGACCATGAGAGACGTGCCGCTCCATCCTTGCATCCGATCGTGGTGGTTGGGAAAGCCGAGATTGAAGCCGAGGTGATATTTGCTGAACGGATTCATGCGATACTTCGTCACCGTGTAGAATCCCTCCGGGCTTTGGCCGTCCCCTTGTCTCTTCTTGGGCCCGATACGTCCTGCGAATTGCCTGATGGGATAGATTTGGAAAAGCGAGTATCTGGCTCCATTCCGCAACCAGACTTCCAGTGTTTGAGGTTGCTTGAATATGCGCAGGAACACCGGTTGTCCGAGACGGAACCCCCTTGACTTCAAGCGTTGTTCTAGATCGGGAAGAGCCTTGGAGACGAGAGATTTCGACCGCTCGGACTGCGGAACTGTATCGGCTGGATTTTCCGGTGAATGACTCGTCCTGTCCAAGACAGCGCAACTCGAGACAACGAGGAGTAAGATCGCGCCGAGGACTGGGGTGGTGGTGCGGGACATTAGAGCTAGGCTGGCTGAATCTGCCCCGGCTTGCGCACCATTCAAGTCGAGCGGACGATTCGTATCGGTTGTCCGGTTGCCGTCGCCGGGCTAGCCTCCTGAGTGATCCGATTTTTTCGTGCCCTACTAGCTGTGTGTTTCCTTGCCGGATGCTCGTCTCCTGAGCTGTCCAAAGAGGCGGCGGACGAAACCCAGTTGCGCGACCTTAGCCAAGACTATGTCGCCTGGTGGATCGAACATCAGCCGGTCCCTGACGCGGTATTGCTCGAAGCCGATAACCACTGGGAGCGCCTTACGAACCGGGATGGCATCCGCGAAAATGCCTTCCTCGTGGCGTTCGCCCAAGGCTATCTCGATGGCATCCTCGATCCGACCAGTGGTGCCGCCGGAACTAAGAGAGGTTATTTCGCCGGACGGCAGGTCGCCTTGAAAAAACATCCCCTCACCGAGGCCCGAAGGACGGCGGAGCTCGCTGGGTTTGGTTACGACCTGGTTGAGGTCGAAGGCCGCTACTTGAGTAGTGTCAGTGAATCTCGATTTCGACCGTTCGACCGCAATGGAGAAAATTGGTGGCTCGATTCGATTCCCGGAGTTCTGGACCGGTCGCAGATCTGGCGCGGTCGTCGTGCCGTTTTCGTTCGGGGCTACTTGAGTCCTCCCAGCGCTCGGCAGCGGAACGGCTACAGTCGGGAGATCATCGCTGTCGAACTTCGACCTGCACGGTAACGAAACATGTTTCAGCTAGAGAAAGAGGACCCTAGCTCGTCAGCCAGAGCGGGAACCCTAACCACGCCTCACGGCGATATTCAGACGCCTACTTTCATGCCGGTGGGCACGCAGGGGACGGTGAAGTCGGTACACCCTGACGAGTTGGTCTCGCTCGGTGCTCAGGTCATCTTGGGCAATACTTACCACTTGTTTCTCCGGCCCGGAATGGAAGTGATCGAGTCCTTGGGTGGGTTGCATGGCTTCGCCCGTTGGGACCGACCGATCCTCACCGACAGCGGTGGTTATCAGGTGTTCTCCCTCTCCAAGCTCAACAAGATCAGTGAGGAAGGAGTAAAGTTCCAAAGTCACCATGACGGAGCGGCAGCCTTTATTGGTCCAGAGGAGTCGATGCAGATCCAGGCAACCCTTGGATCCGACATTGCCATGGCCTTCGACGAGTGTCCTCCCTATCCGTGCGAGCGAGACTACGCCGAGAACAGTCTCGACCTGACGATCCGCTGGGCCAAGCGGTGCCGCTCATGGATCGATACGAATAAGCCGACGACCGGTGGTGGTCGCCAGCTTCACTTCGGAATCGTCCAAGGCTCGATCTGGGCCGACCTGCGTGAGCGCTCGGCCAAAGAACTTATCGACATCGGATTCGATGGCTATGCCGTTGGCGGTGTCAGTGTCGGCGAGCCCGAGGAGGAGATGATCCGCGCCATCGACAACGCCGTCCCGTTCCTCCCCACCGATCGGCCCCGCTATGCCATGGGACTGGGCACGCCGCCGCAGCTTCTCAAGATGGTCAGCCGAGGAGTCGACATGTTTGACTGTGTCATGCCGACCCGCCTCGCCCGTCACGGCACCGCCATGACTCTGGACGGGACCATCAATTTAAAGAACCAGAAGTTCCAAAAGGACCCGTCTCCGATCGACGTTTCCACCCATGCGCTGTGCGAGGGATTCTCGCGGGGCTACCTCCGCCACTTGATCAAGTCGAACGAAATCCTTGGCATGCGGTTGCTTTCTCTCCACAATCTGCATTTCTATCTGACCCTGCTCCAACAGGCTCGAGAGGCAATTTTGGCTGGCAATTTCCCCGCCTTCCGCGATGCCTTCATCGAACGATTCGAACACTCTTCCTCATCCAAATGACCAGCTCTCTTTTTGCCTCTCTCCCACCATTCCTATTAGCTCAGACTGCGGGCCGTGCTCCCGGGCCGATGGACACGCTTTTTCCCATGCTTCTGGTGGGAGTCATCTTCTACTTCCTGATGATCCGCCCCGCGCAGAAACGCCAGAAGGAGACCACGAAAATGCTCGACGCTCTGAAGACCGGCGACAACGTCGTCACTTCAGGTGGCATTCACGGACGGATTGCCGGGATCCAAGACAACGTCGTCACCATCAAGATCGCTGACAACGTGAAGATTAAAGTCGACCGCGCCGCCGTCGGTCGTGTCGACAAGAAGAACGAAAAAGCCGAAAAGCAGGAGAAGGCTGAAAAGTCCGGGTCTTCCGACAAAGAGGAGAAGTCCTAGTAGTAAGGTTAGGCGCACTTCTTCCCCCCCTCGTCATGTCGTTGCCCCCTATCATCGCAGCAGTTCTCGGATGCCTCATCGCGTTCGTGCTCTCGGGTTGTGCGGACAAGGCTGAGACTCAGGGGGGTGGGGAAATTGTCATTTCCCTTCTTCCAACCAATGGGGCAAGCGCCGCCGGTGATGTCACCACCGCCACGGTCGATGCAATCCGCTCGCGCCTTGGCCGAATCGGTTTCGAAGGAATCGAGGTTCTGCCCAAGGGCAACGACGAGCTAGTCCTCCGGTTCTCTAGAAAACCCGACAATGCCGCCCAGCTTTTGGAACAGGCCGTTTCCCGGCTCGGTAACCTAGAACTGCTCCGACTGCATCCGAAAAGCGACCAGCTCTCCAAGGATCTCCGGCTGCTCTCCGAGGCCGGCCCAGAATGGGGAATGGTTTCCGGAGAAGGAGGAATGCGTCTTGTCGTTGGCGAGACTGCGCTTCTCACCAATAAACAAATTTCAAAAATCGAAGTCCGAGAGTCGTCTCCTGACTCAGCAACTTTCGACGTCGTGGCCCACATCGACGCCAACATTAGTCGGCGTCTCAAGGGACTTCGGAGCGCCCTAGGCCGGGCCCCACTTGCCCTCATTCTCGACGGTCAGGTGCTCGAAGCTCCCCTCCAAGAAGCCTCTCTCAATACCTCCTCGATCATACTTTCTACCCAGATCGAAGAGGCTGCAGCGAGGGAACTCGCATTCATCTTGGAAGCCCCGCTCGTTGTGCCCTTGCAAATACGAGATGCACGGGGTATGTGAACGCCCTTTTTCGACCTGCAACTCGCGACAATTTACTAGATGGAAGCAATCCACGTTTTTCTTACCGGAATCGGTCTCCTGGCTCTGTTTGTTTGGTATTTCGCAGCTGAGAAGTTGAGAAGACGCCGGCTTATCGGCACCATTCTCGCCGTCCTGACTTCCGTGTTCTGCCTCTACGCGATCAGCACACAAGGCATAAAAAAGGGAATCGACCTTCAGGGTGGAAGTTCTTTCACCGTCCAGCTGAATAAAACCACCGATGAGGTCACCGGCAAAGAAGTGCCGATCTCGCCTTCGGCCCTCGACGAAGTCATGGGCATCATGGAGCGCCGCCTCAATCCCGACGCCAGACTTGATTTAGTACAGCAGAAGCAGGGAGCCGATCGCGTCATCATTCAGATGCCCGGCATCTCCAACGAAGAGATGGCCGAAGTTCGTGAAACGATCGAGCGGGTAGCCAAACTCGAGTTCCGCATCGTCCACCCGAACAGCGCCAGCGTCCTCGACAGAATCAAGAACGGCGGAGCAGTAGAGCCCGGCTGGATCGAGCTTCCCGCCCGCGACAAGGAAAATGACGTGCCGCTTCTGGTTCGCAACCGCATCGACCTCGACGGCAAATACGTCAACAAGGCCTACGCCTTCCTCAGTCCGCAGAGTGGTTGGACCATCAACCTCGATTTCAACTCCGAGGGCGCCAAGAAATTCGGCGAATTGACCAAGGCTCACGTCGGCGACCGTCTCGCTGTCATCATCGATGGCGAGATCATCTCCGCACCGAACCTAAACGAAGCGATCATGGGCGGAAGCGCGGAGATCTCTGGATCGTTCAAGGAAATGGAGGCCCGTGATCTCGCCAACGGTCTCGAGAACCCGCTGGAGAACCCGCTCGACATCGTGCTCGAGCGATCCACCGACCCGACCTACGGAGCCGACACGATCAAACAGGGCATCTTCGCCGGTGTTGCCGGCCTTGCCGCTACCCTGCTGTTCCTGCTCATCTACTACCGCGTCGCTGGTGTCATCGCCCTCGTCGGTCTGGCGGTGAACATCCTCGTCTTGTTCGGTGCCATGGCCATGTTCGGTTTCACGCTGACCATGCCGGGTATCGCAGGTATCCTTCTCACCATCGGTATCGCCATCGATGCCAACGTCCTCATCTACGAGCGGCTTCGTGAAGAGATGACTGCCGGCAAGTCGCTCTGGGCCGCCGTCCAAGCAGCTTACGAGAAGGCCTTCTCTGCAATCTTCGATGCCAACGTCACCACACTGATCACCGCCGTCATCCTGTTCATGGTGGCCAGCGGAACGATCAAGGGATTCGCCGTGACCCTGACAATCGGTATTTTTGCTTCGCTCTTCGCCGCCTTGCTCGTCACCCGAGTCTGCTACGGCTGGTTAATCCGGGAGCGCGAGGAAATGGGAGGCGTCAAGAAGCTCCAGTTCATGAGCATCCTTCGGGATCGCGTCTACGAGCCGCTGTCGAAGCGCAAGGTCACGACCATGATCTCGACCGCTCTTCTCTTGTTCTCCCTTGCCATGCTTGTCATCAAGGGCCCCAAAAACTTCGGCATCGACTTTCGTGGCGGTGACATCATCACCTATAGCCTGCATGGCGATGAGGCATTCACTTCTGACGATGTGGTCGGTGCCCTTGATGGGTTTGAAGTCGTCGGTGAAGATGGAGCCTCAGTCCCTGTCGGCGAAATCGTAGCTCAGGGGCAGTCCGGAGCCACAGGCAACTACGTCATCGTCAAGACTGAACCCGGTCGTGCAGAAGCGGTCATCGACAAACTAGGCGAGACTATTGCATCCGGGGTGAAATACCAGAAGGACACAGTCGGCCCGACCATCGGTGGTGAGCTTGCTCGTTCGTCCGCCCTCGCTCTCATGCTTGGTCTGGTCGGAATTCTTCTCTACGTCACCTTCCGTTTCGAGTTCGCCTTTGCCATCGGTGCCATCGTGGCCCTGATCCACGACATCATTATTGCCTTCGGAATCGTCAGCCTGAGTGGTCGAGAGATCAGTCTAATGCTTGTCGGCGCCTTCCTGACCATCGCTGGTTACTCGATCAACGACACTATCGTCGTCTTCGACCGCATCCGCGAGCTTCTGAAGACGAAGAAGGGCAATGTCGAGGACATCATGAACGAAGCGATCAGTACGACACTGAACCGCACCATCCTGACGTCGGTGACTACCCTGATTATGGTGCTAACGCTCTACATCTTCGGTGGGCCAAGCCTGCGCGATTTTGCCTTCGCCATCATCATCGGTGTCCTCATCGGAACTTACTCCTCGATCTTCGTCGCTTCGCCCATCGTTCTCTGGTGGAGTGGCCGTGGCGGCAAGAACTTGCGTAAGCAGGTCCTCGACACCGAAGCCGAGAAAGAAAACCTCCGGATGATCCGCGAAAGTGGACTCGAACTTGGCCCACTTCCTGAGGAAGAAGACCAGAAGAGCTAGCCTACCGGAAACAGTTTGACGGCCAATTGCGCCAACGCTAAGTTTCGCGCCCCTCTACTCCTCACGAGTGGAACCGAATTTCAAGAAACCAGACCATGCCAGACGTAGAAGTAAAAAAGGGTGAGCCCGTTGACCGTGCTCTCAAGCGACTCAAGAACCAGCTCGAATCCGAAGGGATCCTTGAGGAGGTTCGTAGACTGCGTGCCTTTGAAACTCCTGTCCAGCGCACCAAGCGCAAGGAACGAGCTGCCGCGAAGCGTGGTCGTATTCGTTTCCGCTTCGACCCTAACTACAACGCTCCGAAAGAGGAGACTGAAGACAAGGGCGAGAGCAAGAGCACGGGCCATATCTAGGTCACGCCTCGAACAGCTTTGCTAAAGGGCAGGTCTTCGGACCTGCCCTTTTTCGTGGTCGTTGCGGAACGCATCCGAAGCTACCCCCGATACTCCCTTGCTGGACATCGGAAGCGGGTGAACAATAAAGAAATGTCAGTTACTTACCATGTGGTGGTGGACAAGGAGCGCGAGGGTCCTTTGACCCAGTTCCAGGTCCGCGATCGAATCGACGCCGGCGAGTTCGATTCGGCGAATCTCGCGTGGACGCGAGGTATGGACGAGTGGAAGCCCCTTGGCGAGTTCCGGGAGTTCGGCGATGTCTTTGCTCGAGCCTCACCTCCATCAGAACGCTCGGAAGAGTCGGAGTTCGAATCCGATATCGATGACGCCTTCGGTCCTGTTCCCCCTGGCAAGGATTCGGGAGAATCGATCAGTGCAGAAGAAGCTGCGGAGACCGGAGAGCGCACATGGATGGATGCTGCCGAGGAGCCGCAGCCATTTCGACTTTGGACAAGAGTTGGGGCGAGGGTGATCGACACCATTCTTCTGTTCACCTGCGCCATCACTTTGTTCTCCCTAGCCGGGACCGGCGCCATCATGGGCTTGGGGCTATTCTTTCCCTTCGTCGTCGTCGCTTTGACGTTTGTGATCGAGGCCGGATTGCTATGCAGTTTCGGCACAACGCCGGGCAAGGCGCTTCTCGGTATCGAAGTGCGGGACTCCGAAGGGCAGATCCTGTCCTGGGGGGCGGCCTTCCGCCGATCGCTCCTCGTCTGGCTACGAGGAGTCGGACTGGGGCATCCGCTGTTCGCAGGCATCCTCATGTTGTTCTGCTATTTTGAGGTGAAACGCACCGGCACGATCCTTTGGGATCGCGAGCAGAACCTGCGCATCACTTACCGCGAGCCAAAGCCCATCGCTCTCGGTGTGGCCGCCGCCATCTTATTCGGCTTTTTCAGCCTAGTCGCGGCATCCGGAGTCGTGGAAAATACCATGCATATCATGCGCACCGGGGAGATTCCAGAGGGGATGGAACTTCCTGAAGGATTCGAATGGCCGGGGATGCCATCCGAAAAAGTACCTGCACCTGGTGAAGGCGGTGATAAAGAATTCGACGGTTACCCGTCTGCCTAGCTTGACTGATCCGATGGCCCTAGACTTCGTCTACTTCGATCTAGAAACCATGCGGACGGCGAACGACGTCGGCGGCTGGGGGCATAAGGATAAGATGGGCATGTCTATCGGTGTCACCTACAGCACCGCCACCGGTAAATACCGGATCTTCGACGAAGACTCTGTGCAGGAACTGGTAGAACAGCTAATCCGAGCCGACCTTTGTATTGGCTTCAACCACATCAGTTTCGACTATGAGGTGCTCCAGGGGTACACCATTCTCGATCTGAAGAGCCAGATCCGGAGCCTCGATCTGATGATCGACCTCGAACAGCGCGTCGGCCACAAGCCCAAGCTGGACGCCGTTGCCGCCGCCTGTCTTGGTAGCGGAAAAAGTGCTGATGGTCTCGATGCGATTCGTTGGTGGAAGGAGGGCAAGATCCTGGCCATCGCCGAGTATTGCTGCTACGACGTCAAGGTCACCCGCTGCGTCCACGAGTTCGGAGTCGAGAACGGCTACGTCAAATACACCGACCGCCTTCGCCGCGACCACAAGCTCGAAGTGGACTGGGTCGATCCCGATGGCCAAGGCGCCTGCCTCAGCCGCCCCCCCGCTAAAGACCAAGGCGATCCTGCCGAGGTGTAGCAGAGGTCGCTTTGTTCCCATCTATCCGGGGAGCTTGAGGTAGGGTCAGCGCAACGGATGGTGAGGGAGCGACCGCCCCTACTTGCGCCTCAGGTCGGGATGGCTGTTCTCAGGTGATGTGAGCGCGACGCGCTTTTGGCTACTCGGTTACGAGTGCCGCGAGATTGGCGATCCAGGCGAGATCCTCTTTACAGAGCTCGGCCTTGGAGGCGAGGGCGGGATCTTCGAGGTAGTCGTCGTAGACTTCTGCAATGGCGCGAGCAGTCATGAATAGCAACTGCCGCTGCGAATAGTCGCCATTGTGAAAGGGCGCGTCGTCGAACTCGAGAGATGGATCAAACTCGGCGCGGGAGGTTGCGATGGCCTTCTCCAACGTCTGCAAGATGGGGTTCACCTCGATCCGTACCTCTGAGGCGTTCATATCCTGCTCTGCGGCCTTGCGCGCTGCTTTGTCTCTTCCGCGGCGGCTGAAGCCGTCCCAGGAGTCGCCGAGGAACTTGAACCCTTCTTTGGAAAGCTTGGCGCCGACAGCCGGGAAGAGCGCTTTCGCGGCGACGCCGAACCCAAGGGCTGGGTTGATGAACGCCAAAGCCCCACCGATGAGCAGCAGGCCGCCAGTGACCTTCGAGCTCTCCTTGTCGATCTCGTCGGCTACCCGCGTCAGGCGGATCATCAGCGCACTCTCTCCCTCCTCTGGTGCCTGGTTGTAGGCAGTGAGGTCAGCGAGGACCAGCTTCTCTAGAACCGATTCCGAGCCCGGCCCGGGTAGATGGAACACGCGGCTCTTAGGAAGATCGTTGGCTATGGCATAGCCCTCGGGAAGCCGGCGGGCGCTGTAGAGAGTGTAGCCGCAGTCGGCGGGGCGGAATGGGACAAGGAAGTAGTGAGTTTCGTCGCGGAGTTCTTCGGCAACAGCGTCGCCATCAGGACCGGCTTCCGGTTTTGCCTCCCAGACAACGACCGAGCTGAGTAGCGGGATCTTGCCGAGGGTGGTCCCGATCAGCGAGGCGCCCCCTTCGAGGGCTTTGCGGGAAAAGTCCTCAATGTCTTGCGCAGACTTCAAGACGGGCGCGGGTAGCCACTTCATCGGGGATAGGATCGTTGGTTTTCCAGCGACAGCAAGGGAGTCAGCGGTCGATGGCTAGCTAGACCAAGGGGCGCTTGGGCTGGCGAGTACAGTAGAGCCTGTCCCAAAGGCACCAATGTCAGTTACACTAAGGGCTGTGTGAGAAAGAAAGAAAATCATAGGGGGCATTTTTGCCCCCTATGAGGCAAAAATGGGTCTTATCGTTATTTTGTAGAACCA